>OLXC01000454.1_pt1 | contig 14537 bp, 10 predicted proteins | sample 1673851 | NCBI WGS metagenome assembly OLXC01 (sample SAMEA103958130, study PRJEB25191) | human gut metagenome | biome: human-associated habitat [ENVO:00009003]; feature: intestine environment [ENVO:2100002]; material: feces | place: Germany | collected 2013/2015
AGTGATTGAACCGTGTACCCATTTCGAGTAGATGATGCCCTCGACCTGGTGTTCGAACATGAACGAGAAGGTTCTGCGTTCCACGTCTTTTCTGCCGTCGGTATCCACCACCAGCAGAATTTTCCCATTGCGCCAGGCTTCGTCCTGCGCGCCTTGGATCACCTGGCCGGCGAAGGGCGATGTGGCCACTCCGTCGCTGATGAAGCCGATGATGTCGGAGCGGCCTCGGGCCAATCCGCGGGCGAGCGCGTTGTGATGGTAGCCGAGTTCGTCAGCAGCCCTGCGCACCTTGCGGCGTGTGGATTCCGTGATCCGCACGTCCCGGTTGTCGTTCACCGCCCATGAGGCGGTTGCGATGGAGACACCAGCCGCTTCGGCCACGTCCCGCAATGTCACTTTCGCCATGCCCGCGTATCAGCCCCGTCCGACGCCTAGCGCATCAGGTTGCGCAGGACGTACTGGAGAATACCTCCGTTGCGGTAGTAGTCCGCTTCGCCTGGCGTATCGATGCGAACGACGGCATCGAATTCGGTCGTGGAACCGTCCGCGTGGGTGGCGGTGACGTGGACCGTCTTCGGGGTGACGCCCTTGTTGAGTTCCTCGACACCGGAGATGTCGTAGGTTTCGGTGCCGTTCAGGCCGAGGCTCTCATACGATTCGCCTTCGGGGAACTGCAATGGCAGCACGCCCATGCCGATGAGGTTGGAACGGTGGATGCGTTCGAAGCTTTCGGTGATGACGGCTTTGACACCCAACATGACGGTGCCCTTGGCGGCCCAGTCACGGGAGGAGCCGGTACCGTATTCCTTGCCTGCGAGCACGACGAGCGGCACATCATGGTCGATATAGTCGCGAGACGCTTCGAAGATCGTGGTCGGCTTCTTGTCGAGGAAGTCGTAGGTGTAGCCACCAGGGGTGATTTCCTCGCCGACGGAGGCGAGCAACTGGTTGCGCAGGCGGATGTTGCCAAACGTGCCGCGGACCATGACCTCATGGTTGCCTCGACGGGAACCGTAGGAGTTGAAGTTCTTCGGTTCGACGCCACGGTCGGTCAGGTATTTGCCTGCCGGGCTGGAGGCCTTGAACGCGCCTGCCGGGGAGATGTGGTCGGTGGTCACGGAGTCGCCGAGCAGTGCGAGCACGCGGGCGCCGTGGATGTCCTTGACCGGATCCGGGGTGGCCTTCATGCCGTCGAAGAAGGTCTGCTTGCGCACGTAGGTGGAGTTCTCATCCCATGCGAACAGTTCGCCTTCCGGCACGTCAAGGCCCTTCCAACGGCGGTCGCCTTCGAACACGGAGGCGTAATCCTTGAGGAACATCTCGCGGCTGACGGTGCCATCCACCACTGCGGCGACTTCCTCATTGGTAGGCCAGATGTCCTTCAGGTACACGTCGTTGCCGTCCTGGTCCTTGCCGAGCGGCTGGGTTTCGAAATCGAAATCCATGGTGCCGGCGAGCGCGTAGGCGATGACGAGCGGCGGGGACGCAAGGTAGTTCATCTTGACGTCCGGGCTGATGCGGCCTTCGAAGTTACGGTTGCCGGACAGCACGGAGGTGACGGTCAGGTCATTGGCGTTGATGGCCTCGGAGATTTCCGGCAGCAGCGGGCCGGAGTTGCCGATGCAGGTGGCGCAGCCGAAGCCGACCAGCTGGTAGCCGAGCGCGTCGAGATCATCCTGCAGGCCGGCGGCCTTCAGATAGTCGGCCACGACCTGGGAGCCCGGGGCGAGAGACGTCTTGACCCACGGCTTGGGCTTCAGTCCCTTGGCATGCGCGTTGCGGGCGATCAGGCCGGCGGCGATCATGACGGACGGGTTGGAGGTGTTGGTGCACGACGTGATGGACGCGATCGCCACGTCGCCGTTCTTGATATCGAAGTCGCCACGGAATTCAGTGGATACCGCGATCGGATCCTGCACGGTCTTGTCGGTTTCGTACGCCGGCAGCGTGGCTTCGAACTTCTCTTTCGATTCGGACAGCCTGATGCGGTCCTGCGGACGCTTCGGTCCCGCGATGGAAGGCACGACGGTGCCGAGGTCGAGTTCCAGATATTCGGAGTACTGCGGTTCGACGTAGTCCGGATCGGTGGTGTCGCCCCACAGCTTGTTGGCTTTCGCGTAGGCTTCGACGAGAGCGATCTGCTCTTCGGAACGACCGGTCAGACGCAGATAGTCGAGGGTGACGTTGTCGATCGGGAAGATGCCGCAGGTGGAGCCGAATTCCGGTCCCATGTTGCCGATGGTGGCGCGGTTAGCCAGCGGCACGGAAGCGATGCCTTCGCCGTAGAATTCCACGAATTTGCCGACCACACCGTGCTGGCGGAGCATGTCGGTGATGGTGAGGACCACGTCGGTGGCGGTGACGCCTTCCGGAATGGAACCGGTGAGCTTGAAGCCGACGACGCGCGGCACGAGCATGGAGATCGGCTGGCCGAGCATGGCGGCTTCGGCTTCGATGCCGCCGACGCCCCAGCCGAGCACGCCCAGACCGTTGACGGTGGTGGTGTGCGAGTCGGTGCCCACGCAGGAGTCGAGGTAGGCGAGGTCGCGACCGCGCTCCCCTGCCTTGGTCATGACGACTTTGGCGAGGTATTCGATGTTGACTTGGTGGATGATGCCGGTTCCCGGCGGCACCACGCGGAAGTTGCGGAAGGCCTGCTGGCCCCAACGCAGGAACTGGTAGCGTTCGCCGTTGCGCTGGTATTCGATGTCCATGTTCTGTTCGACCGCGTCGGCCACGCCGTACTTGTCGATCTGCACGGAATGGTCGATGACCATGTCGGACTGGACCTGCGGGTTGATGACTTCCGGATCTCCGCCAAGCTCCTTGACGGCGTCACGCATGGTGGCGAGGTCGACGATGCACGGCACGCCGGTGAAGTCCTGCATGACCACGCGGGACGGGGTGAGCTGGATCTCGTGGCTCGGCTGTGCGGCCGGATCCCAATCCAACAGGGCCTTGACATGATCATCCGTGATGTTGGCGCCATCGATGTTGCGCACCAGGTTCTCAACGAGAACCTTCAACGAATACGGGAGATGATCGATGCCCGGCAAATCCGCGATGCGGTAAAAGTCGTAATCCTTGCCGCCCACCTTCAGGGTGTCGAGCTGGTCGTCGCGCACAGACATGCTACCTCCGAGCTTTTGTGGCTGGTTGAAACTGCTTTCCAGCAGCCGATTATCCGTTGCCAACGATACAGCCACGTTACTTCAGCACTGGCGTGTCTTCTTGAAACGTGAGAAAATGGCGACCATTTTCGGCACGCACCATAGGCACAGCACGAAAACGATGGCGGACACCACAAGCGCGATGCCCGTCGCCGCGAGCATTTCGCCGGACGGTATCACGAGCGCGAAGAAACGCGCGACGGGCGGAATGAACATGCCGGCCACGCCCGCCACGGCGAACGCCAATACCAGACCGCCTCTCCACGAGTTGAGTGGACGGGCCACGCGCGCCAGTACGAAGATGCCCATCATCAGCAGGATAATCGCGTTGACGCCACGAAGCATGCCCAGCTGCGCGGCGGAATGCTGTGCGTCCCAGCCCATGAACTTCGGCAACAGCCACGAATCGGCGAGAATCGACAGAGCCGTGGCGATGCCTCCCGGCAACGCGAAGTGCACCACGCGCCTGAGGAAGCCCGGAATGTAGCGGCGCGTGTTCGGCGCAAGCGCGAGGATGAACGCCGGCATGCCGATGGTGAGTGCGCCGATGTAGGTGATATGGCGGGGCAGGTATGGGAATGGGATCTGCGTCAGCACCACGCCGAGCGAGATCAGCGCGGAATATACGGTTTTGACGAGGAACAGGCTGGCCACGCGTTCCATGTTGGCCATGACCTGGCGTCCACGTGCCACCACATCGGGCAGATGCGAGAATTTCGAATCGACGAGCACCACCTGCGCCACGGCCTTGGTGGCGGGTGCCGCGTTGCCCATCGCGATGCCCAGGTCGGCCTCCTTGATGGCGAGCGCGTCGTTCACGCCGTCGCCGGTCATCGCCACGACATGATCGCCTAGGTGCAGCGCCTGGACGATCGCCTTCTTCTGGTCGGGCAGGACACGGCCGAGCACGTCCACGTTCTCCAGTACTTTCGCCAGTTCCGTGATGTCGGCGGGCAGTTCGCGCGCGTCCATGAAGCGTGGCTCCGCGTCTCCGGTGAGCCGTACTTTTCTTGCGATCGCACCGACGGTGACGGGATTGTCGCCGGAGATGATGCGGCAGCGCACGCCCTGCTCGCGGAACCAGGCGAGTGTGGCTTCGGCGTCGTCGCGAATGTGCTCGGAGCATAATACCAGCGCGACGGGCCGCGATGCGGGGTCGATGGCGGGATCGCTTTCGTAATCGGCGGGCGCCTTGCCGTCATGCCGTGCGATCAGCAGCACGCGGTTGCCGTCGTGTGCGGAATCGTTGACCAGTCGAAGAACGTCGGAGTAATCGCCATCCAAGTGGGACAGCACGACTTCCGGCGCGCCCATCGTCCATGCCGCGCCGTCATCGGCAATCGAGCTCCATTTGCGTGCCGACGAGAACGGAACGCGCGCCGCGACGGGACCGGCGGAGAATCCCTGCTTGCCCAGTCCGTTGAGAATCGCCAATCCGGTGCCGTTCGGCTGTCCTTCGTTCGACAGGTCGTACAACGCCTGTTTCACGGCATGTTCGTCAACGGTATTGGCTCCGATGCCATCCAGCATGCGTATTTCGTTGAGCATGATGCCGCCGTCGGTGACGGTGCCGGTTTTGTCGAGGTTCAGGCAGTCCACGCGTGCGAGGGTCTCCACGGATTCGAGCTCCTGCACGAGCGTGTTCTTGCGTGCCAAACGGATGGCGGCGAGCGCGAAGTTGAGCGAGGTGAGCAGTACGAGGCCTTCGGGGATCATGCCGACCACGCCAGCCACGGCGGACACCACGGCGGAACGCCATTGGCCGGTGGAGACGGCTACGTCCCAACCGCCGACCGCGTGCACCTGCGACCAGATGAGCAGCACGCACAGCGGCACGACGAGGAAGGTCATGAATTTGAGGATGGTGTTGATGCCCTTGTTGAGGTCGGACACGGTCTTTTTGTAGACCTTCGCCTGCGCGGTCAAGGTGGCGGCATAGCTGTGCGCGCCGACCGCGTTGACCTTGACCAAGGCCATGCCGGAGACCGCGGTGGATCCGGAATAGATGTCGTCGCCTTCGTTCTTGCGCACGGTGCGCGATTCGCCAGTGAGCATGGATTCGTCGAGTTCCAGACCCCAGGTGCGCACGATCTGCGCGTCGGCGGGAACCTGTTCGCCGGAGCGGATCCACATGAGGTCGCCGAGCACGATTTCGTTGTGCGGCACTTCGACGTCCTTGCCGTCGCGTCGTACGAGATAGTCGGAGGCTACGAGGATGGAAAGCTTGTCGAGCGTTCGTTTGGCTTTCAGTTCGGTGATGATGCCGATGCCGGTGTTGATGAGGATGACGAGGCCGAACACGGCGTCTCTCCATGATCCCGTGACCAATACCATGACCATGGCGGCGAAGATGATGCCGTTGAACAGGGTGAACACGTTGGCTCGCACGATGTCGGCGAACGAACGTGACGTGGACGATTTGACGGCGTTGACCTGCCCGCTTTCCGTAAGGGCGGCGACTTCCGCTGCGGTGAGCCCCTTTTCACTGGTTTCAGGCATGGTTTGACTTTCGCTCATGCTGCCAGCATACCGCTTGGCGATGCGCGCCCGCAGGCTTTTCCCGTAAAGCTCCGGCAAAATTCAGGGTTTTCTCAGGGTGCGTTCAGCGCCACGCATCCGAACCGATTCGAACTCACCCGAATGCGTGGAGCGGTTCACTGTTTGCCGCCGTGGCTGATGGTGGTGACGAGGATTGCTCTGTCGTGCGGGTCGTTGTTGGCTATGCCGGCTACCGCGTCGGCGAGCGGCGTCGCATCCGTCATGCGGTCGTTGATTGTGAGCGTCGCCGCGAACAGCGTGCTGTCGGTCGGCGTGGCGATCGGGTTGAGCAGTGCCACTGGAATGCCCGCCTGTCTTGCGGTTGTCAGCGTGTCGTACCAGCCGTCATGGTTCACGCCGGACACGTCGATTCCCGAAATGACGATGATGCTGACCATGCGTTGCGCCATATCCTCGACCGCTTGCCGGGCGGTGTCCTGCATGTCGACCGTGCCGGCGACCGGCAGATACACCGGCCTGAGCCCGCCCGCCTCCATGGCATCCAACGCCAGGCGATCGGTCTGTTCGTCTTGGGAGCCGATCATGGCCACGTCGAGACTGTTGCGGTCCTTCATGCTGTGGGCGACCGCATCGCCTGCGGACTGCGTATCTCCCACCGCGGCATTGTTCGGCGTGCAGCCGGCCAGCATGGAGATACCGAAGACGGCTGCAAGGAGACCGGCTGCGGCACGCCGCGCGAAACCGGTCATCGTGTGGCTTTCCTGAATAGCGCCACCGTTTCGACATGGTGGGTGGTCGGATAGATGTCGAATGCGCGAATATCAGCAAGATCGTATCCGAGCGAGGCCAATGTGGCGGTGTCGCGTGCCAGCGATGCCGGGTCACAGGCGATGTATACGACGCTTCGCGCGCCGGATTCGGCGATCTGCCTGCATACCTTCGCACGTGCGCCGGCACGCGGCGGATCAAGCACCACGATATCGGGTTTGGCCAAATCGTTGCGTACGTTGGCAAGCGTCTTGGCCACATCGCCCACACGGGCGTCGACATTGTCCAAATGGATGGCCCTCAGATTGCGTTGCGCGTGTTTGACAGCGGTCTTGCCACCTTCCACGCTCAGCATGCGCGTGCGGCCGGCGCTTAACGTGGCCAACGGCAGCGTGAACAGGCCGGAACCGGAATACAAATCCCACAGGCATGCGGAAGCGGCGCCGTCAAGCTCGCCATGCACCAAGGACATCACATGGCCGGTCAACGCGATCGGCGCGTGACGGTGCATCTGCCAGAATCCGCCGGCGTCCACACCGTATTCGAATTCACGTCCGCACACCGTCACCTTTTCGGTAAGCTCGCGATTGCCCGCCGTCACCTCGCCATCGACGAGCACGGCGTAGTTGTCGGCGATTTCGGCATTGCCGCGAGGCTCGGGAACAGACAGACGAATCTGCGATCCGGGAGTGAATCCCCCATCCCACACGTGTTCCTTCTCGGCCACGTTAAGCAACGCGCGACTGGCCAACGGCATGGTGTCGATCGGCACACGCACGTGGGTGCCGCGTCTGCGCATGGACGGTCGGCCGTTCTCGTCCGCGATCATCTCGATGCGGGTACGCCAGTGCAGCCCATGCTCCGCCTCATCCTCGGGCATGCGCTCGATCGGCACGTCAACGTCGACATGGCCGAGACGTCTCATCTGTTCGGCGATGGACATGGATTTCCATTTAAGCTGTCCGGGCAGTGAGACGTGCACCAAATCGGCACCGCCGACGCCGCCGCCCATGGCAAGCGGACCCGCCAACGGCCATACGGGTTCGACGCGGTCCTCGCTGGCTTCCAGCACTTCCGTCACTTCGCCAGTCCAAAAACGGTCCTCGCGATCATGTGGCTCGTCCAACACGACGCGTACCAGCTCGCCCGGCAACGCGAATCGCACGAACACGACGCGTCCGTCGATGTGGCCGACGCAACGGCCTTGGTCGGCATATCGTTCGATGCGGATGGTCGATTCCATCAGTGCTGTTCCTCCGTTTCGTTGTTGTCGTCCATCGCGTCGGCGTTTGGTTCGGCCAACGTCTTATGCCGATGCATGGGGGTGGCCACGATGAGGTACGACACCCAGATGGCCAACGCCCAGAACGGAATGCCCATGAGCAGACGTGCAGTGCCGAGCCAGCCGACCTGGTTGGACAGGTACAACGGCACCTGCACCACCAGTCGCAGTGAGAACACACCGATCCACAACGCGGTGATGATGGTGTACGCGCGGTTCAATGCCTTGTCGCCACGCCAATCGGCAAGCCATGCGCGCAGATGCTCGGTTGGCAGTGTCCGGATGAATTCGATCACCAAGCCAAGTCCCGGTACACGTACCATCAACGAAATGGCGAGCAGCACGATGTAGAAGGCGTTGGTCAGGAATCCGAACATGTAGTAGTTGCGCGCCTCGTGGCTATTCCATGCCCAGATCAGGCAGATGCCGACAGCCAGAAGGCCGGAGACGGCGCCCATGACGGATTGGCGTTGGCATAGGCGGACGATCACCTGCAGTACGGCGAGGGCTGCGGATACGCCGATGGTCAGATGCAGGTCGGAGGTGATGACGAACATCACCACGAACACCACGCCCGGCAGCATCGATTCGACGACGCCGCGCGGACCGCCGATCGCGTCGATGACGGAGAAATCGTCGGCATCGCCGGCGTCGGCGAGCGCGCCGAGGCCGGTTCTTTTCTTGGTTTCGGTTTCAGCCATGCGTTTGTGTTTTCGTGGTCGTCGTTCGCTCAGCGCACTTCGGAGAACATCGGTCCACGCGACAACGTGGTCTTGACCTCGACCTGCTGGTCGGAGTCAAACGGTCCCTTCGGCTGGCCTGGAATGTCCATCGTCCTGCCTGCCTGTTCGGCTTCGGCGGCTTCCTTGGCGGCCTTGCGTTCGGCCGGGGCGACCGGCGGATGCATCGGGATGAGGTCACGCGGGGCCAGCGGGTCCTCGCCGCGTTCCACGACGATGTTGGAGAAAAGCTGGTTCAGCGCCTTGGTTTCGGCGTGGTCCGGATCGGTGGCGGCTTTGCCGGAGAAGATGCCGCGCAGCATCCACCGCGGTCCGTCCACACCGACGATGCGGGTGACGACCTTGCGTCCGCCCTTGACCACGACCGGCAGTGTCAGTTCGGTGCCGAACACGCCGTCGGTCTCCTTGGCGTCTTTGTTGGCCTCAACCAGGTCGGCGCGCACGTCATCCCACAGTCCCATGGTCTTCGGCGCGGCGAAGGCTTCGATCTCCACGCTGGAGGATTCGTAGGTGATGGTGGTGCCGAGCACCTGCTGGGTGGCGCGGTTGGCCTTCACGCGCAGTTCGATGCCTTGGAGGAACGGCAGATAGTAGGCGCCCATGTCGAGGTATTCGTCATAGTCGGGCACGTTCTCGTCGTCGACGTCCCACGGACCGTGCTCATCGCCACGGCCGTCGTACTCATCGGATGGTTCCGGAAGGATGGTTTCCTGAATTCCACCGGCGGGCGCCTCAGCGGTTTCGGAGATGGCCTCATCGGCCTTGTCGTTCTCTTCGGCGGCGGCTTCAGCGGCTTCCTCGCTCTGACGCTTCTTCTTGCCGAATCCAAACAGTCCCATGATGTTCCTCATTTCATTACGGTTGCAACCGTGACTAGCCTAGCACCCATGCTTAATACGGGCTGGGAATCGGAGTGTGTCTCCCGTTGCCCGGCATTGGCCGGATGACGGCCGCAAAAACTCACACGTCGTAGGTGATGCTCAGCGGCGCATGATCCGACCATCGCAGGTCGTAGGTCGGAGCTTTGTCGATGACGAATCCGCGGGCCGTTTCGGCGAGTTCGGGTGTGGCGAACTGGTAGTCGATCCTCCAGCCGACGTTGTTGTCGAAGGCGCGGCCCCGCTGGCTCCACCAGGTGTACGGTCCTTGGATGTCTCCGCACAGGGAACGCATCACATCCACGAATTCCAACTCCCCCAGCCATTTGTCCACGTAGGCGCGTTCCTCGGGCAGGAAGCCGGCGTGCTTCTCGTTGGCTTTCGCGTTCTTGATGTCGAGCGGCGTGTGCGCGATGTTGAAATCGCCGCACAATACCGCCTGCTTGCCGCCGTGCGCCGCTTCATCGCGCAGTTGTCCCATACGTACCAGCATGGTGTCGAGGAAACGGTATTTCTGCTTCATTTTCTCCGGATCGTCGGTGTTGCCGGCGTGCACGTACACGCATACGACAGTGACGGTGTAGCCTTGCGGGGTCTTCACATCCGCTTCGATCCAACGACCGGAATCGACGTCCTCGGCAAGTCCCGGCAGTCCGTAGCGTTTGTCGATGACGGGCAGCGCGGAGAGCAGACCGACGCCGGCGCGTCCCTTGATACGGCAGATCTCGTTCATGCGATCAAGCCCGCTTTGGTCGGCGATGCGTCCGGCGGTCGCGTATTCGAAGCCGAATTCGTCGAAGATGGGGTCGATTTCGTTTTGCGGGGCGCGTACTTCCTGCATGCACCACACGTCCGGCGTGTTCTTCGCGGCCCATTGCTCAATGCCTTTGCGTTTCGCCGCGCGGATTCCATTCACATTCGATGTCGTGATTGTGATCGTCATAGCGCCTTAGCCTAGCCGGAATACAAGAAAACCTCCCTTGTGGGAAGGGAGGTTTTCCAGATGGCTGACGCGATCAGTCGAGTCCGAGCTGCAGCTTGCCGCCCGGGATGGCGTCCAGCAGGTCGCGGGTGTACTGCTTCTTCGGATGGTCGAAGACCTCGTCGGTGGTGGCATGCTCCACCAGCTTGCCGTGCTGCATCACCACGACCTCATCGGCGATCTGACGCACCACCGCCAGATCATGGGTGATGAACAGGTAGCTCAGTCCCTTTTCCGCCTGCAGGTCGTTGAGCAGGCGAAGCACCTGGTCCTGCACCAGCACGTCCAATGCGGAGACGGCCTCGTCGCAGACGATCACATCCGGATCGAGGGCCATGGCGCGCGCGATGGCGATGCGCTGCCTTTGGCCGCCGGAAAGCTCGTTCGGATAACGGCTCATCACCGATTCCGGCAATTCCACCATGTCGATGAGCTCGCGCACACGCTTGGCACGGCTCTTCTTGTCTCCGATGCCGTGGATGCGCAGCGGCTCCTCGATGGACCGGTAGATGGAGTACATGGGGTCGAGCGATCCGTACGGGTTCTGGAACACCGGCTGCACATGACGTCGGAAGTCAAGCAACTCCTTGCCCTTGAATCCGGAGATGTCTTTGCCATCGTAGGTGACGGTGCCGGCGGTCGGCTCAAGCAGTTTCAGCACCATGTTGGCCACGGTGGATTTGCCGGAACCGGATTCGCCGACGATGGCCAATGTGGTGCCCTTCTTGATGGAGAAGCTCACATCGTCGACCGCCTTGAACATCTCCTTCTTGCGCGGCAGTTTGAATTCCTTGGTCAGGTGATCCACCGTGATGATGGCTTCGCCCTTCTTCAGGGAATCCTCGTTCACCGCGTGCTCCATGACCGCGGTGGCGTCGCCGCCATGTTCCTTGACGGAGATGATGCGCTGCGATGCCAAGGACGGCGCAGCGGCGACCAAACGCTTGGTGTACGGATGCTGCGGATGCTGCAGCACTTCCAGTGAAGGACCGGATTCCACGACCTGGCCCTTGTACATGACCACGATATGCTGGGCGCGTTCCGCGGCCAGACCGAGATCGTGGGTGATGAACAGCACCGCGGTTCCCAGGGAATCGGTCAGCATGTGCAGATGGTCGAGGATCTTCTTCTGCACGGTCACGTCAAGCGCGGAGGTCGGCTCGTCGGCGATGAGCAGTTCCGGACGGCAGGCCAGACCGATGGCGATCAGCGCACGCTGACGCATGCCGCCGGAGAATTCGTGCGGGAACTGGCGGGCACGGGTGGCGGCGTCAGGCAGACCGGCCTCGGACAGCAGACCGGCGATGCGGTCGTCCATGGTGGAGCCGACCACATACTTCTTGGCGATGTACCATGCGTCATCGTCCTTCACCCCGGCTTCAATCAGGCCATCGGCCACACGCCAGCGGGTTTCGGATCCCGGAACCCATTCCTCGGCGAACCGGGCCATGATCTTGTCAAGCTCGTCACCGCTCTTGCCGATCTTGACAAGAGCCTCCTTGGCCGCGGCGATCAGATCAGGCAGTTCCTTGGAACCAAGGAAGGTCTCATCGTCATTGCCCTTGAGCTCCACTTCGTCACCGGCCAGGGCCTTGGCGAATTCGGAACGCTTTTCGTGGTCGATGTCCATGTTGTTGGCCACCAACGCTTCCTTGACCTGGGTGCCGATGCGCCACACCGGGTTCAGGTTGCTCATCGGATCCTGCGGGACAAGACCCATCTTGCTACCACGGAGCTTGTCGAAATCCTTCTGCTTGAAGCCGGAGATCTCCTGGCCATCAAGCTTGATGGAGCCGCCGACCACATGGCCGGTTCCCGGAAGCAGGCCAAGCACGGCCATGGCGGAAGTGGATTTGCCGGAACCGGATTCGCCGACGATGGCCACCCACTGGCCGGGATACACGCTGAAGGACGAGTTGCGCACGGCATGCACGGCCTTGCCTTCATCGGTGGTGAAGTCGACCTGGAGGTTCTTGACCTCCAACAGCGGCCCGTGGGCGCGCTGCATGGCCTCGAGGTTGTTCTCGGTATTCATTTCAGTCATCGAATATCCCTTCACTTACACTCAGGCCGTACGGCTCTTCGGATCGAGCGCGTCCTTGACGGCGTCGCCCATCATGATGAATGCCAGCACGGTGATGGCCAGCGCGGCGGACGGGTAGAACAGCACCATCGGGTCAGTACGCAGGATGGACTGCGCGTTGGAGATGTCTCCGCCCCAGCTGACCGTGGTGGTGGGCAGGCCGACGCCCAGGAAGCTCAGCGTGGCCTCGAGCACGATGTAGGTGGCCAGCGAAGTGGTGCCGACCACGATGATCGGAGCCAGCGAATTCGGCAGGATGTGGCGGAACAGGTTGCGGATCGGGGTGGATCCCAGAGCGGTGGACGCCGTGTTGAATTCAAGGTTCTTGGCTTCCATCACAGCACCTCGCGCGATTCGTGCCACGGAGGTCCAGCCGAACAGCGTCATCACCAGAATGATCTTCCAGATGGAGCTGCTCGTTTTGAACATCTGGAGCACCACGATGGCGCCAAGCAGAATCGGCAGCGCGAGGAAGATATCGGTCAGTCGGCTCAGCACGGCGTCGACCCATCCTCCGAAGAAGCCGGCGATTGCGCCGATCAGCGTTCCGAGCAGCACCACCAGCAGTGTGGCGAACACGCCGACGCTCAGCGAGGTGCGGGTGCCGTAGACCACACGGGAGTATACGTCGCAACCTTGCAGGTCGAAGCCGAACGGATGGCCTGAGGAAGCCGGCTCAAGGGAATTGTCGAGCGTGCAGTAGTTCGGGTTCTGCTTGGTCAACACGCTCGGGAACAGCGCCACGAACACGATGAAGATGATCAGCAGTCCGGAGATGATGAACAGCGGGTTCTTACGCAGGGTTCGCCATGCGTCGGCCCACATGTTCGAAGCCGGTGCGGATTCGTCCATCGAGTCGACGGCCTTCAGGGGCGTCTCATCGAGCGGTGCCACATAGCGTTCCTGTCCCGGAAGCACGGTGGAAGGATTGGTCTCATTCATTTCGGTCATTTCTTGTTCCCTCCCTCGACTCACGCGTAACGGATTCGCGGATCAAGCGCGGCGTACAGCATGTCGACCAGCAGATTGCAAACCACGAAGATCAGCATGAGCAGCGTCACGATGGACACCACCAGGTTGCCTTCTCCCTTGAGGATGCTCTGATAGGTCAGGTAGCCGATGCCATGCACGTTGAAGATGGTTTCGGAGATCATCGCGCCGCCCATCAGTGCGCCAAGATCCTGGCCCAGATAGGTGACGACGGGGATCATGGAGTTGCGCAGCACGTGGCGCAGCATGACGGATTTGTTGTCCATGCCCTTGGCGCGCGCGGTGCGCACATAGTCGAGGGCGATGTTGGACGAAATCTCCGTACGGCTCAGACGGATGATGTACGCCATCGATACCGAGCCAAGCACCATGGCCGGCATCAGCAGATCAAGGAATCCTGGATTCGCTCCGGCGGTGACCGGCAGCAGATGCCACTTCACACCGAGGAAGTACTGGCAGAGGAAGCCGGTGACGAAGGTCGGCACGGAGATGAGCAGCAGGGAGAAGATCAGGATGACGGTATCGCACCACTTGCCCTTCTTCAGGCCGGAGATCACACCGAAGATCACGCCGAAAACCGCTTCGAACACGAAGGCCATCAGGGCGAGCTTGATGGTCACGGGGAAGGCGCGGCCGATCACGTCGATGACAAGCTGTCCGGAGAAGGTCTTGCCGAAGTCGAGGGTCAGCGCGTTCTTCAGGAACAGCAGATACTGGACGATGAACGGCTTGTCCAGATTGTATTCGGCACGGATCTGGGCCGCGACCGCTTCGTTGACCGGCTTGTCGCCGAACATCGCCTTGACCGGGTCGCCCGGCAACGCGAACACCAGGGCATACACCAGAAGCGTCGTGCCGAGAACCACAGGGATCATCTGCAGAATGCGTCGCAGAAGATACTTGCCCATTGGTTTCTCCTTTTGATTACTCACTCGTTCGCCAGCCGTTTGCGGCTTCGTCCCCTACGCTCACGCGTATAGGACATGAGGCCCGGGGCGGCCGGCGCTTGCCCCGTTACGTATCAGTGATACTGCACCACAGTGCTTTATATTGCAGTTTCATGAAAGACAGCTGAAAATATACCCCACGCGCGGACATCTTCTGTTGATGTCGCATGTCCAGCCGTCATGGACCTCCGATGGAAG
>OLXC01000455.1_pt1 | contig 14532 bp, 14 predicted proteins | sample 1673851 | NCBI WGS metagenome assembly OLXC01 (sample SAMEA103958130, study PRJEB25191) | human gut metagenome | biome: human-associated habitat [ENVO:00009003]; feature: intestine environment [ENVO:2100002]; material: feces | place: Germany | collected 2013/2015
CCTCGCCGGGCTGCTGGTGGGTTCAGTGGGTCGCACTGGGATGGGGCCTGCAACTGCTTCTGCTCGTTGTCCGGCGGCTGCTCGATTGCGACGAGGAGCACGACTACCGTTGAACCCTCAAAAAATCAATACCATGAAAACACGAATTGTCTGCCTGATTCTGGCACTCGGCACGGTCGTCGCGGCCGCAGCCGCCGAACCGCTGAAAATCACCATCTCGGGGCTTCGCTCCGACAAGGGACGCATTCTGTGGATGATCCAGGACGGAACAACACAGCAGCACGGGATGACGGAGCCCGCAAACGGCAATGCCGTCATCGAGATCGGCAGCATCCGCTCCGACTCGGTGACACTCTACGCCTATCACGACGAAAACAGCAACTACCGGCTCGACCGCCGCGACGACGGCCGCCCGGCCGAGGGGTGTTGCTCACCCACGATCCGCAGGGAGGAGCTCTCACGCGGCTGCAACATCGCCCTGCGCTACGACTTCGGCCCGGCATCGCCGGCCGCGCACGACGAACAGAGACACAACCGCATCCCGGAACAAAAATAAATCGCTATCTTTAACCCCGTAATCCGCAAGCATCATGGAAGAAAAACGCCTCGATGCCGCCGAAAGCCTGGAGCTCATCGGCCGCATGATCCGCAACACCCGCCAACGCCTCGAGCGCCACTCGGGCCGCCCGTTCCTCATCTGGGGCTACACGACCGTCGGCATCTCGCTGCTCAACTACGCGCTCAACCTCACCGGCGCCGATCCGAACTGGAGCCTGAGCTGGTTTCTGATCCCCGTACTCGGCTATACGCTCATGCGCCTCTTCCCCGAAAAGCGGCCCACCGACCCGCGCACGGAGATCGACCGGATCGTCCATATGCTGTGGCTGGTCTGCTCGCTTGCGCTGATCCCGATTTTCCTGCTCTGCCTCTTCCACGGACTCTCCTACCGTCCGAGCCTCTTCGCGCTCATCAGCCTCACGATGTCGATCGGCGCCGCCTCTACGGGCCTGATCGTCCGCTCGAAGATCTACACCGTGGCCGGATTCGCAGGCATGGGCCTCTCGACGCTCTTCGCCTTCTATGACTTCTACCTGAAGCAGCTCTCCGGAACGACCGGAATCGACGCCTCGTACCTCAACTTCGAGATCCTGATCTTCGCGGCCATTTTCCTCGTGATGATGGTCATTCCGGGTCACATCATCAACTGCCGTGCAAAACAAGAAAAAGAGAAGAACCATGGAACCTGCTGACAACCGCCTTCCGGAAAAGGAGGCGCTGGAGCTTATCGCCCGCGTCTTCGAGAGCAACATGCGGCGCATGAACCGTGTACGCGGCGGCCACTTCATCCTGTGGGGAACGGTTCTCACGCTCACATCCCTGCTCGAATACGGACTGTGGAGACTCACAGGCACGCCGCAGATACTGTGGAGCGCCTTCATCCCCTTCATCTGTTCTTATATCGGAATGAGCGTACACGACCGCCGCACGGGACGCACCTGCACGGGTTTCGACCGACTGCTCATCCAGATCTGGTGCTACCCCGCAATGCTCTCTTTCGCGGCGATCGTCTATGCCGCCGCGCTGACCGACCACTCGATGAATCCCGTGGGCGTCGTACAACTGCTGCTGGGCACAGCCCTTGCAGTCACCTCGGAGTTCTATCGGGGCAAAGGGTCGCAGCACTCGGGATCGTTCGCCGCACTGACAGGTCTCGCCCTCGCCGAAATGATCTGGGCTTTCGAGTGGACCTTCCGGACTCCCTTCGACTTCGACAGCGGCACATGGCTGCTTGAACTGGCCGCACACGGTGTGCTGCTCCTGCTGCTCCCCGGATTCATTTTTCAACACATAACCCGAAAGCCGTGTTCAAAGAACTGAATCCCCTGTTGCACTCGGAGCTGCGGCTGGCCGTCATGTCGATCCTCATCGGGGTTGAAAGCGCCGACTTTGTCTTCCTCCGCCAGCAGACCGGAGCGACGGCCGGGAACCTCTCCGTGCAGTTGGACAAACTGGCAAAGGCGGGATACATCGAGATCGAGAAGAGCTTCCGCGGCAAGATGCCCCGCACCCTGTGCCGCATCACCGACTCCGGACGCGATGCCTTCGCCGAGTATGTCGAGGCGCTCAAGAGCTACATCCGGGTATGAGGCAGAATGGACGCAAGCGCCCCGCCCCGGGCATCCGGGGCGGGGCGCTTGATTTACGAGCGTTTCAGAGCGAGCAGAAAAAGGTTACCAGGAACGGCACGCTGAAATCCAACGCGCACCCGTGGAAGATCGAGACCACGGCATAGGGCCGCCCGGCCGCCCGGGTGATGATCGGCAGGGTCGTATCGAAGGTCGTGGCTCCGCCGATCGACACGGCGGCCAGCGGGCCGAAAAGGCGGGCGACAAGGGGAGCGGCAAGCAGGGTGAAGATCTCACGCATGACGTTGCAGAGCAGGGCAACGGTAGCCAGCTCGGGCCCCCGGAAGTCCGTAATGAAAATACTCGAAAGCGAATAGTATCCGAACCCGGCGCCGACGGCCAGCGTGTCGGCCACACTCCAGGGCAGCAGGAGTGCCGAGACGGCAGCACCGAGCAGCGTGCCGAAAGCCGTGGCGAGAGGCAGCAGGGCCAGGCGCGGATCGAGTTGCCGGACACGGCCGGCCAGCGAGGCGTCGTGGCCGAGCGAGATGCCGACGCAGAACATCAGGGCATAGAGGACCCAGGTGCTGATTCCCGTACCGGCCACGTTGAACGGCGTGAAAAGCCCCACGAGGCTTCCCGCCACAAAGAAGGCCACGATGACGAGACTTCCCTTCAGGGCAGTCCACATCGATTGCCCGGACGACTCTCCGGCAGGCCCGCCATCGCCGTCGTCCTCTTCCTGGTGCTTCGCGGTTCCACCGCTCCGGCGCCGGCGGATACGCCGCCACAGCAGCCACGAAGCTGCGATGCTCCCGACAACGGAGCATGCAAAGACGGCGAGCGCCGCAACACCGAGTGTAGCCAAACCACCGACCACCTCGGGGTCGGAGCCGACCTCGACTCCCAACAGGAACAGCAGCAGCCAGATGATCGCGGTGATCGCCGGCTGGACAAAGCCGAGGCGTCTGCCGCGAAACAGACACCCCGAGAGGATGCCTCCGAAGATGACGGCAAAAATGAGGAACATTGCGATCAGTCTGTGGATGAGGTGAGTTTTTCAATCTGACGTTCGGCCTCGGTGCGCAGGTTCTCGGCCTGCTTCTCGGCCTCCGAGACCAGTTTGTCGCCCGCCTTCTCGGCCGCCAGTTTGGCCAGCGCTCCCTTCGACGCGGCAGCCTCGACGAGCTTCGTACGCTGCTCGCGGGCGGCCTCGATCAGTTTGTTGCCGGCACGCTCGGCCTCGGCACGCAGGTTCTCGGCCTGTTTGGCAACCTCGTCCGAGAGCGATTCGCTGCCCGTCAGCTTCTGGATCTGCTCGTCCACGACATTCTTGACAGCCTGTTCGGCAGCCTGCTTCACGTCGAGCGAGACCTTCGGGTCGGTGAACGTACCGCCGATCCCCACATCGACCGTCTGCAGGATCCCGTTGTCGGGCAACGAAACGCGCGCCGTATAGTCGATCGTCTGGTCAAGGCCGGTCGAGCCGCCGAGGTTCACGGCGACGTCGCCCAGCTGGAGGTCGAACGGCTGAGTGGTCACCCGACCGTCGCGCACGGCAAAGCGGACAGCCACGTCACGCGCCTCGATGCGGCGCAGCCTGTCGTTCTTGAGGGCCGTGGCCAGCGCATCGAACGCCTTGAGGTTCTGGATCTCGATGTGCTCCGACCGCAGTTCGCCCGAGGCGGTCAGCGTCCCGAGGTCGGGCGAAAGCGAGGCGTCGAGTGCCGTCGAGAGATCGAGTGAAAGCGAATAGTCGCCGCCCGTCTTCTCGAAGACCGGGGCCAGTTTCTGCACGACCTCCAGCTGCTCGAAGGTCTTGGCAAAGGAGCCCTTCGACATGCTGGCCGCAAGCGACAGCGAAGGATGCTCGCAGGCCGTCGAGAAACGCCCCGAAGCCGTGGCCTTGCCGCCGAATGCACCGAGCGACAGACGCTCGAGCGACACGGCGCCTCCGGAAACGCGGATCTCGCCCGATACATCCGAAAGGGTCATCTTCTGGAAGAGCACCTCCTTCAGGTCGGCGTTGAGCGAAAGGTCGAGGTTTTGCGGCACGACAAGCGGCTCGGTAGCGGCCGCCACCTCCTCTGCCGCATCGGCAGGCTCGCCGTCCGGCTCCCCGGCAGCAGGTGCCGAGGTCGCCGAGGAGAGCAGTTCGTTGAGATCGAGGCAATCCGACTGCACGTAGAGCCGGCCCGAAAGACGGTCGCCGCGCAGCAGATAGCCGATGTAGTTGGTCAGCTGGCCGTTGGCTTTCACGTCGCTGCGTCCGACCGTCAGCCCGAACTCCCCGAGGGTCAGCGCCGCAGGCGAGATGGTCGCCGCGGCACGGCGGATCTTCACGTCGGGAAGCTGCGGGAGCGTGAGACCCAGCTCCTCGACGACAAGCGTACCCTTGGCCCCGAGTTTGTCGTAGCGGTTCTTCTCGATGTCGGACATCCGCCCCGAAACCTGGGCATCGACTGCAATGCGGCCGCCGAGCTCGGTCCCCTTCTCCAGCGGATAGACCTTGCCGACCGTCCCCAGATCGACCCGCCCGGAAGCCGAAGCCCGGAAGGTCGGATCGCTGGCAAGATTGGTGGCATAGAGGGTAGCCGCAACCGTATTCCCGGCCATGTTGAAGCCGAATTTCGAGAGATCGACCACCGTACGGTCCATGGTGCCGCCCGGATTCGTGACCGACAGGTCAAGGCCGATGTCGGTCACCCCGGCCGGAAGCGAGGCATAGCGGAAACTGCCGTCGCGCACCTCGGTTTTGAACTCGAAGGCCGGAAGTGTGCTGCCCTGCATCTCTCCCTTGGCCCAAAGGGACATGGAGAGTTCGCCGGAGGCCTGAAGGCCGCGATAGTCACGCGTGTAGAGAGCCGGCACGAGCGACAGCACGTCCTTGAACTGAACCTCCTCGCAGGCGGCCCGCATGTCGAGGTTCACCGACTCGTCGCCCGTCTCGACCCATCCGTCGAGCGTCAGTTCGATGGCATTGAGCCGCAAGCGGTTCTCCGAGAAGGTATAGCGTCCGTTCGCCAGGTCGGCGTCGATCGAGGCCTCGAACTCCGACTCGGCATCGCTCAGCAGCGGAATGCCGCCCGAGACAAGCCGCAGGGCCCCGGCCTTCATCTTCAGGTCGAGCGACGTATGATCGGCCGAAAGGTCGCCGCGAAGGCGCAGCGAGAGGGGTGTCGTCGAGAAACGCATCCTGGTGGAGTCGTCCTCGTAGCGGATCGAGGCATCCGAGATCCGGAAATCGCGGACCGAAAGCCGGAAGGCCGATCCTCCCTCGGAGGACTCCCCGCCGGCAGCCTCCTCCGTCTCGGCCGGTGCAGCCTCATCCGAAGGCTTCATCACGTCCCAGTTCACGGCGCCGTCCTCCAGTTTGTGCGCATGGAGCGAGGGCGAGGCCAGAATCACCTTGGTCACCTCGAACCCGCTGTCGCCGAACAGCGACATGAGATCGACCACAACCGAAATGCGCGAGGCCGCGGCGATCGTATCGCCCTCGAAGCGGCCGGCACCCACCAGCGTCAGCCCCTTGAGTTCGACCGACGCATGCGGGAAATGGCGCAGCAGGCTGATGTTCAGCCGCTCGAAATCGAGCTTCGCCGCCAGCATGCCGTTGGCTTCCCGCTTCACGATGTCGGAGATCTTTCCCCGCAGCGCCATCGGCGCCACCAGCGCAACGAGCAGCAGGATGCCCAACGTCACGCCCGTGATTTTCAGCAACTTTTTCATATTCTATCCGTTTTTCGGGCAAAGACCGCAGTCTCCACCTCCTCAAATCCCACCTTGCGGTAGAGGGCACGCGCCGCACGGCGCGCCGCCGACGAAGTCAGCATGACGCGCGGGACTCCGGCAGCGGCAGCCCGCGACAACGCCTCGCGGACCAGCGCCTCGCCGATGCCCGCACCCCTCCGGGCGGCATCGACCACCACATCCTCGATCCACGCCTTGCGGCCCGACGGAACGTCGTACCACACCAGCGTCAGAGACCCGACGATGCACCCGCCGCACTCGGCCACGAGCAACACCGAAGAGGGCGACCCGACGATCCGCCGGAGCGCCTCCGCATCGGGAGCCTGCAACCGCTCCGAAAGCTGGGGCAGAAGACGTCCCAACGCCTCCACAAGGTCCGGCGTCACCTGCCGGACGACCCGGATGCACGGCCCGACGGCCTCCGCATCGGGACACGGAACAGCCTCCGGACTTCCCCCGGAAGCCGGAACACCCGCAATCGGATCACACTCCATCGACGCCATAGATACCCGTTTTCGCCGCGGCCATGTCCGGCCGCATCTCCCACAAAGTTAATCTTTTTATACGAAACGCCGCACCATTTCCCGAAAAAAGCCTATTTTTGCGCGTATCCCGCGGCACATGCACAACACCGCGAGAGACCGCCCGGGCCGGTTCCGGAGCGGCAACCAGCCCCAAAAACAACGAGACCATGAGACTCCGCGAACAACTCCTCGGCATGGCCGACACCGCCTACCGCGACTTCCAGCAGTCGCTGCTTCCCGGCATCGACCGCATCATCGGCATCCGCCTGCCCCTGCTGCGGCAGATCGCCCGCGAGACGGCCCGCGGCGACTGGCGCAGCTACCTCGAAGAGGCCGAAGGCCTTTACTATGAGGAGCGGATGCTGCAGGGGCTGGTCATCGGCTACGCGAAGTGCCCGCCCGAGGAGAAGCTGCGCTATGTGGAGCGCTTCATCCCGAAGATCGACAACTGGGCCGTGTGCGACTGCTCCTGCTGGCGGCTGCGTCCCGCCGAGCGGGAGCCGATGTGGAGTTTCATCCAGCCCTACTTCCGCTCTGGGGACGAGTTCGGCGTGCGCTTCGCCACGGTCATGGCGACTGCGAACTTCATCGACGAGGAACACATCGACGCCCTGCTCGAACGGCTGGGGGAGATCCGCCATACGGGCTACTACGCCCGCATGGGCGTGGCCTGGGCCGTCTCGGTATGCTTCGTCAAGTGCCCGCGGCAGACCCGCCCCTGGCTCCGCTCGTCACCGCTCGACGACTGGACGCACAACAAGGCCCTGCAGAAGATCGTCGAGTCGTACCGCGTGAGCGACACGGACAAGGCGCTGGTCCGGACCTGGAAACGTCCGGCAAAATAACGGCCTGCAAAGGCGGCATTCTGCAAAATAATCGTATATTTGTGTCAAGGAAACAAAACACCCGATCATGCGTAAACTCGTAATCATCCCCACCTACAACGAAAAGGAGAACATCGCCGCAATGATTTCGAAGGTCTTCTCGCTCGAGGAGGAGTTCGACCTGCTCGTCATCGACGACGGGTCGCCCGACGGGACCGCGACGATCGTCCGCGACCACCAGGCGAAGTTCCCCGGGCGGCTGCATCTGGTCGAGCGCAGCGGCAAGCAGGGGCTCGGCACGGCCTATCTGGCGGGGTTCCGCTGGGGGCTGGACCACGGCTACGACTACATCTGCGAGATGGACTGCGACTTCTCGCACAACCCCGACGACCTGGTGCGGCTCTACCGCGCGGCCGCCGAGGGCAACGACGTGGTGATCGGCTCGCGTTACGTGCAGGGGGTGAACGTCGTCAATTGGCCCATGTCGCGGCTGCTGATGTCCTACTTCGCCTCGGTCTACGTGCGCACGGTGACGGGCATTCCTGTGCGGGACGCCACGGCCGGATTCGTCTGCTACTCCCGCCGGGCGCTGGAGACGATCGACCTCGACGCGATCCGCATGAAGGGATACGGCTTCCAGATCGAGATGAAGTACACGGCCTGGAAGCTCGGGCTGCGGCTCAAGGAGGTGTCGATCATCTTCGTCGAGCGGCGCGAAGGGGTCTCGAAAATGTCGGGAGGCATCTTCCGCGAGGCTTTCTTCGGGGTGCTGGGACTGCCCTTCCGGACGATCCGTAAGGCCGCCGGACGCCAATAGGGGTCCTGCTGCCGGGAAACCGCCAAGGTCCGGGCCATCTTACGACAAGAACAAGGGTGAAAAACGAATACGGCCGTCCCGTCGGAGTCCGACGGGACGTTTTTTTCTGCCCGGAAGCGGGATCAGAAGGTGAAGAAGTAGTTCATGAAGAAGTTCCAGAAGGTCACGACCCCCGTAGCGAAGAGTTTCGAAAGATAGAAGTTCATTCCGAACCGATGGTGGAGCAGGTAGATCGTGGCGTTGTTGATCGCCAGGCCGACGGCCGCAATGCCCAGGAAGCGCAGGTACTGCCCGGCGATGTCGGGATTCTCGTTGTGGAACGTCCAGAGGCGGTTGAAGATGTAGTTCGAGGTCGAAGCGCAGAGGAAACCCAGCGAGTTGGCCACATACTTGTTCAGGCGCAGCCACTCCTTGCACAGGTAGGTGATTCCGAAATCGACGAAAACACCCGATCCTCCGACCACGCAGAATTTGATGAACTGTTCGATCATGGGCGAACCTCCGTCGGGAGGGATTTACCGTTAAACCAGTTGGTATAGCCTTCGCAGACCAGCGCGAAACCGACATCGAAGCGCGCACCCGCCAGCTCCTGCGGGATGCCGAACACGACCGTATCGCGCACCGAAGCGCCGGCAGGAAGCGTCAGGCGGTTGGCCAGGGGAAACTCCTCGACCCGGAACCGCCCGTGTTTCCAGATCATCGCCAGGCGGGTCGCCCCGTCGATCGGAATGTCGTAGGGATAGGGATTCGAGAGGGTCAGGTCCAGGCGCAGCGTGTCGCCTGCGGCCGTCTGCTCCGGAAGCCCGGCAAAGGAGACATCGACCCGGCGGACCGGTCTGAAATCGGGATCGACGAACCACGTGAAACTCCGCCCGTTCGCCAGACGGATCGTCCGGATGCGCCCGGTCGTATCGACTCCGGACGGTGCCGGGCACTCGACGAGCACCTCCCGACCGGCGAAGCGCGTGTCGTCGTCGCGGAAATGCCACTGGTGGGTCCGGTAACGGATGTTGGGCTGGCAATAGGCCTCGCCGCCCGTATAGAAGCGGTACTTGGCCGCCACCGCATAGTTGTGACGGAAGACGACCGGACGGCCGTCGGCCTCGGCGGCGATGGCCCCGTAGCTCTCCGGATTGTCGAAGACCTCGAAGCGGATGCCCAGCGGGTTGAAGATCATCTCGAGGCGCACGAGCACAAGCAGCGCGAGGGTTACACCGCCCGCCCGCATGACGTAGCGCCGCGTGCGGGGATGGCTGCGGACATAGCCGAAGAGCATGGCCACGAATCCGAAGCAGGCGACGATCACCCACTGCGGCTGCACGTAGCCCCGGAAGGCCGAGAGCAGGAAAAAGAGGATGAAGGCCACGGGCAGGAGCTTCAGCGCCCGGCCGGCTGCCGTCTGCGGCCGGACCTTACGCCACGCCTGCACGCAGAGCGGAACGAAGAAGGGGTTGAAGACCACGAGCATGTTGGCCAGGAACTCCACGACATAGTCAAACCGGAAGACCGAGTTGCGCGACGAGAGGTGGTAGACGAACGACGCCCAGTCGTGGTTGTACTGCCAGATCAGGTGCGGCACGAGCAGCAGGGCCGCCACGGCCCCCGAAAGATAGAGCGTCGGGCGCCGGAGCAGCCGCGGATTGGCCGCCAGGGAGAAGAGGACCACCAGCGCCCCGTGGTATTTGCTGTAGGCCATCAGGGCCATGGCCACACCCATCCACAGCCAGGCCCGGGGCCGGCGTTCGGAGAAGCGGTCGAAAGTCAGCAGGAAGAGCGCGGAGGTCATCAGCAGCGGACCGTCGGGCACGGCGATGAAGCCGTAGATCTGGAGCATCAGCGTCGTGGACGCAAGGACCACGAAAAGCCCCGCATCGCGGCGCGAGGCATCTGCCGGGCGGATCAGCCGCCACAGGATCCAGAGGTAGAGGGGCTGCAGCACCGTGAAGAAGAAACGCACGCCCAGCTCGCCGCCGAAGAGGCGTTCGCCCAGCCAGACCAGCAGTGCCGTCACGGGCGGATGATCGAAATAACCCCACGCCAGCCGTTCGGCGAACAGGTGGTAGTAGGCCTCGTCGTTGGCCAGCTGCGCAAGACCGGCCTGTGCCACATTGCACACCCACCAGATCCCGAGCCACAGGGCCACGAGCGAATCGGCTCCCAACGAAGCGTATCTTCTGCGAAATGCCTCCATCATACGGGTGACAAAGGTAATAAAAATTCCCGAGCGCACAAACGGGACACGCCGGTCGCCCCGCATGCCGACCACCGGATTCGGACCGGAAAGGACGAAGGTCCCGTCCATCGAAAAAAACGCCCGACTTTGTTAGGAATTTCCGAGAAAAATACGAATTTTGCATACAGAATCAACCTTTTAAAAAGTACTCCATGAAAAAACTCTCCGTACTGGCGCTCTCGTGCCTGCTGCTCGGAGGCTGCTGCTCCAAAGTGGCCAACACCTACGAGCTGATCCCCTACCCCAACCACCTGACCCCCCGCTCGGGCTCCTTCGCCGTGGCCGGCGCCGCATTCGCCGCCGACGAGAAGATGGACGAGCCCACGCGCGCCATCGTGGCCGACTTCGCTGCACGCATGGCCGAGGTGGCCGGCACGCAGGCCGAAGTGGCCTATTCGGCCGCCCCCGAAGAGAGTGGCTTCTGCTTCCGGGTCGATGAAACGCTCCCGGCCGAGCACTATGCCCTCGAGGTGGGCCAGACCGGCGCCACGCTCCGCGCCTCGTCGCTGCCCGGATTCATCTACGGCATACAGACCCTCAAGCAGTTGCTCCCGGCTGCCGTGTACGGCGGCGAGGCGGCTCCCTCCGACCGGTGGGAGATCCCGTGCGTATCGATCGAGGACGCCCCCCGCTTCGGCTACCGCGGCCTGCACCTCGACGTCGCCCGCCACTTCTTCGACACCAAGCAGGTCGAGAAGGTGATCGACATGATGGTGGTGCACAAGCTCAACACGCTGCACTGGCACCTGACCGAGGACCAGGGCTGGCGCATCGAGATCAAGCGTTACCCGAAACTCACCGAGTTCGGCAGCAAGCGCAAGGGTACGATGATTGAGAAGCAGTGGGGTTCGTGCGACAACGTTCCCTACGGCGGATACTACACGCAGGACGAGATCCGCGAAGTGGTGGCCTACGCCGCAGCCCGCGGCATCACGGTGGTTCCGGAGATCGACCTGCCGGGCCACATGCTTGCAGCGCTGGCCTGCTATCCCGAACTGGGCTGCACGGGCGGCCCCTACGAGGTGGAGACCGGCTGGGGCGTCTTCGAGGATGTTCTCTGTCCGGGCAAGGAGAAGACCTTCGAGTTCCTCGAGAACGTGCTCACGGAGGTCATGGAGCTCTTCCCCTCGGAATACATCCACATCGGCGGCGACGAGTGCCCCAAGACCCGCTGGGAGAAGTGCCCCGCCTGCCAGGCCCGTATCAAGGCGCTCGGTCTGAAGGACGACGACCGCCATTCGGCCGAGCACTACCTCCAGAGCTATGTGACGGCCCGCATCGAGAAGTTCCTCAACGAGCACGGACGACGCATCATCGGATGGGACGAGATTCTCGAGGGCGAGCTCGCCCCCAACGCCACCGTCATGTCGTGGCGCGGCACCGAGGGCGGCATCTATGCGGCCAAGATGGGCCACGACGCCATCATGACCCCCACGACCTACTGCTATCTGGACTACTGCCAGGCTTCGGACCCCGAGAACGAGCCGCTCAACATCGGCGGATACGTGCCCGTCGAGAAGCTCTACTCCTACGAGCCGGTGCCCGACTCGCTGGTCAATGACTATGGCAAATACATCATCGGCGTACAGGCCAACCTCTGGACCGAGTACATCCCCACCAACGAACAGCTCGAGTACATGCTCCTGCCGCGCGTGGCCGCACTGAGCGAAGTACAGTGGTGCGACCGCGGCACGCGCGAATGGACGCGCTTCGCCCAGGCTCTGCCCCACATGCTGCAGATCTATGATCGCATGGGTCTCAACTACGCCACGACGGTCTTCGGTGTGACGGGCCTCACCGAAAAGAACGCGGAGACGGGCGCCGAGGAGATCGTACTCTCGACCATCGACCAGACCCCGATCCACTATACGCTCGACGGCAGTGAACCGACGGCCGAAAGCCCGGTCTACACCGACCCGATCACGCTTGACAAGGAGTATACCGTGAAGGCCGCCGTCTTCCGCAAGGAGATCCCGACGCGCACCTTCTCCAAGACTTTCGCTCCGACAGCCGAAAAAGAGGAGTAGCCGCACCCGGACAAGGCACAGCCCCTGCCCCGGATCACGTCCCGGACCCCGCGTCCGGCGGGTCCGGGGCTTTTTTTGCGTTTTTTTGCACGCGGAGCGCACCGACGAAACGAAAAAAAACTATCTTTGCATCGTCATGGTTCCCGTCCGCCGGACGGACGGGACAATAGGGAATCCGGTGCGAATCCGGAACAGTACTCGCTGCTGTGAGTCCCCGCTCCGAAAAGGAGAGCCCCGCAACACTCTTTGCCACTGGCCGACGACGGCCGGGAAGGCGTTGCGGGCGGGACGAGTCAGAAGACCTGCCACGACATGAGGATTTGCACCCGCGGGTTTTCGGGTCGGAATCGCATGGACGAATCACCGTCTTTCTCCATCGACATCGCTCCCGTCTCCCGACATGAAACACGTACGGACCGTTGCGGTCCCGCCCGAAGCATGCGCACTGCGCGCCGGCACGGGCCCGTTGGGCGAAACCGCACCCGTACCCGACAAAGCCGAATCGGAAACAGTGCCGTTTGCGGAGCCGGAGCATTTAGAGATTAGTCGAACGTTGTCTGCCTTACAACATAACTCCGGCTCCCGCAGGGCGGCATGCAGGATGCCCCGCACCTTCAATCGAAATGAACCCGGACAACCGGGACGACACCGGGAAGCAAAGACATGGAATACCGCTACGGTCTCCGGCTTCTCAAGACACACCGACACCCGACCAAGTTCCGGTAATCCCAGGCAATTCAGGCCCAACAAAAAACAGGACAATAACCTGATTTACAGTTTATTGTCCTGTTGTACCCGGAGCCGGGGTCGAACCGGCACGACATTGCTGTCATTGGTGTTTGAGACCAACGCGTCTACCGATTCCGCCATCCGGGCTGATGCTGCAGAGCAGCGAATCGGGACGGCAAAGATAGGTGAATTTCGTTATATTTCAAAAAAATCGGCTACTTTTCGAAGTACTCCCTGATTTTTTTCGCACGCGCCGGACCGACCACTCCGGCCAGCTCCTCGGGGTTGGCCGTGCGGACCTTCTCCACCGTGCGGAAATGGTGCAGCAGCGTCTCGATCGTCTTCTGTCCGATGCCTTCGATCTGCTCCAGTTCGCTGTGGATAAACGCCCGGCTCCGCTTCTGGCGATGGAACGAAATGGCGAAGCGGTGCACCTCGTCCTGGATCGAGGCCAGGAAGTGAAACAGCGGCGAGGTGGGTCGAAGCCCCACCAGCAGCGGCGGATAGCCGCAGTAGAGCTCTGCCGTGCGGTGCCGGTCGTCCTTGGCCAGTCCGGCAATCGGGATATCGAGACCCAGGGCCTCGAGCACCTCGTGGATCACCCCCATCTGCCCCTTGCCTCCGTCGGCGATGACCAGATCGGGGAGTTCGGCCCCCTCGGCCTGCAGACGGCTGTAGCGACGATAGACCACTTCGCGCATCGAGGCGTAATCGTCCGGTCCGACCACGGTCTTGATGTTGAAGTGGCGGTACTCCTTGCGCGAAGGCTTGCCGTCGCGGAAGACCACGCACGAGGCGACAGGATGGGCCCCCTGCAGGTTCGAATTGTCGAAGCACTCGATATGGCGGGGCGGCCGGTCGAGGCGCAGCGCCTCCTGCAGGGCGTTCATCAGCCGCTCGGTATGCCGCTCGGGGTTGCGGATCTCCAGATTCTTCAGCTGCTCGGCCCGGTAGATGCGCGCGCTCTTCTGCGAGAACTCCAGCAGTTCGAGCTTCTCGCCCCGCTTGGGTACGGTGAAGGTCACACCGTCGAAGAGCAGCGTAGTCGAGGGCAGGAAGGGGACGATCACCTCGCGGGCCAGCACCCCGCCGCCGATCTGCTCGACGCTGATGAACGAGTCGGGCATTTCCTCCGGCACCTCTAGGCACCCTGGCACTCCTGCGGCCTGCGCGAGCCTGCGCGCGACCGCCGCCTCAACGTCCATTCGCTACCCCCTCGCCGAATCGAGCGCGCGCGAGAGCGTCTTGCGCTTCGCCTCGCTGTAGCGCGCCTGGTCTGTCTTCGTGCGCACGACGCGCCCCCTCGCGAGGACGCCGTCGAAATCCTTCACCTCGTGCCCCTCGAAGTCGTAGCCGCCTTCCGAGAGCGCGGCGTCCGCGGCCGCCTTCACGGCCTGCGCCTTGCGCTCGACCATGGATTGCACGGGGGCCGAGTTCATGAGCGCTGCGTATCCCGCGCGGTCCGCCTTGAACCTACCCATCCGCCCTCGCCACCTCGACGG
>OLXC01000460.1_pt1 | contig 14444 bp, 14 predicted proteins | sample 1673851 | NCBI WGS metagenome assembly OLXC01 (sample SAMEA103958130, study PRJEB25191) | human gut metagenome | biome: human-associated habitat [ENVO:00009003]; feature: intestine environment [ENVO:2100002]; material: feces | place: Germany | collected 2013/2015
TGGTCGCCGGGCGCTCCTTTGTGGGTGCCATGCTGCGCGCCTCCTTTCTCCGTTCCGTTTGTTGTTTCAGTATACCATTTTTTCAGGGTAATGCAAGGGCTGTTTCTGACAGAATTGTAAATTTTTACACACTCACAGCTCTCCCCGGCCGGAAAGTGCCCGGTACAGGGTGGTCTCGTCGGCGTATTCCAGGCTGGCGCCCACCGGCAAACCGGAGGCAAGCCGGGTGACCCGGATGCCCAGCGGCTTGATGAGCTTAGCCAGATACATGGCGGTGGCTTCGCCCTCCACGGTGGGGTTCATGGCCATGATGACCTCCTTCACCGTGTCGTCCTTCAGCCGCGCCAGCAGTTCCTTGACGGTCAACTGCTCTGCGCCCACACCAGCCAGCGGGTCCAGCAGGCCGTGCAGCACATGGTACAGGCCGTTATACTCCCGGGTGCGTTCAAAGGCCTGCACGTCCCGGGGCTTTTCCACCACGCAGATCACCGAGGTGTCCCGCTTGGCGCTGGCGCACACCGGGCACAGGTCAGCGTCCGTAAAGTTCTGGCAGATGCGGCACCGATGCAGCCGGGTGTGCGCACCGCGGATGGCGTCCGCCAGCGCCGCAGCGTCCTTATCCGACATACTCAGCACCTGATAGGCCATGCGGGTAGCGCCCTTGCGGCCCACGCCCTGAAACTTGCCGAACTCCTCGATCAGCTTTTCCAGCGGTGCGGCAGTGTAGTCCATGGTATCTCCCCTTCCCGGCTCAGAGACCCGGAATGTTCAGGCCGCCGGTCAGCTTGCCCATCTCGGCTTCGGCGGTCTCGTCCACCTGCTTCACGGTGGCGTTGATGGCAGCAGCCACCATGTCTTCCAGCATCTCGATGTCGTCCGGGTCCACGGCCTCGGGCTTGATGGTGATGGACAGCACCTCGTGTTTGCCGTTCATCTTCACGGTCACCATCTCACCGGCGGCGCTGCCGGTGTACTCGGCGGCCTCCAGCTCGGCCTGCTTGCTCTTCATGTCCTCCTGCATCTTCTGAGCCTGACGCATCAGGGCGTTCATATCGGGGCGGCCGTAGCCTGCGGGCATTCTTGCTTTCATAGTGGTATTCTCCTTTATTATAAACAATTTTTATCGCTTTTTGCGGGCGGTATCCTCAATGCTGACCTCCAGCCCGAGCTTTTCCAGCGCTAAAAGAGACTGCTCCGCATTGGAGGCGGTCTTTTCGGCAGCCTTGGGCTCGTAGGGGCCGATGGGCACCGGCACGCCGGATACCTCGGCGATCAGCTTTTTGATCAGCTTCTGGCTGTCCTTGTTCACCCGGATAAAATCCCGGAAGGTCTTGCCGCCGTCGATCAGCACGCGGGTGCCGTCAAAGTAAGCCTTGGACTTGCGCAGATACATATACAGCATGGGGTCGATGCCCTCCAGCTTCTGCACGATTTGTCCCCAGTACGGGAAGGGGTTCGTGCCCTGCTGCGCCACGCTGCGGGGCTTGGTCAGCACCGGGTCGGCGGGGTGCTCCTGCACCGGGGCAGGCGGCGCGGGTTCTGCAGGGACAGATTGCTCCGGCTGGCTGACCGGCTCCGACTGCTCCGGTGGCGGTGCCTGCGGGGCAGGCTCATCCCAAGGCAAAGCCGCTTCACTCTGCTGTACTGGCGGTTCCTCCGGCATAGGTGGCAGCTCGTCCGCAGGTGCAGGCGGGGTTTCCGGCGCGGCGGGCGGGGCTGTTTCCTGCACGGCAGGGGCAGGTTCTGCTCCTGCTGCCGGGTTCTGGGGTGCAGTTGCTGTCGGTGCGGGCTGCACCGGGGCGCTGGCAAAGGGTTGCACCGCTGACGCAAAGGGACGGGGTGCTTCCGGCTGTGCCGTGCGGGCAGGGGCGGGTTGCACCGTTACCGCCTGCAGCTGCTGGGGCGGCTCAGACAGGCTGAACAATGCCAGTTCCAGCTCAATGCGCTGGTCGCTGCCGCGGGTCATGTGTTCCAGCGCCGTGCCTAAAGTGCGGATGGCGCGGATGGCTTCCCGCTGGCCCATCTCCGGGCCTTTTTGCAGGTACAGTGCTTCTTCCTCCGGCGATACACCGGACAGCAGCGCCTGCCCGCCGGGCAGTGCCGCCAGCATCAGGGCGCGGTAGTGGGCGATCAATTCCTCGGTCAGGCGCTTCACGTCCACCGACTGCTGCCGCAGCTGCGCCAGCTGTGCCAGCGCGGCGGCGGCATCCTGTGCTTCCAGCGCGTCCGAAATATGGAACAGGTAGCTGCGGTCGGTCACACCCGCCATGCGGCGCACCACGTCCGCGTCGATCTTTGCGGTAACGCCGGCGCAGGTGTCCAAAATGGACAACGCATCACGCAGCGCACCATCGGCCAGACGGGCGATCAGTTCCGCGCCGTCGGAGGTCAGCTCCAGCTTTTCCTCCCCGGCAATATACTCCACCCGCCGTGCGATATCCTCCGGCCCGATGCGGGTAAAATCGTACCGCTGGCAGCGGGAGAGGATGGTGGCGGGCACTTTCTGGATCTCGGTGGTCGCCAGAATGAAGATAACGTGTGCGGGGGGCTCTTCCAGCGTTTTCAGCAGCGCATTGAAGGCCGCTGTGGACAGCATGTGCACCTCGTCGATGATATACACCTTATACTGGCAGGCGCTGGGGGTGTAGGCGGTCTCGTCCCGCAGGTCGCGGATATCATCCACGCCGTTGTTGGAGGCTGCGTCCATCTCCACCACGTCCAGCAGGCTGCCATTGTCGATGCCTTTGCAGATCTCGCACTCCCCGCAGGGGTCGCCACCCTCCGGGTGCAGGCAGTTGACCGCCTTGGCAAAAATTTTGGCGCAGGTGGTCTTGCCGGTGCCGCGCACGCCGGTAAACAGATACGCATGGCCTACACGCCCTGCGGTGATCTGGTTTTTCAGGGCGGTCACGATAGCACGCTGGCCCACCACATCCTCAAACCGCTGGGGTCTCCATTTGCGGTAAAGTGCACGATACACGGCGATGTCTCCCCTTTCCCGGCCTTTGCGGCAAAAATAAAAGGACAGCGCTCGACGGGGTTTTGTCCCCGCCTTGCGTAACTCGGCATACGGATGCAGGCTTACTGAAACGCACGAACGCACTGCTTAAGGCTGCTTGGTTCCCCACCTGACCTGGTTCACAGCGAGCCCATCGTACAGGACCCGCATCCGTATGCCGAACCACGCAGCAGGCGCTGTCCGACACATCCTTGTGGATGCTAAGATATTGTACCATAAACCCCGCCGGATTGCAAGAGGGGCAAAACAAAAAGGAGAAGCCCGAAGGCTTCTCCTCGTTTGTGCTAAAACTGTTTAGGACTGGCAAGCGGTGATCAGGCTCATCTTGTACACCTCGTCTGCGTTGCAGCCGCGGGACAGGTCGTTGATGGGCGCGTTCAGACCCTGCAGGATGGGGCCGTAGGCCTCGAAGCCGCCCAGACGCTGGGCGATCTTGTAGCCGATGTTGCCCGCCTCGATGGTGGGGAAGATGAAGGTGTTGGCGTGACCGGCAACGGGAGAGCCGGGGAACTTCAGCTGGCCGACCTCGGGCGCGACGGCGGCGTCGAACTGCATCTCGCCGTCGATCTTCAGCTCGGGATCCATCTCCTTGGCGATGGCGGTGGCGTCGTGGCTCAGCTTCACGGTGCCGCCCTTGCCGGAGCCGTTGGTGGAGAAGCTCAGCATGGCGACCTTGGGGTCAATGCCGAAGACCTTGGCGGTCTTGGCGGTCTCAATGGCGACCTCCGCCAGCTTCTGGGCTGCGGACAGGGTCACATTGCCTTCCTTGTCAACAGAGTCTTCATAGCTGATGTTGATGGCGCAGTCGCCCATGGCCAGCTTCTCGTCGCCCCGCACCAGGATGAAGCAGGAGGACACCAGATGCGCGCCCTTCTTGGTCTTGACGATCTGCAGAGCGGGACGGACGGTGTCAGCGGTGGAGTAAGTAGCGCCGCCCAGCAGGCAGTCGGCCTTGCCCATCTTGACCAGCATGGTGCCGAAGTAGTTGGACTTCTTCAGCAGTGCGGTGCACTCCTCAGCAGTCTGCTTGCCCTTGCGCAGCTCGACCATGGCATTGACCATCTCATCAAAACCGGCGTAGTTCTCCGGGTCAATGATCTCAGCAGCGGAAATATCGAAACCACCGGCAGCGGCAGCAGCCTTGCACTCAGCCTCGTTGCCGACCATCACGACCTTCAGTACGCCCTCAGCCAGCAGCTTGCTTGCGGCCTCCAGGATGCGGGGGTCATTGCCCTCGGTAAAAACGATCGTCTTGGGGTTCGCCTTCAGCTGGGCCACCAGCGGTGCAAACATATCAGCCATTGTGATTACCTCCGAAATTACTTTGCAATTATTCATGGGCAGCACAGACCTGCCCTTCTTTTTTATTTTAGCACAACCTCTGGAAACTTCAAGACAAAACCGCAATTTTGTGGTATATTTTGTAGCAGAAGATAAAACGCTCAATCGTTAAGAAAATGTCATTTAGTTTGTGAGAGGTTTAACGAAATATGGAATGGGAAACACTCAAGGCCCAGTGCCTTGCCTGCCGCAGCTGTGGGCTGTGCGAAACGCGGACGAACGTGGTGTTCGGTCAGGGTGCCGAGGACGCCGAGGTGCTGTTCGTGGGCGAAGGCCCCGGCCAGAACGAGGATGAGCAGGGCCTGCCCTTTGTGGGCCGCAGCGGCCAGCTGCTGGACAAATACCTCTTTGCCATCGACCTGGACCGCAAAAAGAACTGCTATATCGCCAACATCGTCAAGTGCCGCCCGCCGCAGAACCGCGACCCCCTGCCCGCCGAGAGCGAGGCCTGTATGCCCTGGCTGCGGGAGCAGTTCCGTCTGCTCAAGCCGAAGATCGTGGTCTGCCTGGGGCGTGTGGCGGCCCAGCGGATGATCCGGGAGGACTTTTCGGTGGTCCGGGAGCACGGCGAGTTCTACAATAAGAACGGCATCCTCTTCATGGCCACCTACCACCCCGCCGCCCTTCTCCGCCAGCCCCGCAGCAAGCCGGACGCCTTCGCCGACTTTTTGGCCCTGCGGGAGAAGATCCAGGAGGTCTGCGAGCACACGTATTGAGAAACCCTCTCCGTCAGCGCTGCGCGCTGCCACCTCTCCCGAAGGGCGAGGCATTGGCAGGCTGGGTCAGCTCTGCCGTTTGCCTGGGCCCGATCGGATGCAAGGTGCCGTAAATCGAGACAACGGAGCCCAGCAGTTTCCGACAGTGAAAACACTGTTCGTCTGGCACAGCCAATACCGTTCCGCCAGTGGCTCCCCCATCGGGGGAGCTGTCACCGAAGGTGACTGAGAGGGTTATACCAGCTCCCTCTCCGTGACACTTTCCTTTTGTTTTGCATATTCTAGAACAAAAGTGAGGTGTTCCTTATGACAAACATCCGGACCGATTCGGTTGATTTTTTTCTCGGAGCCACCACGCCCGCCGGGTTCAAGGGCTATTTTGAGCCGCTGCGGCACGAACCTGGAATGCAGCTCTATCTCATCAAAAGCGGGCCGGGCTGCGGCAAATCCACCTTGATGAAGCACATCGCACAGGCTGCCGAACAGAAGGGTGAACGCATCGAGAAGATCCACTGCGCCAGTGACCCCGACAGCCTCGACGGCGTCATCTTCCCGGAAAAGCGGCAGGCCATTCTGGACGCCACCGCACCCCACACGATGGAGCCGGACGCCCCCGGTGCCGACGAGGTCGTGGTGAGCCTGTACCACACCATCGACGCTGGAAAGCTCTCCCTCCACCGTGAGGAAGTCAAGGCGCTCTTTGCCCGGAACGCTTCCCTGCGCAGCCGGGCGGCGCGGTATATCGCCTCAGCCGGGAGCCTCCTGCTGGACAGCCGCCGCGCCGAAGCCTGCTGCGCCAACTTTGAAAAGGTGCGCCGCTATGCCAAACGCCTCTGCACCCGGATGCTCCCCCGCCTGCCCGACACGGCCCGCCCCGGCGAGGAGCTGCGGCTGCTGTCGGCCATCACGCCCAAGGGGCCGGTCTTCTATCACGGCACCGTGCAGGCACTGGCCGACCGGTATATCGTCTTCCGCGACGACTACGGGGCCATCTCCCGCCTGCTGCTGGAGCTCATCCGCGCCGAGGCACTGGCGCGTGGTTACCAGATCATCACCTGCCCCTGCGCCATGCACCCCGAAGACCAGATCGACCATCTCTTCATCCCATCGCTGCGGCTGACCTTTTTAACGGATAACCCCTGGCACCCGGTGCACATCTCCGGTGTGCAGGCCGTGCGCTGCACCCGCTTCCTTGACCGCGAGCACATGGCCGGGTTCCGCGCCCGCCTGCGCTTCAACGAGCGGGCCGCCACCGAGCTGCTGGACCAGGCCGTCGCCCTCATGGCGCAGGCCAAGAGCTGCCACGACGAGCTGGAGACCTACTACCGCGCCGCCGTCGATTTCGCCGAAGTCGAGAAGGTGACGGAGGAAACGATCAAAGCAATGTTGTAAAAGCGAGGTAATGTTCATGCCCTCCCCTCAACCGATCCGTCTGCCCATCCGGCAGCTGGTGGAATTTCTGCTCCGCACCGGCAGCATCGACAGCCGCTTCACCGGCTTCGACCGCGCCAACGAGGGAGCACGCATCCACCGCAGGCTGCAAAAAGCGGCGGGCGAAGGCTACGCTGCCGAGGTCTATCTGACGGCGCAGCGCGAGGTGGAGGGCCTTTTGTTTGTGCTGGAAGGCCGCGCCGACGGCATTTTCCAGAACGAAGACGGCACCGTCGTCATCGACGAGATCAAGACCACGGCCCTCCCCACCGAGGAGCTGACCGAAGACCGGAGCCCCTGCCACTGGGCGCAGGGCATGGTGTATGGGGCCATCTACGCTGCGCAGAACCAGCTGGAGCGGCTCAGCGTCCGGCTGACCTATTACCAGATCGACACCGACGAGATCACCCGCTACACCCGGCACTTCGCCGCCGGGGAGCTGGACGCCTTCCTCACCGGCCTGCTGCGGCAGTACGCCCCCTGGGCACGGCGGCAGATGACCTGGGCCGAGGCCCGCACCGCCAGCCTGACGGCTCTGACATTCCCCTTCCCGGCCTACCGCCCCGGCCAGCGAGCACTGGCGGGCGAGATCTACCGCGCCTGCATCGCGGGCCGGAGCGGGCAGAAAAACGGCACCCGGCTGTTCTGTCAGGCCCCCACCGGCATCGGCAAGACCATGAGCGCCCTCTTCCCGACCCTCAAGGCCATCGGCGCGGGCAGCGGCGAAAAGCTGTTCTACCTCACGGCTCGCAGCACGACCCAGGCCGCTGCCGAGGATGCCCTCGCGCGGCTCCACGCCAGCACACCGGGGCTGGCCCTGCGCAGCGTGACCCTGACGGCCAAGGAGAAGGTCTGCCTCTGTAAGGACGCCGAGGGCCATCCCGCCTGCCTGCCCGAAGCCTGCCCCTACGCCAACGGCTACTACGAGCGGATCAAAGATGCCCTTGCCGCCCTGCTGGACGGTGCCCCGCAGTTCGGCCGCGCCGCGCTGGAAGCCGCTGCCCGTCAGTTCACGGTCTGCCCGTTCGAACTGGGGCTTGACCTGAGCGCGTGGGCCGATGTCGTCATCGGCGACTACAACTACCTCTTTGACCCTGTGGTCCGGCTCCACCGCTTCTTCGATGCGGCGGGCGACTGGCTCTTCCTCATCGACGAGGCGCACAATCTGCCCGACCGGGCCCGCGCGATGTACTCGGCAGGGTTCGCAAAGTCTGCCCTCACCGACGCCAAACGCGCCCTCGGCCGGGGCAAAAGCAGCCTGAAAACAGCCCTTTCCCGCGCCGACCGGGCCTTTCTCGAAGCGCGGAAGCAGGTGGCCGTGCTGGCTCCCCGCCGGGGCGTTTCCCCGCCCGCAGCGGACGCCGCCGGGCAGACCAGCCTTTTGGAGGAGACCCCTGCGCCGGGCATCGCCCTGCCCGAACCGCTGCTGGCTCAGGAGGGCACGGTCTTCTTCCGGGAGCTGCCCGACGCCCTGCTCAAGCCGCTCCACGCCTTGCAGGCCCCTTTGCAGGACTGGCTGGAGCAAAACCCCGATGCCGACGCCCACGCCCGGCTGCTGGAACTTTATTTTGCCGTGCAGGACATCACCCGCGCAGCCGACCGGTACGACACCCACTTCGTCACCCAGCTCACGGCCCGCGGCAGCGAGCTGGAGCTGGAACTGCTCTGCCTCGACCCCTCGGCCTTTGTGGACGCGAGCCTTGGCTGCGGGCGGGCGGCGGCGCTGTTCAGCGCCACCCTCACCCCGCCGGGCTACTACCGGGGCGTTCTGGGCTGTCCGGATGCCCGCGCCGTCGCCCTGGAAAGCCCCTTTCCGCCCGACCATCTGGGGCTGTACTGCCTGCCCGGCATCTCCACCCGCTACCGGGACCGGGAAGCCAGCATCCCCGCCGTGTCGGACGCACTGGCGGCGCTGGCCGGAGGAAAAGTGGGCAACTATCTGGCCTTTTTTCCCAGCTACGCCTACCTCCGCCGGGTCTACGAAGACTTCACGGCCCGGTATCCGGACATCGCCACGCTGGCGCAGGAGAGCGGCCTGGACGACGCGGCACGGGCGGCATTTTTGCAAAAATTCACCCCGGACCCTGCGCAGACACTGCTGGGGTTCGGGGTGATGGGCGGCATCTTCGGGGAGGGCGTCGATCTGGTCGGCGACCGGCTCATCGGGTGTGCCATCGTGGGGGTCGGCCTGCCGCAGGTGAACCCCCGGCAGGAGATCCTGCGCCGCTACTACGACGAACAGTCCGGCACCGGCTTCGACTACGCCTACCGGTATCCCGGCATGAACAAGGTGCTGCAGGCCGCCGGGCGGGTCATCCGCACCGCCGGGGACCGGGGCGTCGTCCTCCTTCTGGACGACCGCTTCGCCCGCAGCGAGTACACCCGCCTGTTCCCCCGCCACTGGCAGCACCTCAAGTACCTGAACGGCACCGAGGCCCTCAAAGAGGAGCTGGACCGCTTCTGGGGGCAGGGAAGCAGCCGTTGACCGGAACTGCCCCTGGGCCTTTATTTCTTCCAGAACGAGAAGAAGCCCTTCTTCTCGTAGGGTCTGGTCTCGGCACCGGTCACAGTATAGCCGGTGGCGGCGATGGCCTGTTTCAGCGTTTCAATATCCAGCGCCTGCTCCGAGACGATGACCGTCTCGCCTCTGGTGTGGGAAGACGACACCTTGCTCACCTGCGCCGTCTTGCGCACCACCTCGTTGATGTGGCTCTCGCACATGCCGCACATCATCCCTTGGACTTTCAAGATCGTTTCCACCATTTCGGTTCTCCTCTCTGGATCGCATCAAGACCGGGCTATGATGTCCGGTTTTTGTCATTTTGTTAGTTTTAGCTAACTTCAACAGAAATAAAAAAGGCTTCAGCTCCTTCCGCTCGCACAGAATGCCACCGGTAAGAAGCTCCTCCTTCTTTTTTCAGTGCTATCATACCACGATTCCCTGCGAAACGCAACCCAGTATCGCCGACATTTTGTAAATCATACTTGACATTTTGTCATGTAAGTGATATGCTCTGGTCAGAGGGCACGAGCGCACCCTCCCATCCCATTGTACGAGGTGACAACATGCCGAAAAATCTGAAACTGAAAGCGGCCCGCGCCGAAAAGGATCTGACCCAGAGCGCACTGGCCGAAGCGGCGGGCGTCTCCCGCCAGACCATCAACGCCATCGAAAAGGGCGAGTACAACCCCACCATCAACCTTTGCCGCAGCATCTGCAAAATTCTGGGCAAAACACTGGACGAATTATTTTGGGAGGAATAAACGATGAAATTTTCACTGTACAGCAAGAAAAATCAGTTTGACGAGATGCAGGAGCAAACCATGCGCCGCATCGAAGCACGGGGCTTCTGGCTGCTGTGGGCAGGGCTGCTCCTCGCCATCCTCGTGCAGATCGTTCTCCGCACACCAAGCAGTCAGTGGGTCGGCGAGTTCGTTGTCTTCATGGCCGGCTGCTGCTACTCTCTCATCGAGTGCCTGCGCAACGGCCTGTGGGACCGCCACATCTGCGCAAATGCTTCCACCAATGCACTGCTCTCTCTGCTGGGCGGTGTCGTAGTCACCATCATTATCGGTATTGCAATCGACCATTGGCCGTGGGCGGTCGTCTCCGGTGTGCTCACCGGCGTTCTCTGCTTTGTGCTCCTGCAAGTCTGTATGCACGTCTCCGAGAAACGCCGCAAGGAACTTGATAACCCGAAGGACGAAGAGTAAGCAAACGGAAAAAGCCAGGCAATGCATGGCTTTTTCCGTTTATCATATGATTTCGTGATACACTTCCCCGCTCGCCAGCTCCTTCCACTGGAATATGCTGTCTTCCAGCGTCATATAACTGTGGGGGCTGTTCTCCTTCGGGATGCTCAGAGAGCCGGGGTTCAGGTAGAGGTTCCCGTCTCCAAAGCTCTCCCACGCCGGGACGTGGGTGTGGCCGTGCAATAGCACATCCCCCGGTGCCAGCGGCGGCAGATTTTTCTTATTATAAATGTGGCCGTGTGTGGCGTAGACCAGCTTTTCCCCCACCGGCAGGATGCAGTAATCCGCCATCACCGGGAAACTCAGCACCATCTGGTCCACCTCAGCCTCGCAGTTGCCCCGCACACAGCACAGCTTCGGCTTCAGGCCGTTCAGCAGTGGGATGACCTCCTTGGGCGCGTAGCCGTCGGGCAGGTCGTTGCGGGGGCCGTGGTAGAGCAGGTCGCCGAGCAGCAGCAGGCGGTCTGCACCCTCCCGTTCAAAGGCCTCGATCATCTGGCGGCAGTATTTGGCCGACCCGTGCAGGTCGGATGCGATCATCCATTTCATCGTTCCATCTTCCTTTGCAGTTCAGTTGGCCCCATTATAGGGTCTGCGCTGCGGGCTGTCAAGCATTTGCCGCAGCCACGAAAAATCGTCTCTTGCCAAAATGGGAAAATCGTGGTACAGTATAGGCGTTGTATTTTTCCAAAAAGTGATTTTACCACGAGGTTTTGATATGAAAAGACATTTCCGGAACACTCTGGTCTCCCTGACCGCACTGGCCCTTGGTGCAACGGTGCTCCTCACCGGCTGTTCAGAGGACGCGGCAGGCAGCACCGCCGAAACCGCTTCCGCTCCTGCTGCACCCGCCCAGTCTTCCGACACGACAGCCACCGGCGCAACCGCTGCGCAGACGTCTGAGCTGCTCGCTTCCCTGACCCACGAGGAGATGGAGGAGCTGATCTCCGGCAGCACCACGCTGGCCGAACTGGAGCAGAAGCGCTTCAACCTTTCCTCCTCCGGCACCTCCGATGCGGCCACGGTTTCTCCGGAGGATGCCGCAGCTGCGCAGGCTCCCGCCGCTTCTTCCACTTCTGCTTCCCCGGCTGAGGCTCCGTCTTCTTACGATGTGGAGCTTCAGGCCCTCATCAACCAGCTCTACGCCGTCAAGGCCAATGCCGAGAGCGGCCTGAACAGCGCCATCCAGTCCGCAAAGGACGAGTATCACGCTCTGCCTGCCGACAAGCAGACGGCCACCCGGAAGGTCTCCATCGTGATGGGCAAGAGCAGTGAGCTTCAGAAGCTCGAAGCCGACTGTGACAAGCAGGTGGATGCGATCGTTGAGAAGATGCGCACCATGCTTCAGGAAAATGGGCAGAGCACCGAGCTTGCCGATCGGGTCAAGGCCTCTTATAAGGCTCAGAAGAGCGCCATGTACGCTTCCCTCAAGAGCCAGCTTCTCGGCTGACCCTCTTGACAATCGCCTTCCAACGTGATATTCTAGGGTTCCTAAAATATCGTGTGGATTTTTACAGCATTCATTTCAGAGCTACTTTTCGCCACACAATGGTTCGCGGAAGCGCCCCATTGTGCGGCGTTTTTTTGCGCCTTTTTGGGGGCACCGCGGGCCGTGTCCGTTTGATCCCCTCAGAAAGGAAGCAGAAAATGAACGATACCTTTATGAAAACCAGACCGGTGCTCCCGCTGCTGGTCTCTATGGCCCTGCCCAACGTCATCTCGATGCTGGTGAACTCGCTGTACAACATCGTGGACAGCCTCTTCGTCGCCCGCATCAGCGAGCAGGCCATGACGGCCCTGTCGCTGGTGTTCCCGGTGCAGAACCTCGTCAACGCCATCTCCATCGGCTTCGGCATTGGCATCAACGCGCAGATCGCACTCCACCTCGGTGCAGGCGACCGCGAAAAGGCGGACATCTCCGCCACCCACGGCATGGCCCTCTCGATCCTGCACGGCCTGCTGTGCACCGTGGCGGGCATCGCCATCATGCCAGGTTTTCTGCGCCGGTTCACCTCGGAGGAGTCGCTGGTCTCGATGGGCGTCCTCTACGCCACCATCGTCTTCCTGTTCTCCATCGTCAACATGGCAGACCTTGCCTTCGAGAAGATGTTCCAGGCCGTAGGCCGGATGAACACCACGATGATCGCGCTGATCGCCGGCTGCGTCTGCAACATTGCACTGGACCCGGTGCTCATCTTTGGCCTTGGCCCGGTGCCTGCCCTGGGCATTGCCGGTGCAGCGCTGGCCACCAACCTCGGCCAGCTCGTCACCCTTTGCATCTACCTCTACTGCTACGCCACCTCCGACCTCCCGGTCCGGCTGCGCCGCAGGCATCTGCACTTCGAGCCCGCACTGGACGGCAAGCTCTACGCCATCGGCATCCCGGCCATTCTGAATCTGGCCCTGCCCTCCCTACTGGTCACCTTCCTCAACGGCCTGCTGGCAGCCTTCTCACAGAGCTATGTCACGGTTCTGGGCATCTACTACAAACTCCAGACCTTTCTGTACCTGCCCGCCAACGGCATCGTGCAGGGAATGCGCCCACTGGTCGGCTATAACTACGGTGCAAGGGAGCATGGCCGTGTCGCCAAGCTCTACAACCTGACGCTGGGCCTGAGCGCCGCCATCATGGCCGTTGGCACCGTCCTCTGCCTGACCATCTCCGGTTCCCTCATCGGCCTGTTCAGTTCCAACCCGGAGACCATCGCCATCGGCACCACGGCCCTGCGCATCATCTGCCTGGGCTTCGTTGTCTCGGCAGTCTCCACCACCTCTTCCGGCGCGCTGGAGGGTCTGGGTAAGGGGGTGCCCTCGCTGGTCATCTCCCTCTGCCGCTATGTGTTCTTCATCATGCCGCTGACCTGGGTGCTTTGCCGCACCCTTGGCCCCACCGGCGTCTGGCACGCCTTCTGGATCACGGAGGCCTGCTCTGCCGCCATCGCCTTCGTCGTCTACCGCAGAGCTGTCTCAAAGCGCTGAGCCTGCCCTGAAAGCACGACCGCCCCGCCGCATGGGATGCACTCCCAGCGGCGGGGCGGTTTTTGTTTCAATCTTCCAGACCGCACATCCGGTAAAGCTCCGCAATGCACGGAGACTTATATTCCAGATACCGTTCGATGTCATCTGGGAAACGCTGTGCAGCCTGTTCTTTCACGCTGCTGTACCACTTCACAGCGTCCGGATTCTGGCGTAGAAATTCCCGGAACGTGATATGACGGCGCAGTTCTTCGGAATCTGCCGGGCAGACATACAGATGATGCAGCTGCAAATGCGGTTTGCCAGTATAGCAAAAGGCTTCCCGCCCTTCAATGCCAAGGTTTCCCTCGTGGACGTATCCAATGGATGCAAGCCGCTCAATGGCCGCCTTCAGGCATGTCCTGTCCGGGATGACCACGTCCACATCAATGCAGGGCTTTGCCGATATTCCTTCCACGGAGGTGCTCCCCACATGCTCGATGCGCAGAGCCAGCTCCCCCATCGCGGCTTCCAGCTCCGCCCGGATCGCAGAAAAATCCTCGTTCCATTTGGGATCATAGGGCAAAACGACGACATGCGTTGTTCTCATGTTTCTCTCCTTCTCTCTGCAACAAAAACGCCCTAAGATTTCTCTTAGAGCGTTTCGATCAAGTCGGCGACTACCTATTTTCACAAGCCGTTTCCAGCTAACTATCTTGGGCACGAGTGAGCTTAACTACTGTGTTCGGAATGGGAACAGGTGGGACCTCACCGTCATCGTCACCGACCATATGACTGGTTCAGTATACCATACGGTCTACTGTTTGTCCAGTGTTTTTAGAAGGACGTGCCTTCAAAACTGAATAATCACTGCTAACATTTTTTCGTTGACTCTTTGAGTCTCAAGCGAATTGTGGTCAAGCCCTCGATCTATTAGTACACACTTGCTGAATGGATCGCTCCACTTACACATCGTGCCTATCAACCTTGTAGTCTTCAAGGGGTCTTACTTGTTTGAAACAATGGGATATCTTATCTTTGGGTCGGCTTCACGCTTAGATGCTTTCAGCGTTTATCCGATCCGTACGTAGTTGCCCAGCTATGCTCCTGGCGGAACAACTGGTGCGCCAGAGGTACGTCCGTCCCGGTCCTCTCGTACTAGGGACAGCTCCCATCAAATATCCTGCGCCCACGACAGATAGGGACCGAACTGTCTCACGACGTTCTGA
>OLXC01000477.1_pt1 | contig 14154 bp, 10 predicted proteins | sample 1673851 | NCBI WGS metagenome assembly OLXC01 (sample SAMEA103958130, study PRJEB25191) | human gut metagenome | biome: human-associated habitat [ENVO:00009003]; feature: intestine environment [ENVO:2100002]; material: feces | place: Germany | collected 2013/2015
CAGAAGCTTAACAGACCGACACTTGTCATAGCGCATAATAAGACACTTGCCGGCCAGCTGTATTCGGAATTTAAGGAATTTTTCCCAAATAATGCGGTCGAATATTTTGTCTCATATTATGATTATTATCAGCCGGAGGCATATGTACCTTCTACGGACACATATATAGAGAAGGACTCCGCGATTAACGACGAGATAGATAAGCTCAGGCATTCTGCTACAGCAGCCCTGTCGGAGCGCAGGGATGTTATAATAGTTGCCAGCGTGTCGTGCATATACGGTCTCGGAAGCCCGATTGACTATCAGAATATGGTGGTTTCGCTAAGACCGGGGATGGAGAGAGACCGTGATGATGTTATAAGGCAGCTTGTTGATTTACAATATACCAGGAATGACATGGATTTCAAGCGCGGAACCTTCCGGGTAAGGGGGGATGTGCTGGAGATTTTCCCGGCATCGAGCGGTGACTGTGCGGTCAGAGTGGAATTTTTTGGGGATGAAGTGGACAGAATAACGGAGATAGATACGCTGACGGGAGAGATTAAGGCTGAGCTTAAGCATACCGCAATTTTCCCGGCATCGCATTATGTTGTTCCGAGGGATAAGCTGGTTAAGGCTGCCGAGAATATACGCGCGGAAGCCAAGGAACGGGTGGCTTATTTTAAGAGCGAGGACAGGCTCATTGAGGCACAGAGAATAGGCGAGAGAACGGAATTTGATGTAGAGATGATGCTTGAGACAGGATTCTGCTCCGGTATCGAGAATTATTCGAGACATCTTACAGGACTGGCTCCGGGAACACCTCCGTGGACACTTATGGATTATTTTCCGGATGATTTTATCATAATGGTTGATGAATCACATATTACAATACCACAGATACGCGGAATGTATTTCGGTGACCGTTCCAGAAAGACCACACTTGTGGATTATGGGTTCCGTCTTCCGTCGGCACTTGATAACAGACCGCTGAATTTTGAAGAATTTGAGAGTAAGATCAACCAGATGCTGTTTGTATCCGCGACCCCTTCGACATATGAAGAGGAACATGAGCTGCAGCGTGTTGAACAGATAATCAGGCCGACAGGTCTGCTGGATCCGGAGATTTCGGTAAGACCGGTTGAAGGTCAGATAGACGATCTTATAGCCGAAGTGAATAAGGAGACGGCGGCACATAATAAGGTTCTTATCACGACTCTTACCAAGAGGATGGCGGAAGACCTGACCTCATATATGAAGGAAGCGGGAATCAGGGTCAGATATCTGCATTCGGATATTGACACGCTTGAACGTGCGCAGATTATCAGGGATATGAGACTGGATGTTTTTGATGTGCTTGTCGGTATCAATCTTCTGCGTGAGGGCCTTGATATTCCGGAAATTACGCTTGTGGCTATTCTTGATGCAGATAAGGAAGGTTTTCTGCGCTCTGAGACCTCTCTTATACAGACGGTCGGCAGGGCGGCACGTAATGCAGACGGAAGAGTTATCATGTATGCCGATACGATTACGGATTCGATGCGTAAAGCGATAGATGAGACTGAGAGAAGACGGCGTATCCAGCAGGAATATAATGAAGCGCATAATATAACACCGACGACAATCAAGAAGGCTGTCCGCGACCTTATTGCAATTTCCAAGACAGCATCGGAGAGCGGCAGGGATCTTGAGAAAGATATTGAATCGATGAACCGCCGCGAACTTGAGAAGCTTATCAAAGAACTTACTAAGAAGATGCATAAGGCAGCTGCGGACCTGAATTTTGAGGAAGCGGCACAGATAAGAGACAGAATAACAGAAATCAGAAAGACGATGGATGACAATGAATAAATTTCAAAGACAATATATTAAAATACGAGGTGCAAGAGAACATAATCTTAAGAATATAGATGTTGATATACCGAGAGATTCTTTTACCGTTCTTACGGGACTCAGCGGTTCCGGCAAGTCCTCACTTGCTTTTGATACGATTTATGCCGAAGGGCAGAGAAGGTATATGGAATCGTTGTCTTCATATGCCAGACAATTTCTCGGCCAGATGGAGAAGCCTGATGTTGAGAGCATACAGGGACTTTCGCCGGCTATCTCAATCGACCAGAAGTCAACTAACCGTAATCCGCGTTCCACGGTTGGAACCGTTACTGAGATATATGATTACCTGAGGCTTCTCTATGCCAGAATAGGCATCCCGCATTGTCCGAAATGCGGACGCGAGATTAAGCGTCAGACTATTGACCAGATGGTTGACCAGATAATGATGTTACCTGAGAGAACGAAGTTCCAGCTTTTGGCACCGGTTGTGCGCGGACGTAAGGGCGAGCACAAGAAGGTGTTTGAGAGCGCGCGTAAAAGCGGGTATGTGAGAGTAAGAGTTGACGGCAATGTATATGAATTGTCCGAAGACATTAACCTTGAGAAAAACAATAAGCATAATATAGAAATTGTTGTGGACCGCCTTGCGGTCAAGGAAGGAATGCAAAGACGTCTTGCGGATTCCATAGAGAACGTCATGAAGCTTTCCGACGGACTTATGATAGTGGATGTAATCGGTGGAACGCCGATTAATTTCAGCATGAGTTTTGCCTGCCCTGACTGCGGAATCAGCATTGATGAGATTGAACCGAGAAGTTTCTCATTTAACAATCCGTACGGTGCGTGTCCGGAATGCTTCGGACTTGGATATAAGATGGAATTTGACGTTGATCTTATGATTCCGGATAAGAGGTTGTCCATCAATGAAGGTGCGATTCAGGCTATGGGATGGCAGTCCTGCAATGACCCGAAGAGCTTCACATATGCTATTTTAAACGCTCTATCCAAAGCATATAATTTTTCACTGGATACACCGTTTGGGGAATATCCTGATGAGATTAAGAATGTCCTTATACATGGAACCGGAGGCCGTGAGGTCGAGGTACATTACACAGGACAGAGGGGAAGTGGTGTTTACCCTGTTGCATTTGAGGGATTAATTAAGAACATGGAACGCCGTTATCGTGAGACCGGCTCGGATGTCATGAAGCAGGAATATGAGAAATTTATGCGCATCACACCTTGTAAGGTCTGTAAGGGACAGAGACTTAAAGCCTCATCGCTTGCGGTTACTGTTGGTGATAAGAATATATACGAAGTGACGGATATGTCGATCGTTAAGCTGGTGGATTATTTTGATACGCTTGAACTTAATGAGATGCAGCATAAGATTGGCGATCAGATTCTTAAGGAAATCAAATCCCGTATAGGATTTCTCAACAATGTCGGACTTGATTATCTTACATTGTCCAGAGCAACCGGAACGCTTTCTGGCGGAGAAGCGCAGAGAATAAGACTTGCTACGCAGATCGGTTCGGGCCTTGTAGGCGTGGCTTATATACTTGATGAACCGAGCATAGGCCTGCATCAGAGAGATAACGACAAGCTTCTGGCAGCGCTTATGAGACTCAGGGATCTTGGCAATACACTTATCGTGGTTGAACATGATGAAGATACAATGCGGGCGGCCGATTATATAGTTGATATAGGACCTGCAGCCGGAGAACATGGCGGAGAAGTTATAGCAACCGGAACCGCGGAAGATATAATGAAGTGCGATAAATCAATTACGGGTGCTTACCTAAGCGGTCGAATGAAAATTCCGGTACCAAAGGTACGTAAGGAACCTGCCGGATGGATTACGATCAGGGGCGCGAGACAGAATAACCTCAAAAATATCGATGTTGATATCCCATTGGGAATAATGACCTGCGTTACAGGTGTATCAGGCTCAGGTAAGAGTTCACTTGTAAATGAAATCCTTTACAAGACGCTTGCAAGAGATTTGAACAGGGCAAGATGTATTCCGGGAGAACATGACGATATAACCGGAATCGGTCAGCTTGATAAGGTTATCAATATAGACCAGTCACCGATAGGGCGTACACCGCGTTCCAATCCTGCGACATATACCGGAGTATTTGACCTGATACGTGATCTTTTTGCGGCTACCCCCGATGCCAAGGCCAAAGGCTATAAGAAGGGCAGATTCAGTTTCAATGTCAAAGGCGGAAGATGTGAGGCGTGTTCCGGAGACGGAATACTTAAGATTGAGATGCATTTCCTGCCGGATGTGTATGTCCCGTGCGAAGTATGCGGCGGAAAGCGTTATAACAGGGAGACACTGGATGTCAAATACAAGGGAAAGAGCATATATGATGTCCTTGATATGACTGTTGAAGAAGCAGTGAAATTCTTTGACAATGTTCCTGCTATCAAGCGTAAGATAGAGACGCTTAACGATGTTGGTCTGTCATATATAAGACTTGGACAGCCTTCGACAGAACTTTCCGGCGGAGAAGCACAGCGTATCAAACTTGCTGCCGAACTGAGCAAACGGAGTACCGGAAGGACGATATATATACTGGATGAGCCGACGACCGGATTGCATTTTGCGGACGTCCACAAGCTTGTGGAAATCCTCCATAAGCTGACAGAGAGCGGAAATACTGTGGTTGTAATAGAACATAATCTGGACGTGATCAAAACGGCGGATTATATTATAGACATAGGACCTGAGGGCGGAGACCGGGGCGGAACGGTAATTGCCAAAGGCACACCGGAGGAAGTGGCAGCGGTTCCCGAATCATATACAGGCCAGTATGTCTCCAAGTATCTGTCATAGTAATCCGATTATACTTTTGACATCTGCATCATATAATTAACAGACGATTTTAACTGGACTGATGATTGTATGAAGAAAATTTTACTCGTGATATGTATAATATTATCTATAATATCGGTGATGCCAGGGGTCCGTACTGTGGCCTCGGCATCGCAGGATATTTCCCAACCGCCTGATAACGGTTTCGAAGAAGAACTCTATGCAGCAGCTGCGGTTCTTATTGATGCATCCAATAACAGAATTTTATACGAGCATAATGCGAAAAAAGCATATCCGATGGCAAGCACGACCAAAATAATGACGCTTGTTATTGCACTTGAATACGGAAATCCGGATGATATCGTAACATTTTCCCCTTATGCGGCTGCCCAGCCGGATGTGCAGCTTAATGCAGCGGCAGGAGAACAGTACAGGCTGAAAGACCTGCTGTATATTATGATGCTGCGCTCTTATAATGACGTGGCCGTAGCCGTGGCGGAACATATAGGCGAAGCGCATGGAGGCGGAGGTACGAAGGATGCGGATGCGATTACTGTACGAAAGAAGGAAGAAAGCCGGCTGTATGTGTCAAATTTTGCACACCTTATGAATGAAAAAGCCGGTGAGCTCGGCTGTGCGGATACGTATTTTATTACGCCGAACGGACTTGATGCGGAAGACGATAACGGGGTACATTCTGCCTCGGCATATGATATGGCGGTGATTGCGTCATATGCCTTGCATAATACCGATGTTACCGATATATGTACCGCAAGAAAGTATAACTGTAATGAACTCAACGGCAGAAGAAATGTAAGCATAACGACTGCCAATGCATTTCTTTCGATGATGGATGGCGCAATAGGAATGAAAACCGGTTTTACCGGAAAAGCAGGTTACTGTTTTGTCGGAGCGGTCAGACAGGATGGAAGGACTTTTGTCACTGTTGTGCTGGGGTGCGGGTGGCCGCCGCATAAAACATATAAATGGAGTGATACACGCAAACTTATGTCATATGGAATCAATAATTTTTTTCCACAGAAAATTCTGGTACCGGATCCGGATTTTGGAAAAATATGTGTGATGGGAGGCGTAAGTGATGAGTGTGGTACGGAGATAACGGACTCATTGGAAATGCTTGTAAGCAGTGCGGAAAATATTGATATCAGTTACGAAATGCCCAAGTATGTTGAGGCTCCGGTGCATAAGGGAGATGTCGCGGGATATGTACACATTAAAATAAATGACCAAAATCAAATATCTTATCCGATTAAAATCAAAGACGACATCGAAGAGGTGGATTACCTCTGGTTTCTTAATAAAATAATTGACGATTATACCTTATGAAAACATCCATATGAAGCAGTGACCGGATGCTGCAATCAATGCCCGGTTCCACATAATAAAAATAAACCGATATTGTCAAAAAAATAACAAATTAGCCTTGATTATTTTCAAAATAGATATTACAATATATTTGGTAAAAATTGCGATTTTGATAATATAAATTATGGAGGTCTCAAATATGGGCACTACAACACAGAAGTTGGCACTCGGAAGAATTAACAGCCTTCTGGATGACAGCAGTTTTGTCGAAATCGGAGCACTTGTAAAGGCAAGAAGCACAGATTTCAACATGACAGACATTGATACTCCGGCAGATGGTGTTATTACAGGATACGGCACCATTAATGGAAGTCTCGTGTATGTATACAGCCAGGATTCATCGGTTCTCGGAGGATCAGTTGGCGAAATGCATGCTAAGAAAATAGTTAATATATATGATATGGCACTTAATATGGGTGCACCTGTCATAGGACTTATTGACTGTGCCGGATTAAGATTACAGGAGGCGACAGATGCACTTAATGCATTTGGAGAGATTTATCTCAAGCAGACACAGGCATCAGGCGTGATACCGCAGATTACAGCAATCTTTGGTACATGCGGCGGTGGACTTGCACTCGTGCCTTCACTTACTGATTTTACATTTATGGAAGAGAAGAACGGTAAGCTCTTTGTCAACAGCCCTAATGCAATTGAAGGCAACAAGACAGAGAATACCGCAGCAGCCGATTTTCAGGCTGAGCAGGCCGGAATAGTTGATTTTACAGGAGATGAGACATCTATTCTTGCAGGAATCAGAGACCTTGTATCGGTACTCCCGGCTAATTATGAAGATGAGAATGTTACAGACTGCACAGACGATCTTAACAGAGTATGTGAGAATCTTGCAGCAGAGGCAGCAGATCCTGCTTACGCAGCAGCATCAATCGCTGATGATAATGTTTTCATAGAGACCAAGAAGTCATTTGCCAAAGAGATGGTTACGGGATTTATTAAGCTTAACGGTGCAACAGTAGGCGTTGTTGCCAACAGAACAGCACGTTTTGAAGACGGCGCCGTAGCTGAGGAATTCGATAATGTCCTTACAACGGGCGGAAGCTATAAGGCAGCAGAATTCGTTAACTTCTGTGATGCATTTGAAATACCGGTGCTCACATTTACCAATGTTAAGGGATTTGCGGCAACAATGGCAGGTGAGCGTACAGTTTCCAAGGCAGCAGCCAAGCTCACATACGCTTTTGCTTCAGCATCGGTTCCTAAGGTTAATGTTATTATCGGAGAAGCATTCGGAAGTGCTTATGCGGTTATGAACTCGAAAGCACTCGGTGCGGATGTGACTTATGCATGGCCTCAGGCATCAATCGGAATGATGAATGCAGAGAGTGCAGCTAAGATTATGTATGCTGACAAGCCGGAACTTTTAGCAGAGAAGGCAGCAGAGTATGCAGCACTTCAGAATAATGTTGTGTCAGCAGCTCAGAGAGGATATGTTGACAGTATTATAGATCCTGAGCAGACACGTAAATACGTTGTTGCAGCTTTCGAGATGCTTTATTCCAAGAAAGCCGGTATTATAGATAAGAAACACGGAACAGTGTAGTGAGGTGAACCTATGATAGTTATGGAATCAATGGGTGAGAAACTCGGAACTGCCGGACTTAATACACTTGTGTGTATCGCCGTTGTTTTCGTGGTTTTGATCTTCATTTCATTTGTAATAAGCCTGTTTCGCTTTATACCTAAGGCAGAGGCAGCCATAGCAGCTAAGAAAGCCGCAAAGAAAGAATCCGGAACGGCATCTGCAGAGGCTATAGATAATACGATTTCACAGATTGAGGCCAAGGAAGAGAAAGAACTTACAGACGACCTTGAGCTTGTAGCGGTTATTGCGGCAGCAATTGCGGCATCGACCGGAGCATCACCGGATGGTTTTGTAGTGAGATCAATCAGAAAAGTTAAGAGATAATAAGCTCAAGGAGGATTTTTAATAATGAAGAATTACACTATTACAGTTAATGGTAATGTATATGATGTAACAGTTGAAGAAGGAGCATCAACAGGCGCTCCTGTTGCAGCACCTAAAGCAGCAGCTCCTGCACCTGCAGCAGCACCTAAGGCAGCAGCTCCTGCTAAGAGCGGCGCAGCAGGCTCAGTTAAAGTTAACGCACCTATGCCGGGCAAGATTCTTGCAGTTAAGGCTAACGTAGGTGATAAAGTTACCAAGGGCCAGGTTATTTTCGTGCTCGAGGCAATGAAGATGGAGAACGATATTGTAGCTCCTCAGGACGGAACAATCGCAAGCATTGATACTGCAGCAGGTAATTCCGTAGAGTCAGGTGAGACACTGGCAACACTTAATTAGTATTGGAGGTATCAAAATGGTTCTGGATACTTTACAGAATCTGCTGAATCAGACCGGATTTGCCACCCTTGACTGGGGTAACTACGTTATGATTCTGGTAGCATTAGTATTTATGTATCTGGCAATTGCCAAGGGATTTGAACCTCTGTTACTTGTTCCAATTTCTTTTGGTATGTTGTTGGTAAATCTTTTTCCGGACATCATGCAGTCAGTCGAAGATGCCAAGGCAGCAGGCAATGCAGCCGGCGGACTTTTCCATTATTTCTACCTGCTTGATGAATGGAGTATTTTGCCGTCACTCATATTCCTGGGTGTCGGAGCAATGACGGACTTTGGCCCGCTTATTGCGAACCCGAAGAGCTTCCTCCTTGGTGCGGCAGCACAGCTTGGTATTTTCTCGGCATATTTCCTTGCAATCATTCTTGGTTTCAACGGAAAGGCAGCCGCTGCGATATCAATCATCGGTGGTGCGGACGGACCTACTTCTATTTTCCTTGCAGGAAAGCTCCAGCAGTCGGAACTTATGGGACCGATTGCGGTTGCGGCGTACTCGTACATGTCACTTGTGCCGATCATACAGCCGCCTATTATGAAACTTCTCACAACGAAGAAGGAACGTGCGATCAAGATGGAACAGTTAAGACCTGTATCCAAGCTTGAGAAGATTCTTTTCCCTATAGTTGTAACAATCGTTGTAGTACTTATTCTTCCTACAACAGCTCCGCTTGTCGGAATGCTTATGCTTGGTAACCTCTTTAAGGAGTCAGGCGTTGTTAAACAGCTTTCGGAAACAGCTTCAAACGCACTTATGTATATTGTAGTTATCCTGCTCGGAACATCAGTCGGTGCTTCGACAAGTGCATCTAACTTCCTCAACGCAGATACACTTAAGATAGTTGTACTCGGACTTGTGGCATTTGCAGTCGGTACTGCAGGCGGTGTTCTGTTTGGTAAGATTATGTGTAAAGCTACCAAGGGCAAGGTTAATCCGCTTATCGGATCTGCCGGAGTTTCGGCGGTGCCGATGGCTGCGAGAGTTTCGCAGAAGGTTGGAGCCGAGACGGATCCGACCAACTTCCTTCTCATGCATGCCATGGGACCTAACGTTGCCGGTGTTATCGGTACAGCAGTAGTTGCCGGAACATTCATGGCAATATTTGGTGTTTAATATTAGATAATGGACCCGCAGGGATTCCCTGCGGAGAAAAGGAGATAAACAATGGCAGATACAGTTAAAAAACCGCTTAAAATAACGGAAACTATATTGAGAGATGCCCATCAGTCACTTATCGCCACAAGAATGACGACAGAGCAGATGCTTCCGATAATTGACAAGATGGATAAAGTCGGATATAACGCAGTTGAATGCTGGGGTGGTGCTACATTCGATGCCTGCTTAAGATTCCTTAAGGAGGATCCGTGGGACAGACTCCGTAAGTTAAGAGACGGATTCAAAAATACCAAGCTTCAGATGCTTTTCAGAGGACAGAATATCCTCGGATACCGTCCGTATGCAGATGATGTTGTAGAATATTTTGTACAGAAGTCAATCGCTAACGGAATTGATATCATCCGTATTTTTGACTGCCTCAATGATATCCGTAACCTTGAGACAGCAGTTAAAGCAGCCAACAAGGAAAAAGGACATGCACAGGTAGCTCTTTCATATACACTTGGTGATGCATATACTCTTGAATATTGGGAGAATATGGCAAGACAGGTTGAGGAGATGGGTGCTGATTCCCTTTGCATTAAGGATATGGCAGGACTTCTCGTTCCTAACGAGGCAACCAAGCTTGTTAAGGCTCTTAAGGCAGGAACAAAGCTTCCTATCGAACTTCATACACATTACACATCAGGTGTTGCTTCGATGACATATATGAAGGCAGTAGAAGCAGGCTGCGATATTATTGATACAGCAATGTCACCTCTTTCAATGGGTACAAGCCAGCCGGCAACAGAAGTTATGGTTAAGGCTTTTGAAGGAACAGAATATGACACAGGACTTGATCAGAAACTTCTTGCAGAAATTGCTGATTATTTCAGACCGTTAAGGGAAGAATGGATAAAGAGCGGACGTCTTGATCCGAAGGTAATGGGCGTTAATATCAAGACTCTTCTCTATCAGGTACCGGGCGGAATGCTCAGTAACCTCGTATCACAGCTTAAGGAAATGAAGGCAGAGGACAAGTACGATGCCGTTCTTGAGGAAGTACCAAGAGTTCGTAAGGACTTCGGTGAACCGCCTCTTGTAACACCTTCAAGCCAGATTGTCGGAACACAGGCAGTTCTTAACGTTGTTCTCGGCGAGAGATACAAGAGCCTTACCAAGGAATCAAGAGATCTTCTCCTTGGCAAATATGGTAAGACAGTTAAGCCTTTCAATCCGGAAGTTCAGAAGAAGGCAATCGAACTTACGGGCGAGCAACCTATAACATGCAGATTTGCTGATACACTTGAGCCGGAGCTTGATAAGATTGAAGCAGAGATGAAGCAGTGGAAACAGCAGGATGAGGATGTTCTTTCATATGCACTTTTCCCACAGGTTGCAACAGACTTCTTTAAGTACAGAGAGGCCCAGCAGAGTAAAATAGACCCGGCTATGGGCAAGGATGGCGCATATCCGGTGTAGAAGGAGCGCACTATGGCAGTTAAAGATTTAAATTCACAGAATTTTGATGAAGCAATCGCTAATGGTAAATCACTCGTAGATTTCTATGCAGACTGGTGTAATCCATGCAAGATGCTTGCACCGGCTGTTGAGGCTGCATCGGAGAAACATACCGATGTGAACTTCTACAGGCTTAACATTGATAATGCAATGGATATCGCAAGAAAATTCCGCGTTATGAGCATTCCGACGCTGATCGTGTTTGAGAATGGCGAGGAAGTTAATAAGTCCATCGGACTTATTTCAGGTGATGAACTTGAAGATTTGTTAAGATAATCACAATAAAGCCACCCGGTAATTTGATATTCCCCTGTCTGCCTGACAGGGAACATATCAGATATCACCGGATGGCTTTTTGATTATAATGGTTTTACATTAATTCCATTTACTTCCACATTGTCGGTAAGCTCAACCATAAGATATGTCTTTCCGTCAATTTGTCGGGTCTCTAACAGATCCGTGCGGTCAGGCGAAACCTTGATTACCACGTCCGGCGCCTTGACCTCAAATGTACGTGGATTGACTACATTGGATGCCATAAAGCTTGTTCTGCTGCCGGCAGCATCATCATAATTATCACTGAAAGTTTCTATGTGTTCGCTTTCAACTCCGCTTTGTTCAAGTGCACGTCGTACATCCGATTTATCAAATGCTACAGGATCGGGCTCGTCTTTGTGTTCATCGACGTAAGCGGTAAGGTTCTCATGAAGGTTCTTTACAGTTTCAAAATTGCATTGTTCGCCGAGCGTCTCTTCAATGATTTCCGAAAAAACATCTTTCTGACTCTTGAATGTAAGCGGCGCGACGCATCCGAGCATACCGCCTATAAAATCGGGCTGGATATTTTCGGAATTTTTAGTATAATATAATAGATTATGAATATCGGTATTGCGGTCGTTAAATGCCGGAAAGAGAAAAGCGTGTTCCGGAGCTTCCACGATCCAGTCACGGATGCGGTTCTCGACCCTTCCGGTCTCTGCGTTGTAACAAAGCCCTTCTTTGGATAATTTGACCGGACATATGCTGCATAATATGTGTTCGTAAACATAATCCGAAGAATCATCCATATCAAGCCCGTCGGATGATTTGCCCGGGACATCATATGATGCATGAATAAGTAATATAAGATAATTTTCGCCATATACATAATTATCGATGACCTTATTGTAGAAAAGCTCAAGCAGTTCATCATCCATAAGTTTGCAGGCACGGAGTTTCATAAGAAAATCCTGCGTTCCGCCGTCTGCTTCGGTGTCCGTCGGAAAAGCCATATTCAACATGTTCTTGCCAAGCGTTCCTGACATTGAATGACGGAAAAGCGAAAAATATTTAAAAATCTCTTCTTCCGGGAGCGAAAGAAATGCCTCGCGGAAAGTGGTGACCTTTGTCTTGTTACCGTCAACATAGCAGCCGCATATACGGGAAATGCAGCATTTATCGTTGGTAAAAAGTTTCTTGATTTCGGATATTTCTTTTTTGTTCATTATAATACAACCTCTTGTAAAAATTTGCTTATAAAATTATAAGCCTAAAAAAGATTTCTGGCAAGACTGACGACTTAAATATTAAATGTTTATAAACTTGTTGACAATGATTTGTACGCGTTCTATACTATTACATGTAGTAATGAATACTACGTGTTAAGGAGATTGATAATATGAATGCTTCGAAGGTTGCAATACTTGTTGATTCCGGATGTGATATCCCGGAAGAGTTCATAGAACAGAACGATATTAAGGTACTCAGACTTAAGGTTATGTATGGGGACACTGTATATTCCGACGGACTTGAACTGGATCCGATGGAGGTTTACAGACGTTTCCCGAATGAGATTCCTAAGACTTCCACACCGAATATGCAGGAAGTTCTGGATGTTGTTGATGAGATTAAGTCAGAGGGATATGAGAGTATTATTGCGGTTACGATTTCAAGCGGCTTAAGCGGAACATACAATACTGTGGCAATGACATTTAATAATGTTGAGGGCATCGATACATATGCTTTTGATTCCAGAAATATATCAATCGGCGCCGGACTTCTGGCGATGTGGGCTGCCAACTGTGCTAATGAAGGCATGAGTTTTAAGGATATAACAGAAGGACTTGAACGCAAGAAATACGATTCTAAAGTATTCTTTTACATGGATACATTGGATTATCTCCGCAAGGGAGGAAGAATTAATCCGGCAGTTGCCATTGTAGGTAAGGCATTGAATCTCAAGCCTATAATTTCCTGCAATGAGAAGGGTGTATATTACACCGTGGCGAAGATAAGAGGATCCCATAAGGGTCTCAGTAAGCTTATGGAAGTTGCGACGGAATTTGCTAACCGTGGGAAAGCCATGATTGCGCTTATGAATGGAGATGCTAAGGATGTTGCAGCGCAGGTAAAGTCTTTAATTACTGAACAGGTTCATAACAGCGAGATTGTTGTTGATAAACAGATCACTGCGTCAATGGCAGTGCATACCGGACCGGGTCTTATAGGAATCGGGGTTCTGCTTGAGGATTAGTTTTTTAACCCGTATGGTATTTTTAGGAAACTGATAGCGGATGTGACTTTATTTTTTACGGATATCTTTATATACCGGCCCCAAAAAGTTAGACCAAAAATCTAACGATTGGAGGTCGGTATTTTTATGGCTAAATATAGCTTCGAATTCAAAAAAAAGATTGTTGATGCTTATTTAAATGGAGAAGGTGGATATAAACATCTTTCATCTGTCTATGGTCCTGCTAAAAGAGATATACAAAAATGGGTTCACAATTATCAAACTTTAGGAGATGAAGGTTTACTACGTTCTCGGAAAAATGATATATATTCTTTCGAAAAAAAACTTTCTGTTGTAGAATTATATTTATCAAGTGAAATCTCATATCAAGATTTAGCATTGCAAGAAGGTATTACCAATCCCAGTATGATTGCGAATTGGGTGAATCGCTTTCGGACAGCTGGTCCTGATGCATTGAGACCACATAAGAAAGGTCGAAAGAAAATATTGGATAAATCAGATAAGGATCCGAAAATAGTACCAGCAGAAGAGTCTTTCGTTGACACATGTGCCGAACATGTAAAAGAACTGGAAGATGAACTTCTGAAGTTAAGAATAGAGAATGCGTTTTTAAAAGAACTGAGGAG
>OLXC01000478.1_pt1 | contig 14146 bp, 8 predicted proteins | sample 1673851 | NCBI WGS metagenome assembly OLXC01 (sample SAMEA103958130, study PRJEB25191) | human gut metagenome | biome: human-associated habitat [ENVO:00009003]; feature: intestine environment [ENVO:2100002]; material: feces | place: Germany | collected 2013/2015
ACGCCGCCGAAGAACGTCATAAAGCCTTGCGCCCGCTGGCTGGCATCGTGGCCTTTGAGAGCAAGGCCGATTTGCACGATGCCGAACCCCAGCAGGATCGCGCCGATGGCTTTGATGGCGCTGAACACAAAGTCGCTCAGATTGTTGATGGTCGTCAGCGGATCATCTGCAAAGGCAGGCATGGCCATAACAAAAGCAGCGGCAACCACCGTCGCCGCCACAAGATAAAGGCGCTTGATTTTGTGGTCAGTCACCTTGGTCGTATTGAGAGAAGTTTTCTTCATTTTCATAATAATTTTCCTCCGGGTGTTTTTCTAAGTAGTCGAGCTGTTCGTACATTTCTTCGGTGATTTCGGGTGCTGTCGCGGCAGCAACAGCACCCATCGTGATAGTGACGGCGTCGCCCATATAGTCGGGCGGCATTACATAAGGCTCACCTCCTGCATCGGGTGTATATTTTACATTCGGGTGATGAAGCAGATTATACTTTTTGTCGATGACCGGGTCCTCGCTGCGCATCAGCAGCAGGCACTCATCGTCACGCATACGGCGGATTTCATCGGGCATACACAGTTCACGGCCCGCCGTTTGCAGGCTGTCGCTGCTGCTGCCCCGGCTGCCTTTGCCAATGCTTTGGCTTTTGGTGCGTTCGGTTTCCTTGCCGAGAATTTTGGAAAGATACTCGTATGTACCGTACTCGTTACCGCCGAGGTAAAGCAGGGTGTCACAGTTTCCGATTATGCCTTCCCAATCATCTTTGAACAGGCTTTTTAGTTGGGCAATGTTCTGCAAAATAATGTCGCAGCTGATATTTCGGCTGCGGCACACTGCCAAGATATTTTTGAAGTTCTTGGGCAAGGCAACGTTTGCAAACTCGTCCATCATCAGCCGCACATGAACCGGCAGCGCACCGTTGTATTCCGGCGTGGAATCGGCCAGCCGAAAAAGCTGGTCGAAAAGCTGCGTGTAGAGCATGGTGGCGATGAAATTAAAAGTCGTGTCATTGTCGGGCAGCACAATGAACAGCGCCCGCTGCTCCAGCCCCATACGCGGCAGGAACATTTCATCGCGCGAAGTCATTTCCGCAAACTTGCGGGAGTTGAACATGTACAAGTTTGCCGCTGCCGAAATCAAGATGGATTGCAGCGTCTTTTTCGCACCCAACATAAAAGACTTGAATTGCAGGACAGCGGGGTGCTGCGGGTCGCGGCGCTCCAGTTCTCCAAACAGCATCATCAAGGGGTTCTCGACCATTTCATTTTCGCTGACTTGGCAATTCAGAATCATATACATCAATGTGGAAAAATTCTGCTCACTGGCAGGGGCTTCGTACATCAGATAGAGAATCAGTGCGGAGATCAGCAGCACAGAAGAATCATCCCAAAACTTATCACCGCCGCTGGGGGCATCCTTGGGTTTGGTGTTGTTGACAATGGCGAACGCCAGCTTGATGGCGTCCTCATCGGTTTCGAGATAGGCCATCGGATTGTAATGGCCTTGAAAATGCACAAGGTCAAGCACTGTCACGCTGATACCTTTCGTTTCCATGATTCTGCCGAGGGTGCGTGTCAACTCCCCTTTGGGGTCCAGAAAAAGATAAGAGCCAATCAGTTGCAGCGCGTTGGGCTTCACATAAAAGCGTGTCTTGCCGCTGCCAGATCCGCCGATTACGATAATGTTGAGATTATGTTTATGCGCGTGGCTGTCGGTGCTGAAGCGTACATTCTCGGTCAAGATGTAATTTTCTTTGGTGTCTTTGGTATTGCGGTACTTGATGTTTAGTCTGTGGGCGCTGCCCCACTTGGCCGTGCCATGTTCCGCGCCGGGGTGGCGGTCTGCTTGGTCGAGCATATAGCAGTAGACGGCCAACGGATAAAGCACCAGCACCGCCAGCAGAAATTTTGGAGTGCTGGCGCACCAGCGCAGCATGGATGGGGTGTGCAGAATTTCGGACAACACTGCGGTGATTTCTGCCAGCCCCTGTGCCTGTTCAGTTGCCTGTGCCAGTGCTGCGGCAGCAAACAGCAGCGGTATCAGCAACAGTCCATACAGAATGATTTCTGTGCGGTGGTCTTTATTCGGACGCATGGATTAACGGGCCTCATCCCGCTGCGGTGCGCTCTGGCCGCGCTGCAGGCCAAGTCCCCTTTCTACAGTGTCTCCAATAGTCACAGACAGTTCCCGAATTTCTTCCAGTGTTTTGCGTTCCTCGCCGGGTGGAATGTGGGTATCCATCCCGTCCAAAACAGCGGCAGCGGTATCGGGTATCGGCAGAGAAAACCGACCACAAAATTCCACCGATACTGCCATCGCCGTTTTTCGTAGATAGGGAGCTTGGGAGATACCCGGCCTGTGCTGCTCTGCGGTTGCAATGACGATTTCGGCGGGCAGTCGTGCCAGCACTTCACGCTGCGGCATGGCCGTTGGGAACACAATCGCGTGTTGCTCGGCATCGTACCCGACAACGCCCTCATTTTGAAAAATGATGTTGACCGGAGAAAGGCGCTCCAGTTCCTTGATGGCCTTGTCCATCTGCTCCGGCTTGATTTCAGGAATCGGATACGGCTTGTTGCCGTAGGTCAAGGACACATCGAAAATTGAGCCGACATTATAATAACCATTGACGCGCATAAGCTGCGGGATGCCTTTTGCCCCTTTGTTTACGCGTCGCCCGAATTTATCCCAGTCTTTGGCGGTCAATACGGCCCGCGCTTGCGGCAGGGTTTGCAGCACAAGTGCTGCATTGCCGGATGTGATATGACTACCAAGCCGCCCCCTGCCGTACAGATAGTCGGCAAGGCGCTGGCCATCCTGCACAACTTCCTGCAATACGGATTTTTGCGCCGCAATGGTTTCTTTAAGTTCGGCTTGCTTTTTGGCTTTCCACTCCTCGATGGGCAATCGCTGTTCGTACATTTATCGCTCCTCCTCTGCAATAATATCCTGCACTTTTTCCTGCGCCTGTGCTGCTGTCCGGGCAGCGCTTTTCAGCGCCATAATGGTTGCCCGCACAGATGGCCGGGGGTCAATATCCAAAGGATTCTTCCCGCGCGTCAGCAAGCTGTCGCCGGATTGACGGCGGGTTGGGTCTTTTTTTCGGTCTGCCGTAGTGACCTTGGGAATGGCATACCCAAGCTGCTCATAGATGCGGTTCAGCTTAGCGACATCTTCAGCTTTGAACATGACGTCAACTTTTTCGTTCTGTGCCTTATCTTTCACAACAGCAAACAGAACGCCGTACTGCTTGGCCAATTCCTTAAACTGTCCCACGTCTTTGCTTTGCAGGGCAATAATTTTCAATTCTTTGCCCTCCCGCAGCAGACGGTCAAGGCTGGTTTTGCCTTTCACTTTAGGATTTTCCTTGGCGTAGGCCAGCGATAAGGCCAGTGCGTTTTTAATGCCCAGCGCAGACAGTTTAATAGCCACCTCTGTAACCTGTAAGGCTTCCCGCACCATCTGATCGGCTGCTTCGCCTCCGTTGTTCATCTTGTTTCACCTCATTTCGTTCTTCCTGTGCGGCAAGTTCTGCTTGCCGTAGTTTTTCCTGCACCTCGGCGGCATCTGTTTCGATGTCGGAACAGATGTAAACCTCATGGCGCAGGGCTTTCATTTGCTGGGTCAGTGATTTGATTTTTTCTTCCCGCGCGGCACGTTCCGGCTCACGTTTTTGGCGATACAGAACTTTGCGCTGGCGGGCAAGCTGTTGGATTTGGACTTCTGCATTTTCCTTGTAGGCCAGCAGTTCATCCATAGTTTCAATATGGTTTTCCCATAGGAATTTTGTCTGCTGCTGGTATCGGCTGAACAGCAGAAAATCCTCGCGCAGCAAAAAGTAGCAGCGCTTTGTTGCCTTGCCGTGGTAGGCTTTCCGCAGCAGGGCGCAGTAGTGATAGTAGCAAGCCATAAAGCCGGACACCTTGGGATACCGGCGCGGCAGCTTGCCGAGATACCGTGCTCGCCGCACAATGGGCTGTAATTCTGTGGGCTGCCATTTCGGTTTTGCCGGGGCGTTTTCCTGCCGGTATTCCTGCTGCATTTCGGTGGGCATACGGTGCAGTTGGCGGTAATACTCCCGCAGCGCTGTCTCGGAAAAGCGCGGGTCGAGCCGGTCAATGCGGATATTTCGTTGAGCGTCTTTATGGCGCACCGCTATGTGTTCCACACGCGGGCCATATTTGACCGTGTAGCCCATGTTCTGCAATTCCGTGATAAAGCCATCAAAGCTGTCGGCGGCAGCAATAGCCTGTTCCACATCTTTGCGTACCATACCACGAATGGTAGGCTTGCCGGCCTGACCGCTTAGCCACTCGTCATAAGATTTTCCCTTGCCGTCCGTTTCGATTACGGACAGCCGATTCTCTCTGCAAAGTTCATCCGATACCTGTCGGATTCCGTGGTAGTAGGTGTCAAAGTTGTTGCGGAACATTTTGCCATCCGCATAGGATACCGAATTGACGACTATATGATTGTGCAGGTGGCCTTTGTCCAAATGGGTGCTGACCGTACACTCAAACCGATCCGCAAGAAACCGCCGTGCAAATTCACAGCCAATCTCGTGTACTTGGTCGGGCGTGGCTTCACCGGGGCTGAAACTTTGAATGATGTGGTAGGCCAAAACTCCCTTATCCGTGGGTTGCTCCCACAATCGTTTGGTTAATTCCATGCTCATACAGGCTGTCTCCGGGTCACAATGAAAGCCTGTCACATACAGTTGATGCTCTGTCTTATCTTGGTCCTGCGTATAGGATAAGAGCCGCCTTAAATCATCATCAGCAAATTTTTCAGTTTTGTTTGGATTGCTGGTATAATCCAGACATCGTTGCAGATGATGCTTTACTGCTTTGATTTTTGTATAAGCTATTGGACCCCACCTCCCTTAATGTACCTCCATATTTGCTCCATGATTTGTTTTGCAGTCAGCAAGTCGGTATTACTTACTTTTCCGCTGGCGTTGGCAATGTGGGCAAGCTGGTTTAGATTGTTGCCAAGGGCTGCAATTTGGCGTGACATTTTTATGTAGTCGGCTGTCGGACGCTCCAGAAGTGGAGCGTCCATCAACACTTTGCGCAGCACTTGCTCTTGATTTAGCCCTGTGCTTTTACTTAAATACCGCAGTCGTTCCTGCTCGTCTTGATTGAGCCGTAGGAGTCCGATGCAGGGGTTTTAGGGGTATTCCCCTAACAAGTGGGCGATGTGATATCACATTGCCGTGCTTGCTCGTACTGTGCCATAGGCACAGTACGCCGCCTGCTGAAAATCACCACGGCAGCTGCAACCCCTTTCGGGTAGCATAGCGTTCGACACGATGAGCCAGCCGAAACATATTAACCCGGTCACGCAGGCTGTACTCGGTAGCCGTGACCTGTACACCGCGCTGCATGAGCCGCTTGAAAAAGGAGTACAAGTGGCGCTCCTTGCCGCTGATCTGCCGCATACGGCAGATATAAACGCGGTCAACTTTTCCACCCTTAATCTGCTGCATCATATCGCGGTAGCCGGGGCGCAGCAGCCAGCCGCCGCGCTCGTCAATGCTTCCACCGACAATATCACAGCCGTCATGCAGAGCCTGCATTGAGCAAACTTTATAGCTGTTCATTGTGCCGTCATAGTCACCGGGAATACGCGCGTACACCCACGCGCGGGGTCTTTTCTGTTCGTCCATTGTTCACCGTTCCTCATAAAAACTTAGTTGTTCGCCCTCCTGCCGAAAGCGTTCGTCTATCTCACGAAAAGTGCGTCGCCAACTAAAACGTTCGGTGGGTTTATTCGGCACGTCCTGTAATTCAAGCAAAAGCTGCCAGAGTTCGGGGTGGTATCTGTAGAGATGCCGCAGTTCGCTGATTGATGCGTTCGGGCAAAACCAACAACCCCCGCGTTTAGTGAAGTCATACAGCGGGGACAGCAGCCCCTCAGCTGCGCACATAGACCTCGCTTCTGGTTCGGCCACATGGTACTTGTCCAGCAAAGAAATCTGACCGGGCTTTAATCGTGCCAGTCGCTTGGGTTCATCTGCGGCGATGCCGATGTACTGCACCGTGTCCGGGGGCAATGCCTTCTGATATGCCTTGATCGGCGGCAGCTTGCAATCCCGCTGAATTGTACAGCGCCCACTCAGAGGGAATCCCGAAAGCATCCCCTTGGTTTTTCCTCGTGTGACAACATGGTAAAAGCAGGATAGATAGGTCTTTTCGGAGCGCAAAACCCGTGTCGGGATGCCGCGCTGTTCAAAATACGGGATTGCTGTTTCGTGGATAAATCGGTTGTGTTCGGGCAGCTCGCCGGATATTTCCTCGCTGAACATGACCTCGCAATACACAAGTTCGTCCAGCGGTTCACCATGCTGCAAGGCCAGCAACGCGGTGGCGATACTGTCTTTTCCGAAACTGCAACTTAAAATGTGTTTTGCCATCTTCTCTCCTATAAAAATAGGGAGGGCCGCGCGGTCCTCCCCGTAAAAAAGTATATTTCATTTTCCGATTATTCCTTAGTCCTCGGTGTCCTCGTCATCATCGTCACGGGGCGCAATATCTTTGCGGCGGGCGCTCTTGTGGACCAGAACGGCCAGCCCTGCAAGAGAGATTCCCGCAATCGCCAGCAGCAGCCCCAACGAAGAATTGTCGCCGGTCTTAGGAATCGTCAGCAGCGGCGTGGGTGTTGCAGTGGGTGCAGCGGGCACGGGTGTCGGCGCTGGGGTCGTGTTCGGCGTGGGCTGCGGAGTATGGTCCGGGGTCGGCGTGTTGTCGGGGGTAGGTGTCGGTGTGTCCTCGCGGGCATCTTTCATTACCACGGTCTGAATCTCGCCGGTGGGCAGAACGGTAAAGTCGATGCTTTCTGCAACCTTGTAGCCGCTGGGTGCGGTGATTTCCGTCAGTGTATAATCTCCTGCAGGCATCTTTTCCACATAATGCGGTTCGTTTGTGGAAATCCAACGGTCAATCTCGGTGCCGTCCTTGTCCTTGATAACCAGTTCTGCGCCGGGAAGTTCTTCGTTGGTGGTGATGTCTACCTTGGAAATTTTCACCTTGATGGTATCATCAAACATTTCAAAGGTCTGCACCTCACCTGTGGGCAGTACCTCAAACTCCACACGCTCCGCAATGGCATAACCGTCCGGGGCAGTCACCTCGGTCAAGGTATACTTGCCAGCGGGCAGCTTCTCCATGTAGTGCGGTGCATCGGTAGAAATCCAGCGGTCAATTTCGCTGCCTTTTTCATCGGTAATGATAAGTTCCGCGCCGGGAAGTTCTTCCTTGGTGGTAAGGTCTTTCTTGGAAATCTGCACCTTGGTAATATCATCCTGCATAATAACGGTCGCATCGTCCAGCAGTTTCCAATCATCCCACTTCCAGAACAAAATGTTCTTGGTGGTCAGATAGTAAACTTCGCACTCCTCCAGATGATTGCCGTCCTCATCGGATTTCTGAATCAGGCGGAAAGTAATATCATTGGCCAGTGCGTACCCATCAGCGGCGCGGATCTCCGTCAGTGTGTAAGATTCACCGAAATGCAGCCCGGTCACGCGATGCGGCTCATCGGTGGACACCCATGTGGTTACGGTATTGCCGTCCGTATCCTTGATAGCAAGGGTGGCGCCGGGCAGTTCCTCGTCGTTGGTAAGGTCACGTTTGCTTACCCACATTTCCGTAGGCTTGTTGGCACAGGTGTTATCCAGCACCATAATAGCTTGTCCATCATAGGTGAAAGTGACTTCCATCGGCTCCTCGTTGACGTAATAGCCGAGAGGGGCGCGGAGTTCCTTGACGATGTAATTACCGCTGTTGGTGGTGGCGTCCTTGCAGATGCTGCTGCCGTAATACTCGCCGCGAATGGGAATATCGCAGTCAAAATAGGTGTAGCCGTCTGCGCCGGTTTCGGGGCTGGTGGCGACCAGTTCGCCCGCTGCAAACAGCAGCTTTCCGTCCACGCTGTAAATATCGTCGGCAGCGTACAGGTTGAATACCGCACCCGCAAGGTATTTGCCGGTTTCGCGGTCAACTTTGTAAACACCTACTTTGGCCTTTTCACGGTCATTGTAGAATTTTAAGGTCTGCTGCTCGGTGAAATCTGCGTTGGCATCCTTGCTGCGCACGACCTCAAAACTCTGGGAAGATGCAGCGCCGTCAACCTTGGCAATGCTCGTGGCCATAACCACATCGTTCCGTTCGTTATCCCATGCAAAGGTGACATCATAGCTTTCAGGGGTGCCGATATAGCCGTAAGGCGGTTTGGTTTCCTCGATATGGTAGCTGCCCAGCGGCAGGGTCACGCTGACTTCGCCAATCGTGCCGTCATGGATTACGGACAGGAAATCGTAGGTGGCCTTGGTGCGGGCAGGGGCAAAGGCGGCAATGTCTGCGCTGCCGTCGCCGGTGGTGACTACGGCGACCACATCACCCTTGGCATACCAGAGCGTGCGGTTGCCATAATTGTCGGTCTGCCGATCCTGCGTATAAATATCCTCGGCGGCGGTGATGGTATACTCCGCACCGGCCAGCGGGCGGGTTTCATACACGAAATTGCCGTTTTCGGCTTCACCGGTCATCCACGGGTCAAGTGCGCCCGCTTCTGTTTCCCAGCCAGCTAAGACTTCGCCTGTTTTGCGGATCGTCAATTTGCCCAGCGTCTCATGGTTAGAGTAGTTTTCACCAATCACAAGGGTATCCATGCCGTTCTCGTTTTTGTTGCCGGTGGCTGCATAAATGCGGTCTGTGGTGATTTCAAAATCTACATAGTAGCTGCCATCGGCATCATCGGCAAGGACCCCGTTTTCGTACCCGGCAGAATCCAGCCATTCGTTGTAGAATCCGTTCGGGCCGGTGACTTCTACAATGCGATACTTGCCCAACGGCAGCTTTTCGGGCAAGGTCAGAATGCCCTCGCCGTTGGTGTAAAAAGTGGTTACATCTTTTGTCAGATGGCTGTTGACGGTATCGGTCATCGTGACGAGCTTCGGGTTGCCGTTGCTGTCATAACGGTAATGCCCCTGCTCGTCCAGCCAGTAGATTTGGAAAGCGGTGTCGGGCAGCAGTACCGGTTTGCCGGTTTCCTCGTCAATTTTGGTGATGCGGAGATAAACTTCGATTTCCTCGTCCAGTACGGTGAATTTCTGATAGCTGTCAGAGCCTGTCATTACGCTGCCCTTGGGAGTGGCCATAGCGCCCCACGGGTTGTTATCCTGTTCGGGGTCAACGGTGACAATAAAAGGCTCGGCTTGGAACAGGTCGTGCGGTACGGTGGTTTCCACGACCAGATAAGTGCCATAGGGCAAGCCCTGCACACGAATATTCCCGGTGTCATTGCTGAAGATTTCGGCAAGCTGGTATTCGTTGGCGCTGCCGGTGGGCTGCCAGCCATCGCCCTTGCCGTTCTTGTTTTCTCCTGCGGCAGTCAGCGTTTTGTTGTACGCGGCAATTTCGTCAGCGTTGACCTCATAGGTCTTTGCGATGGCCTGCGTTTCCGCAGAAAAATCCCACTTCGGATGCTCGTTATCGTAGGTCTTATCAATGTAGGCATCCAAAATGCTTTGCAGGGTGTAGCTGCCGCTGCGGGTCTGCTCAAACTGTTCTGCTTTGGACAGGTCGGACACAAGGAAGAATGTAAAGCCCGCGCCCTCCAGTTCCAGTCCGTTGCTTTGGCCGCTGGAGGATACGATTTTACTGATTTCCACATTGCCTTTGGCAACTTGGTCTTGGCTTTCGGCCAAAGCGTTATCAGCATGGATGTGGTAATTGGCGCTGTAACTGGTCTTGTCGATCTGTTCACCGGCTGCCTGTCGATTGTCGGCAAAGGTGGTCTTTTCTACATACCAACCCTCATCAGAATAGGCAGGCGTGATGTAGTAGTTATGTTCATCGCAAAGGTAGCCGCCTGCAAAGGACAGGTAGTAGGCATCGTAAGTCCAACTTCCGTCCAGCGCTTTACTCTTGGAAATGGTGCTGAATTGATTGCGATACACCCAATCCGTGTACTGGCCGCTGCCGTTCTTGGCAAGCGCGGCGGTCTGCCCGGTGGCTGCCTTGGTGCGGCTGTCCACGTTGGGATAGGTTCCGGAAACAGCAAGAGCGCCCTCACGCAGCGGAATGACCGTGCCGGTGGAGCGCTCTACCACATAATATTTGCCGAGGTACAGGTTTGCGAAGGTCAGCCAGCCGTCCTCGATTTTGGCACTGGCTACCAGATGATCTTTTTTGAGAATCGGGAGATAGTCATTGACCCACTGCCCGCCGTTGTCGCGGATGGTCGTGTGCCAGAAGGGGTTGCCGTCTGCATCCACGATTTTGGAATAGTCCACAACGCCGGTCACACCGTCCGGATGGGTGATGTCCTCAGCAGCGTAGAGGTCGTACACAGCGCCGTCCAGCGTGGCGTTGCCGTGATTTTCAACGTACTTTGCAGCGTCCAAGTCAACCTTGGAAATGCTGATTTCGCCCAAGGTACGGTCGTTTTTCATAACGCCGTCCGTGGCGGTGGTGGTGTAGCTGTCCTCGTTGGCCGCTTTGCCGCTGTTGTCGGTGTTGTAGTTGCGGTTAGGGTTCTTGTACACATTGGAAATCGTGACAGTGGTTTCCACGCCGCCACTGGTAACCAGCTTGGTGCCGCCCTTGTCGGCTGTCAGGATGTCGGCATTGTAGTCGGCATCGTCCAGCCATAGCACGGAACTGTCATTGTCCTGCGTAATCTCGATATAATAGGCACGCTTGCCCAAGGGCGTTCCTGCCGTGCCGGGGTGGTCGATGTCCGTCCAGTCACCAAAATACCCGGCTGGGGCTTTGGTTTCCACAAGGATGAACTTGCCCTGATTGCGCTGGGTGTAATACAGCGTGTGGCGCATCGCGTCATTGACGGCATAGGCGGCGCTGTTGATGACTGCATAGCTGCCATCTCCCTGACGCTGCACGCTGTAGGTGTTGTAGCCACCGGTGGGCTGGTATTTACCGGTCACCACATCCCACTGATAGATCTCATACTGGGCATCGGCTGCGATCTGGCTGCCGGTTTCGCTGTCGGTTTTCTTGAGGTTGACCTGCAAACTCCACTCATCATTTTTCATAACATAGTCGTTGTTGGTGTTTGCGGGTACCGAGATGGTCTGGCTGCTGCCGTTCGTGCCCCAGTACTTGCTGAATCCATACGGTACTGTGATTTCCTCATAGCGGAACTGGATGCTTCCCAGCTGCGCTTTGGCAGCCGCAATAGCGTTGTTGACAGCGTTCTGTGCCTCACCCTGCAATTCCGCAATGGCGGCGTCGCGGGCACTGTTGGCGGCCGCATCAGCAGCCTCCTGCGTGGTGAAAGGACCAACCTGTCCATTGCGAGTGCCCGATGTTTTGGTAACGGCATAGTGCAGACTCCAGCTTGCGGCTGCGTCGCCGCCGTTCTTCTGGTAGTTGTCATCGGCGGTATGACCGCTGGTGGTCACAGTTTGCTTTCCGGCAGGGCTGATAGACCAGCTGCCGCCGTCGATGCTGCCGGATTTGGTGATGGGCTCGATCTCGATGGTCGCGCCGTCCACCTTTTCCTGCGTTTTCAGCTGGATCTTATCCGCGCGGATTCCATAGGAAAAATCAAAACTTCCGCTGGCGGTCTGAGCCGGTGCCTCCCAGCTGGCGTAGTATTCCTGCACAACAGGTTCCGGCTCAGGTTCTTCCTCACCGATCTCAGGACCAATCAAGGCAACGGTCTGCCACCCTGCGCGACCGGGATTATAGATGTAGGTGTAATATCCGCGGGCGGAGGCATAGGTTTCGACGCCGTTCAGCAGCTCGTCGGCAGAGGCAAGATAGATTTCCGCGGCAGTGCTTTCAGGGAAGTTTTCGATAATATACATCTGTACATCGTCATAAATTGACGCACAGAAATCCAAAAGAGAGGTTTCTTCACCCTCGTCCGCGGAAAAAACTGCGGGCAGATCCTCTGCATCGCTCAAAGCGAGCTGGTTCAAGCCGCCCCAGATGCGAATCTGGTTGCCGTAGTGGTCGCCGGGGATGCACTGGTCTGCGTTGACCGTGGAAGTGTTCACATAGGTGTATGTCGGGCATCCTGCAGGCTGACCGTTGGCACCGTGGGTGCAGCAGTAGGCGGGTTCGCCGTTGAACCAAATCAGCCAAGTGCCGTTGACCTTGGCAACCTTGGTGATCTTGCCGCTGGTCACCGCAGGGATGGGGCGCTCGGCACAGACGGCAATTTCGCTGTCAGGAAAAGGATACTCGGCAGTCGCATTGCGGTCGATGGTCACCTGCAAGGTTTTGGTCAGGGTGCTGCCGTCCGGCGCGGTGTAAACCAGCTGTACGGTAAAATCCGCATCCGCCTGCACATACACGCCCAGCACAGCAGCGGAAGTTTCGCTGTATTCATTGTGCAGCAGGCTTTCAGCATCCTCGGCGGGTGCGCCGTAGTAGTCCAGCAGGGTCACACTGTCCGGCAGAACCAGATCGAGCGTGCTGCCGTTGGCGGGGTACTCCACCTGCGCCATAATGGGAACAATGGCATAGTCTGCGCCATCCAGCAGGGGCGCGGCCATGGTAAGGCCGTCATTGTCCAGTGCAACGGCAGTCAGATAGCTGCCGCCTTCTTCCAGCTGGCTTTCGGGCCACTCGGAAATGCCGATTTTGGTTTCACCGGTGGCAACCGGCAGACCCTCGCTGCCGATATAGGAACCAATGGGTGCATCGGGCAAGTCGGTGTACAGTTCCGCGCCGACAACGGCAGCAGAGATTTCTTCTTCAGCGGGCTGCTCTTCTGCCGCTTCCGGGGTGGCTTCGGTTACATCCTCGCCGGGGTCGGGGCTGCTCTCGTCGGTCTGGCCGTTGTCTGTTTCAGACGGCTCGGTCTGCTGCTCCATCTGCACGGTTTCCTCGGTGGGCTGCGGTGTGGGTTCCTCCGCAAACGCTGCACCGGGCAGCATGGAGCAGAGCATTACCGCCGCCGCAAACAGCGCGGTAACGCGTTGCTTCAATTTATAATGTGTTTCTTTCATTGTGAAATCCTTTCAAAACAGAGATTTTTTCACGAAAAAAAGCGCCTGCAAAATGCAGACGCTGCGGTTATCTTTCGGGGGTATCTTGGGCGGGCTGGCCTTTTGCTTTTTCAAATTTTCGCACTTGGCTTACAAAACCGTCCAATAGGCAGGTATGCGCTTGTAGGTCAGCGTAGTAACAGGAACGGTCAAATCCACGGCGATCCATATCTTTGATCGTGCGAATGGAATCTGCCCATTCTCTATTTGTGCGAGAAATACGACCATCTCCATCACGGGTTTGAATGGCCGCTGCCAACACATATTTTGTGCGCTCCAAACCATATTCCGCCACTACCTGTTCAACAGCGCCAGCGCCCAGCCGCATACCATCAAAGCGCTGTGCAAGCGCTGCGTCAATCTCGTCCCGACACCTTTCATTCAAGTGGCAAGACGCATGGTACTGCTGCAATTCGCCGTGTTCGCGGGCATAAGTGACGGACTGTCGATATACTTTGGGTGGATTCTGCTGCTGCTCCTTTTTCAGCAAGTCATCTGCACGGTCTTCCACGCACTGAGCCACAATGCTCATATAATCGGTTTCCAGCTTGGAAAAATCCTTATACACATCCGCCAGCGGCGCGGGAGATTTCAGCAGCGCCCGCACCTGTGCAGGGGTGAGGTTCATTTCTTCCGTTGCAAGAATAATGTCCTCACGGACGCTGTACTCGTAGGCGTGGTGTAGAATTTCTTCTGGCGGCTGTGCGGTCAGCCATAGGCAATAGGCGCTCTGCTCCACCCGCATTTTTTCGCAGAGCTGCTCCTGCAGGGTCATTCTTTTACCTCGCACACCAAAGAATTGGTTTCCAGCACATGACGCCAAAAATCGACCTGCCTGTCATAAGACATATTTTCATAGCAAACATCAATCAGCGTTGCATACAGCTTTTCCTCATCTTCAGGGGAAATAGCAAGAGAAATATTGTTTTGCGAACAATAGCACAGGTAATCAACAAGGTCGCCCATAGTATCTGCACCGCTGTTCTCCAACAATTCTTCCCACTCGTGCGGAAAACCGAGATCTTCCAGCACAATATCCACCGTGTCGTCACACATAGGAATGCTTACGGTTACTTCCTCTCCCGGATGCGGGTTGAAACAGTCCAAAATAGGTAAACAGCCAGCGTGTCC
>OLXC01000483.1_pt1 | contig 14040 bp, 7 predicted proteins | sample 1673851 | NCBI WGS metagenome assembly OLXC01 (sample SAMEA103958130, study PRJEB25191) | human gut metagenome | biome: human-associated habitat [ENVO:00009003]; feature: intestine environment [ENVO:2100002]; material: feces | place: Germany | collected 2013/2015
CTACTAATAATGGAAATTAATTTGATATCTGCAGCTCCGAGCATCCGAAGCAAATAAAAGAAACTACAGACGATAAGAGGAATGATACAGCCTACTGAAAAATATATCACCCCGTGAAACAGCCCATACACCATAAAATTATGGTATAAACTTAGGCCAAGTCCCATAATAATTATTATATGGGGAACTCGATAGCAATATAGATCACAGGCGCAGCTCACATTCATCTCACTTGCCTCAACTCCTGTGAAATAGTCAGCCACAATACATCTGAAACATATGTCCAAAAGGCGACATCCCCTGTCATCATATTAACATGATATACAGACGATGTCGCCTTTCTGTGTCCTTTATTCTGCTTTTACAGCCCATCTCATCTTCGTCGATCTTGCTCTCGGATTGCGGGCGCACTCCTCCGCTGACGGTCTGATGACATCCTTGCTGACTTCGCTGTAAACACCAGCCTTCGCTCCCGCCTTGAACGCTCTCTTTACCAGTCTGTCCTCACCTGAATGGAATGTCAGTATCGCCACTTTTCCACCAGGTCTGAGCGCATCCGGCAGCTTGTCAAGGAAATCATACAAAACCTCAAACTCACTGTTCACATCTATTCGCAAAGCCTGAAAACACCTCTGACAGGATTTCTTCACAGCCTCTTTTCTGTCCTTCTCCGGCACAAATGCCAATGCCTCCTCGATGGCATCCTTCATCTGCGTGGTGGTCTCCACATAATTCTTAGTTCGGTTTCTCTTCATGATGACCGTGGCGATCTCCTCCGCATAAGGCTCGTCCGAGTTCTCCTGGAACATCCCAACGAGTTCCTCATACGAAACCTCTCGTAGACGCTCCGCCGCCGACTCACCCTTCTCCGGATCAAGCCTCAGATCAAGTGGTCCATCAAACTTGTATGTGAATCCCCTGTCTGGATTGTCTATCTGCATGGAAGACACTCCAAGATCCGCAAGGATAAAATCAAATCCCCCGGCCTCCTCTGCCACCTGGTCGATATTCCTGAAATTTGTCTGCTTTATCGTGAGTATATCCTCACCGTAGCCGGCCTCCGCCAGTCTCTGCTTCGTCTTCACTATCTCTATAGGATCAACATCCAGTGCATACATATGACCTTTTCCTTGAAGCTTCTCAAGCATACGCCTTGTGTGACCACCATAGCCCAGTGTCGCATCAAGCCCCTGCTGTCCCGGCTGTATCTGAAGGAAATCCAGTATCTCATTTACACATATTGAAATGTGCATCCCTGCCGGGGTACTTCCCTTGCTTATGACTTTCTCTATCGTATCCGCATATTTTTCAGGATCGTGCTCCTTGTATTTCTCCTCAAACCTCTTCGGATGGGTGCCACTGTAGTGCACTCTCCTCTTGTGTATCTTTTCTTCCATATATTCTTATCTCCTTAGCCGCCGTCTGCCATACAAGGCCCCGGAACATTTATGTCATAATACCATATATCTGCGAAACAAGCCACACAACACTAAAAAAATGGAAGCCACGGCATTCATCCGTGACTTCCAGAATAATAGCATCATATAATTATTATTATTTACCAGCTATAATGTGATGTATCATGGTGAGCTGGCTCCTGAGTGCATCCACAGATATCTGTCCAGGGGCGGAAGGTATGCCCGCTGTGGCAAATGATATCGTATTGCCATACATCTCTCCTGTGGTTCTTGTCTCCACACCAAGTTCACCCATGGATATAACTATGAGAGGGGTCTGATTTCCACTATCCTGCAGTTCCTTTGCAGCCTGCATCATATCTACGACCTGCGATCCCTCCTCAGGCATCATGGCTATCTTGGCTATATCTGCACCTGTGAATATGATGGACTTAAATCTGTCAACTATCTGTTCCATAGGTATAGTAGTCTTGAAATCGTGATTGGACACTATGACATACACGCCCTTGGAATGAGCCTCCGCTATGACTTCATCCACAATCTCCATGTCGGAGAAATATTCTATATCCACGATGTCTATATATCCACTGTCTATAGCGTCAATAAGAAGGTCGTGATACTGGCTGAGTGTTGCCTCCATGCAGCCACCCTCGCCCTTTGTTCGGAATGTAAATATAATAGGGAACTGCCCCAGCTTATCATGGATCTTAGCCAGAGTCTTCATAAGTGCCTCTCTGTCAAAGCACTTCTCGTACATATCCGCTCTGAATTCCACCATGTCTGGTTCCGACTTCGCTATGATCCTCAACTGATAGTCCACATCATAATCCGTCGGAGCTACCAGAGGTACACAGATCTTAGTCATTCCCTCTCCTATCGCCACATTCTTCACATTAACGACCTTCATCACTGCCTCCTGCCTTTTTCACATTTTCCCTGCACGCTGTACAGCTATTACTTTATCTCAATTGCATCCATGAATGTCTCACACAGCTTCTGCGCGTCAACCTTGTCGACCTTATCCCAGTAGCTGATAGAACATGTAACTACATCCTCGCCTGTAGGATATACCAACAGCACCTCTGTTCTGTCCATATCATATGATGTGAGCTGTATCACAAGATATGTTACCTCTGTGCCATCCTTTGCCTTCACTGTGCCATCTGTCATCTCGTTGACCTTGGAGTTCTCATCGTTGTAATACTCTGTGTAAGTATCCTTCATGTTCTTCACAAGATCACTTGCTGAATAGTGTGTATATGTAGAATAGCTTGCATATACATCGCCCTTCTCATCATTATAAGATATGGTATACTCTGAAGCATAGCTTCTCTCGTATCCCTTTGGATCATTGATCTTTACTGACTTATCGCCAAGGCTTAATGTAACCTTTGAAAGGTCTTCCTCCTCTGTGCTGTCATTTGACTTCTCTGTGGTTGCTTCCTCTGTTGTAGCTGCCTCTGTTGTCTCAGGCTCTTCCTCCTCAGTATCCTTTGAGTCGGTGCCGAACTTTCCGTCAAGTCTGCTGTCAACACTTACTGAGTCAAATATCTCGCTCCATGCTGATACGATCTTTTCCATCTTATCCATGTTGATGTACTGATCTACATCATCACTGTTGAGAACTGAGTAATCAACCACATCTCCTGCTGCAGGAGCCTCTATCTTGTTTTCCTTCTCTGCTACCTTGAGATTTCCTGAGCACTGAAGAACATCCTCGCCTGATACTGTAACTGTGAGCTTTGCATCATTTATGCTGAATGACTCGCCCTTCTTGACATCTGCAAGGACACCCTCAAATGCAGCCTGAGCAGTCTCACCCTGTACATCAACAGATATGCTTCCACTCATCTTACCGCTGTTCTTGTCATAGTCTGATGTCACATTTCCTGTGAACTCCTGGCTCTCTCCGCCGCTCATTGCTGATAATGTGTACTTCTTGTCAGTTGATATCTTATCTCCTGATGTGTCAGTCTTTGACTCACTCTTGAGCTCTATATTTACATCTGAACCGTATGTAAGTGCTATCTTTGTTACAGCATCTGATGTGACATTTCCGTCACCCATGTAATCTGCTGTGAATGAAATCTTAACGCCTGCTGCTGCAAGATCATAATCCCAGTCAACACGGATCACCTTGTCGTTTTCTACGTATACATTTGCAACGGCATCCTTTGTCATTACTGCGCTGACCAGAGATGGAATAGTGCCGATGGACTGCTTGAGCTGATCCTTTGTAACACCCATCTGATCCATCATATCATCTGACAGATTGCTGTCCATGTACTTGTTCAGACAGTCAACCAGTGCCTGTGAGAACTCATCTATAGCGTCTGTTGTGATTGTCACTGTGTAGTGGTCTGCCTTGATAGTCTTGCCATTTGCATTTGTAAACTCATCCTTGCCGACCTTCTCATATGTTATGGACTCTGCAAGCTTATCTGCAGCCGGCTTGAGATCCTCATCTATGATCTTCTGAAGAGCCTCGCTGTCAACTGAACCGCCGGCTCCCGCATCCTTGCTGTCGAGCTCTGCCATAACACTGTTCATGTCAAATGAAAATGTCTTGGTAAAGAGATCAGGACATGACATATAGAGCGTCTGACCGATCATTACAACATCCGCACTGACTGTCTCGCCTGCCAGTGTCATGGAAGAATCAAGCTTGAAGCTGTTCTGTCCGTCGCTCTTGGCTGTGCTTGCGTCAAATGTAAATGTTGAACCGTCGAGCTTACCATCTCCGGCAACCTTGTCGATGGTAAAATCTGACTGAACGTCCAGCTTGTCGACATCTATGTCATCTGCTCCGACGATACCCACAATATTATTGTTCTCAAGTTCCTTTGCTGTGTTCTCCATCGCGTCCTTAACCGCATCCTTAGGACTCTTCTTGATGAACACGAAGAATACAACAACAAATGCTGCTATGATAACAAGCGCTGCCACAACTGCTATTATGGCTATCTTGATACCCTTTCTCTTCTTTGGAGACTCAGGCTTGTGCGCCTGATCACCATACATGTTCACGGTCTGATCATATACACTCTGCTGTGCATTCATCTGCTGACCGTACTGATCTGCAAACTGCTGATTTGCATCGTACTGCTGCTGGCCATACTGTCCTGCGTACTGCTGGTTTGCTCCATACTGCTGCTGGCCGTACTGTCCTGCGTACTGCTGGTTTGCTCCGTACTGCTGCTGGCCGTACTGTCCTGCATACTGCTGATTCGCTGCGTACTGCTGGTTTGCTCCGTACTGCTGCTGACCATACTGTCCTGCATACTGCTGGTCTGCGCTATACTGCTGACCCGCATCACCCTGCTGATTCTGTGATGGCTGTGGACCATCGGCGCCGTTAGGATTCATTCCGTCCGGCATCTGATTCATGTTATTATCACTCATAATATCTCCCTTTCTGTGTGAATAACCATTATCCTTCCTCTGTAAATTTACACAAATACTTATAAAATGTAAACATTTTTTATTATCTCTTCATATTATGTAAGCAATGTGAAATGGCACGTTAACGCCTGATACGCCACATTGCCAGCACTAAAAATCAGCTTCATCGTCGAAACTGAGTCCAAGTTTTCCAAGTATTGACTTTGGAACATAAGCTTCTATAAATATGCCATCGTCCAGATATTCCTCTGTCTGGATCTCACCGTATTTGTGTATAAGTCCTGTGAGCCCTGCTTCAGAATATGCAAATGTATGCCTTATATATGACTTCTGATTTCTAAGTATTTCCTCTATCGCATTGGCAAGCTCCGGGAGTCCCTGTCCCGTGGCAGCCGAGATATACAGAGTCTTGTCCGCTCTCAGATCGCGCACACCCACCAGATCATCCTTTGATATTCTGTCTATCTTGTTGAATACAGTTATCACAGGTTTTCCCGAATTCTCATCTATCTTGAGCTGCTTTAATGTGCCGTACACCGTCTCTATGTTCTTATCCCAGTTTTCATCCGATGCGTCCACAACATGAAGGATGACATCACAGTATTTTGCCTCCTCCAAAGTGGAGCCAAAGGCCTCGACCAGATGATGCGGCAGCTTCCTTATAAAACCGACCGTATCGGTGAGCAGTATGTTCTGTCCCCCCGGCAGCTTGTATCCTCTTGTCGTAGGATCAAGGGTCGCAAATAATTTGTCTTCCTGTAATACTCCTGCCCCCGTGAGTGCATTCAGCAGGGTCGACTTGCCCGCATTTGTGTATCCTACTATGCCCACAACCGGCACAGCGCTCCTCTGTCTCTGCTTTCTCTGCTGGCTTCTCTGGGATTCAACGTTCCTGAGCTCCGCCTTCAGTCTGGAGATCCTGTCCCTTATGACTCGTCTGTCTATCTCCAGCTTCTTCTCTCCCGGTCCTCTCGTTCCGATTCCACCGCCAAGTCTCGACAATGAATCCCTCATACCAACAAGTCTGGTGGCTCTGAACTTAAGCTGTGCAAGTTCCACCTGCAGCTTGCCCTCGTAGCTTCCAGCATGTGCTGCAAATATATCGAGAATGACCATTGTCCTGTCCATAACCTTTATGTCCAGTGCGTCCTGAAGGTTCATCAACTGTGCCGGTGACAGCTCGTCATCACAGCACACTCCTGTGGCGCCCAGCTCATATATCATCTCCCTGAGCTCCTCAACCTTTCCTCTTCCCAGATACAAGTCATTTGCAATGCGGTCCCTGTTCTGCACCAGCCGTCCCACGACCTCGGCTCCGGCTGTGTCTATGAGCTCCGTGAGCTCATCCAGGGATGCCTGGATCTCCAAGGAGACCTCTTTCTGTGTATATCCACCTGTATCGGCGGCAAATATGATTATCTTTTCTTTTATCTTCTCTGCTTCGAGATCATAAATTGTACTTTTCCTGTCTGCCATGATCCACCTCTACTTTTCAACGGTGACTGTGACTGTGTGATAGGATGATCTGTTGCCGCTGCTGTCCTGCGCACAGCACACAACTGTATAGCTGCCCGCATTGGACTCCATTTTGTTAACAGCCACACATATAACGTCCTGTCCAAGACTTGTGAGTGCCTGTCCATCCAGAGTCTTGCCATTGCCATCTGTGGCCACTCCTGTCCTTATCAGTGTATCACCATCCTGTGCGTTCACATAAGATGCAACAAGATCTGCAAGCTCATCAGCCTGTCCATTGTAACTCTCCAGCTTTATCTCCACAGGAACCCTTGTTATAACAGGAGCTTCATCATCCTCCACTGTTATCTCGATACTCTTACATATCTCTCTGCCCTGATCTGTAAAGCTGTACTTTACTGTATATTTTCCCAGCTTCATATTGTCCACGGTTCCCTCAACCTTCAACTGATCCGTTACATCCTCACGCTGTGAATTGAAGGCCCATATTCCCGCCATTGTGTCATAGTTCTCGCCCTGGTTTATGCTGTGGCTCTCCGCACCGTATATCACGGCTGTTCCTGCGGTCGGATTCTCCTCAACCATGTCTGTCGGATCCCATCCGGTCTCATCAGTGTTATCCAGTCTGGTCACCGGCACAGGTCTTCCCAGCGGGCCATAATAGTCACTGTCAAATATATCAACATATGTTCCAGACTCGCAGTTCTCATATATCCATTTGGTATCTGCAACGCACAGTCTGACGCATCCCAGTGATGCCCCGGTTCCAAGCTTGTTGAATTCCCATGTCTCAAGCGAATCCTTTGTGGTGTCCAGATAAGGCACGGAATGGAACAGGGTGTCGCCATCTATCTGTGACACATACTGGCCATAACAGTTGTCAAACAGTGCAAGCCAGTCCCACTTGAGCTGTATGTTGAACAGTCCGACAGGAGTCTCTCCCACCGGTGATACCGAACAGCGCATTGCCTTTACCGGAACAGTGTAATATCCAGCAGCGTCCAGCTTGTATATAGTAACTATATTTTCCTGTCTGTTTATCTTGATGGCGTATGGACAGCCATTGTCCGCCAGATCCTCGCCATTATAATTCTCTTCCTGCTCAGTCACCGGAACCGCTATGTCCGTACATTCCACAGTTCCCTGAACCTTGAGTTCCGCAACCTTTTCTGTTGTTGCTGCTGAGGCATCGCCATTCGTATTATCACTGTCCGCCGATGTTCCTGTGGCAACCGAGTCCTTTTCATTATGATTATCCAGTTTGCTCTTAAGTCTATAGTTTTTCACAGCAAGGCCTATGACCAGTCCAAGCAGAATGACTCCCACTGCGTATAACGCAATTCTCTCGAGCTCCGCATGTCTCTTCCTGTTACGCTTATTTTTTTGTCTGTTATTCTTTTCCATATTTTCCATTTCTTTCTATAAATATATGTCAAATGTTAGTATGCACAATCAAGCCATTTTTAATCGTTACACTTTAACATAACATTTTATATAACAAAATAAAACATTTTTCTTTAAAATTAAGCAAAAACCACATTGACTTTATCGCGAACTGTTGTACAATCGAATATCAGGCGCAAAAATTAAGGAGGTTTATTATATATGAAAGATCTAACAGTCGGAAAGCCAATGAAAGTCATATGGTTATTTGCTGTTCCTATGATACTGGGACAGATCGCACAGCAGTTATACAGTTTTACAGACTCAGCCATCGTGGGCAACTACGTAAGCTCACAGGCACTCGCCGCGGTTGGCGCAACCTCAGTCATTTCGAATATGATAATAGGCTTCCTCAACAGCGGAACCATGGGGCTTGCCATCCCTATAGCCAAATACTATGGTGCAAAGGACTATCACAATATGAGAAGATGTATCGGTGCATCGGCCATCATGACACTGCTGGCATCCATTGTCCTGACCGTTCTGAGTCTCATATTTATAAGGCCTATCCTGGTACTTCTCAAAACACCAGACGACATACTGGATATGGCAGCAAGCTACGTTATAATCATAATCGTTGGAATCATATTCTGTTCATTATATAATCTGTGCGCCAACATACTGCGTGCAGTCGGAGACAGCAAGACACCTCTTATATTCCTCGGTATATCAGTTGTACTCAATATCGTTCTGGATCTTATGTTTATAAGGGCATTTGACATGGGAGTACGAGGTGCAGCCATCGCCACCGATATATCACAGGCGCTGGCGGGCATACTTGCCCTGATCTATATACTTGTGAAGGCCAAGCATCTGATTCCGGAGAAGGATGAATACTCCGTAGAGAAGAGTGACCGGTCAGACCTCATACAGTCCGCACTTGCCATGGGATTTATGAGCTGTATAGTGAACATCGGAACGGTCATACTCCAGAGAGCCATCAATGGACTCGGAACTGATATAGTAACCGCCCACACAGCGGCAAGAAAGATATTTGATATCCTCATGTTCATGTTATATATAGTAGGAAATGCCGTGACGACATATGTAAGCCAGAATATGGGCGCAGGCAGATACGACCGGGTACATCAGGGTGTGAGGGCTGCGATCATCATAAACACGATCATAACCACTGTCATGATAATATTCGGCTGGCTGCTCAGCCCGGCACTTATAAAGCTGGTTGCAGGTACATCTGCCAGTGCCATCATAGATCCGGCCGTGAGATATGTAAGGATCGGCGTGACGTGCTTCTATGTACTTGGTCCTCTGTTCGTCCTGAGATGTGCAATGCAGGGAATGGGCAGGAAGATCGTTCCGGTCATGTCATCCACTATAGAGCTGATCGGCAAGGTACTTGCGGTTATGATACTCACTCCAAGACTTGGATATCTGGGTGTTACCATCACAGAGCCTATCATCTGGTTCTGCTGTACGCTGATGCTCTCTATAATGTATCTCACAACCCCTGTGGAGAAGCTTGTTGAGAAGAGACGTGCTGCAAACTGATATTGCATACAAATATAAACCAACAAATAAAGCCCCACTGCCGGTGGTCTTCATCACCGCCGACAGTGAGGCTCTTTGTATGGCTAAAATGAGTATTACTTCTTATCCTTTTTGATAACGATATAGCCTGCACCAGCCATGATAAGTGATGCTATCATTATCGCAAACATTACGTCTACAGGTGACTTATCTCCTGTATTTACCACGTTCTGTCCATTTCCACCTGTGCTTCCATCCGTTGTTGCTGCTGTGGTAGCCTCAGTTGTCTTGTCGTCATTGCCAGGCTTCTCAGTTGTTGGAGCCTCGGTAGTCTGATCCTCTGTGGTTGGATTCTCTGTTGTTGGATCTTCTGTTGTTGGATCGTCCTTACCCGGATCTGCCTCATCCTTATTTACCAGTGACTTGTCTGTTATGATAAGTCCATTCTTGTCCACTGGATTCTTCTTGAGCATATCATCTGTGAGCTTCACTGCCTGGATTCCATCAAAGTAGATAGTTGAGTCAACTGTCCACTTGCCAGTGTGATCCTCCGGCACGATCGAGTTGCACCATACAGCAAATTTGACTATATCCGATGCATCGAGTGTACCACCCTTCTTACCCTTGAATGAGCTGAATGGAATAGTAACATACTGTGCCTTTGTTCCCTTTACAAAATCTGTGAGGTATACCTCAAATTCCTCGCCGCTTCCATCTGTGATCTGGATCACAAGCTTCTGTCCCATACCGTCCGGCTGTACCCACATCTCAAGCGCATTATACTTTGAGAAATCATTGTTTGTAAGCTCTGACTTAATCCTTCCTGTCCACACCTCTGATCCATTTGTCTCAAGCTTATACTTGAACGCACCGCCGTATGTGCCACCGTTCTTATGTGTCTTGTTAAGAACAAAGCTTGAGCTGCATCCTGCGGCTGAGTTAGATGTGTATGTGGAATCCAGAAGTCCGTCGCTTCCTGAATAGTACTCGAAGTCCTCGATGACATTTGCAGGAGCCTTATCCTTGGCCTTTCCAAGGCTTATGTGTGACAGCTGTGCGAGCTGCTCGCCATCTGCCAAGAGTGTGATGGTTGCTGTATCTGTCTTTCCAAGCTTGCTGAGATTCTTCTCTGTAAGATCAGCCGTGTAAAGTGTTGGCTCTGATCCTGCAGCGGCAATCTCGGCTCCAGCCTCAGCGTTGAGTGTAAGCTTAACACCTGTATCAGGATTGTTGATAATGAACTGAACCTTTGATGCATTCTTAACACCAGCCTTGAGTGTTGTCGCCTTGAGGATGGTATCTCTGTCAAATGGATATACCATGTAACCCATCTGGCCCGTGTATGTATTTGCAGATACTCCTGCAAGGGTTCCCATGTTGTTGTAGAATCCTGTGTCTCCACCAAATATTGATGAGTCGTCGTTATAATACTTTATGAAGTCATTGATAAGCTCCTGTCCATGTGTAGCATCATACTTGTATGGTACATAGAAGTTGCTGTCTCCGAAGTTTGCCCATACAAGGTAGTATGGCATGTTGTTCTTCTTCGCAATGTCGTTGACTTCCTGATACCAGTTCTTTCCTGAAGCCTCTGTTCCAACCGGATTACCCTTTACGAGAAGTCCCTCGTTGTCTGAACCGTCCTTCTTCATGACTCTGACACCGCACTCAGCGATGGCTGGTATCTTGCCTCTCTTTGCAGCTATTGATGACACGATATTACATGTTGTATCAAGACTGTCAAAGAAAGAGTTGTCTGCTGCTGCAGGGTACGAATTGTAATCGTTGTAATAGTCAAATGCAAGGATATCTACATACTCATCGCCTGGATAGTATGACACGTAAGCTGCCTCTGATGTTACAGGTCCGTTTGGCGAGTATACCCAGAGAAGGTTGTGTACACCGCTCTGCTCCATGTAATCCTTGGTATATCTGTAGAGAGACTTGTATGTCTCAGCTGTGTTCATTGATCCCCACCAGAACCAGCTTCCTGTATTCTCGTGGAATGGTCTGATCATGATAGGTATTCCGGCAGCCTGAAGCTGTGATGCGTAGTCTGCGATCACATCGAGGTAAGCTGTAAATACCTCATTGTACTCTCCACCTGGGAGAATCTGCTTTACTATGTCATTTGATAGATCCTTGGACTCTGAGAAATCACATCCGTAGAAACTGTATGTTCCATCCGAGTTCTTCACTATCTTGGAGCTGGAGAAGTTTGGCATATGCATTGACAATGACACGATCGCACCATTTGCCGCTGCAGTCTTGCTGTATGCCACTGAGTTTGCCAGTGCCGAAGCCGCGTCTGAACCGCCTGCCTCCGAGCCTGTAACTGCCAGTGAGTCGATTCCGAACACACCGCTGACCTGTCCAGTCACATCATATACATCACCGAGTGACGCCTGTGGATTTACGCTTCTGCTCACATCATTCTGATGTCCGAACAGAACCTGATCACTGTTCATGAGCGTATTCAGGTATGCCGCAAGTGCCTTTGCACTGTCTGCTGCATTCGCATCGCTCACTCTAACTGATGATGGCATCTGTGAAAGATCCACTGGTGAACCAGCACCAGGAGTCTCTGTTATCTCGACAAAATCCTTTGTTGTATCTGCTTGTGACAGAACAAGATTATCAAGATATACATTTCCCTTAAAGCTTGTGCTGCTTCCTATGATTCCTATTGTCACATCTCTGAGTGGTTTATCTGTAGGAGTAAATCCCATAGTAACTGTAACCTTCTTTAATCCATCGCCGATATCCTCTGCATCATCATCGATGGTCGTATCTTTATTTATTATTCCATCTGCAAAAAACTTGATCTTGCTTCCCTTGAGCTTTGCCGGGTAGATTATATCCACACTGAGCTGGTTGTACTGGCTCACATCCATAGCCTCTGTAGGAACACACTTAACCTTTGCCTCACTCCATGAGGAAGTTGAATCTGCTGAGTAGTCAACAGAAACCTTAAGTCTCTCATTTGCACTGTCATATGATATGTCAGGTGTGGCATTACCGGCCTTGTTGGCTGCATCGCCGTGCTTGTATGCATATCCGGCCTCTGTGCTCCACTTGTCATAATCCTCAGCCGATGAGAGATCTGAGATCACAGCAGGATCTCTCTGCTCAAGTCCGCCGCTGCTCTCCTTAACATCAAGTACCTTAACGTTGCTTATTGTGATCTTGCCAGCATATGCTGAGTTAGAATTGTACTGGAATACGATCTCCTGTACATTTCCCACCTCTGATACATCAAATGCAAATGATATATCGCACTTGCCATCGACAAAGTTCTCAGCCTTGATGAACGGATAGTCGCCTGACTTGGCGTAATCCCAGCTGTCGCCTGTCTTCATGGCACATGCAAGCTGGATCGCATTGTATGATCCGTCTGATGCCTCAGCGCCGTCAAGGCCTGATATATCGCCATCAAGTGAAACTGTAGCTGTAAGCTTTGCCTTTGCTCCAACTTTGACATTGTCTACTGTAGGAAGATCTGTATAGCTTTCTGTATCATTGCTGGCAAATGCCTTGTCTGTCCACTTTGCATCGCTCGCTGTGTCAAATACAAGGCTTGCATCTGCGAAGTTTCCAGCCTCTGTCTCAGTTGTAGTCGGCTTCTTGCCACTCTCTACCTTGTCAACTGCAACGCCGCCGATGAGAACCTTTCCTGTAAATGCTGAGTTTGCATTGTACTGGAATACGATCTCCTGAACATCGCCTGCATCCACTCCGTTAAAGTTGAACTCTACGCTGCACTTGCCATCTGTAAAGTTCTCACTCTTTAAGAATGGATAGTCATCTGACTTGACATATGTCCAGCTGTCGCCTGCCTTGATAGCGCAAGCAAGCTGGATCGCATTATATGATCCGTCTGACGCCTCAGCACCGTCAAGGCCTGATATATCGCCATCAAGTGAAACCGTAGCTGTGAGTTTCACCTTTTCACCTACAGTTGCACCCTCTATTCTCGCCATATCAGCATATGTATCGCTGTCATTGCTGGCGTACGCCTTATCCTTCCATGTCGTATCTGAAGCAGCGTCAAATGTGAGAACTGCATCTGAACTGCTCCATACTGTATTGTCTGTGATCGAAGGTGCTGCCACACCTGTCACATTTCCTGTTGCTGATGATCCGCCACCTGGCTCTTCTCCACCACCAGGCTCCTCTCCTGAATCATCACTCTGAATCTCTACATCAGATATTGATATTGTTCCAGTATATGCAGAGTTTGAATTGTACTGGAATATTATCTCGTTCGCAGCTCCTGTATCCTCCACATCAAATGCAAATGATACCTGTGTCTTGCCATCTGTAAAATTTTCCGCTTTAAGGAATGGATAATCATCAGACTTGGTGTATGTCCATCCATCGCCAGTCTTGATTGCACAGGAAAGCTGGATCGCATTATACGTTCCGTCAGCAGCCTCCGCACCATCCAATCCTGAAAAATCCCCATTAAGTGTTACATTTGCCGTGAGCACAGCCTTTTTACCCACAGACACATCATCGATCCTGCCTAACTCTGGGTATGTACCTTCATCATTGCTGGCATAAATTTTATCTGTCCACTTGGCATCTGCGCCAGTGTCAAATACCAGTTTGTCTGTAGTGATGCTCCACGCCATTTCCGCAGACGGATCTGCTGCATCAGCTGAGACTATTGCCCCTGCACTTCCCCAGAATGAGCCAACCATTGCAACTGCACATGTCACAGCAACAAGTCTTGTTCTAAATCTCACCATATTTCCTTACCCTTTCTTTTTTGTGATATTCCTCCACTTTACTCACCACGAACAGCCTAATT
>OLXC01000485.1_pt1 | contig 14015 bp, 8 predicted proteins | sample 1673851 | NCBI WGS metagenome assembly OLXC01 (sample SAMEA103958130, study PRJEB25191) | human gut metagenome | biome: human-associated habitat [ENVO:00009003]; feature: intestine environment [ENVO:2100002]; material: feces | place: Germany | collected 2013/2015
TGATGACGATTTTTCGCGGATTTTCGTGCTGAACGGCTATGCGGGAACGGGAAAAACGACACTCATCGCGGCGCTGGTGGGGGCACTCAAGGAGTCGGGAATCCGCCCCGTACTGCTCGCCCCGACGGGACGGGCCGCCAAGGTGCTGGCCCGCAACGCCCGGGAACGTGCGCTCACGATCCACAAGCGGATCTACCGCCAGCGCACGAATGCCGACTACGAATCGCAATACTCGCTCAACCACAATCCCGAACAGGGAGCCGTGTTCATCGTCGATGAGGCCTCGATGCTCTCCGAGCGCGCCTCGGAGGGGACACATTTCGGCAGCGGGTCGCTGCTCGGTGACCTGGTGCAGTATGTCCGCAACGGACGGGGCTGCCGCCTGATCCTCGTAGGCGACAGCGCACAGCTGCCGCCCGTGGGTTCGGACTTCAGCCCGGCACTCGACCCGGCGACGATGGAGCGCTACGGCGAGGTGGTCTACGGCACGCTCGACGAGGTCGTACGCCAGGAGTCCGAATCGGGCATCCTGTTCAACGCCACGCTCGTCCGGTGCATGCTCGAGAACGGCATCTGCGCCATTCCGCGTTTCCGCATGGATTTCCCGGACATCGAGGCGGTCGAGGGTGGCGAATTTCTTGAGAAACTCGAGGATTGCTACGCCCGCTACGGACGCGACGAGACGATCGTCATCACGCGTTCGAACAAGCGGGCCAACCGCTACAATGAGGGGATCCGGCGCAACGTTCTCTCGGCCGAGGAGGAGATCGAGAGCGGCGACATGCTGATGGTCGTCAAGAACAACTACTACTATCCCGAACGGACAGAGAACTGCCCGATGAACTTCATCGCCAACGGCGACATCGCCCGCCTGAAACGGCTGCGGCGCTTCGAGGAGTTCTACGGCTTCCGCTTCGCCGATGCCGTGCTCTCGTTCCCGGACTACGATGACTCGGAGATCGAGTGCAAGATCCTCCTGGATACGATCGCCTCGGAATCGCCGTCGCTCACGCGCGAAGAATCGACGCGCCTGTTCTACGAGGTCGAAAAGGACTATACCGACATCCGGAGCCGGATCAAGCGCTTCAAGGAGATCCGCGAGAATCCCCATTTCAACGCCGTGCAGGTGAAATTCTCCTACGCCGTGACATGCCACAAGGCCCAGGGCGGACAGTGGCGCGCGGTCTTCGTGGACCGCTGCCTGTTCGGCGACGAGCAGATGACGCGCGACATGCTGCGCTGGCTCTATACGGCCCTCACGCGGGCTACCGACAAACTGTATCTGGTCAATTTCGACTCCCAGTTCTATGAATAGCGAACGCCATCCGCTCGACCCGTTCCTCCCCTCCGGAGCCCGGCTGCTGATGCTCGGCAGCTTCCCGCCGCAGCGCAAACGCTGGTCGATGGAGTTCTTCTACCCGAACCTCCAGAACGACATGTGGCGCGTGGTGGGCTACCTGGCCACGGGCGACAAGCAGCACTTCCTGACTCCGGACCGGAAACATTTCGACCGCGAACGCATCGAGGCCTTCTGCCGCGAGCGGGGGATTGCCCTCTTCGACACGGCGGTCGAGGTGATCCGACTGAAGGACAACGCCTCGGACAATTTTCTTCAAGTGGTGCAGGAGGTCGATTTCGCCTCGCTGCTGGCACAGCTGCCCGACTGCCGGGCCGTGGTCACCACGGGACAGAAGGCCACCGACACGCTGCGGCGCCTGACCGGATGCGACGAACCTCCCGTGGGCGGAAGTGTCGCGATGCCCTTTGCCGGACGCGACCTGCAGCTCTGGCGCATGCCCTCCACCTCGCGGGCCTACCCGCGCCCGGTGGAGTGGAAGGCGGAGTTCTACCGCCGGGTATTCATCCGGTACGGCATCATCGGATAGGCCGCACAGGTCTCCGACCCCCAAAAAAATCGGCCTCCGGCTTTGCACGGGAGCCGAAAAACCCGTATCTTTGCTTGCAATACAATATTCTATATAGGCTACTGTGGCACCCGAAAACAAACCAGAGAAAAAGATAGACAAGAAATACGTCGAGACCCCCCTGATGAAGCAATACTACTCGATCAAGGCGGTGCATCCCGACGCCATCCTGCTCTTCCGCGTGGGGGACTTCTACGAGACGTTCGGCGACGATGCGATCAAGGCCAGCGGCATCCTGGGCATCACGCTCACACGCCGGGCCAACGGCGCGGCGACCTACGTCGAGCTGGCCGGGTTTCCCTACCACGCCATCGATACCTACCTCCCGAAACTGGTGCGGGCCGGCGAACGTGTGGCCATCTGCGAACAGCTCGAGGACCCGAAGCTGGTCAAGGGGCTGGTCAAGCGCGGGGTGATCGAACTGGTCACGCCGGGCATCGTGCTGGGCGACAACATCCTGGCCAACAAGGAGAACAACTACATCGCCTCGGTCTACTTCGGCCGGCGGACAACGGGTGTGGCCTTTCTCGACATCTCGACCGGCGAATTCTACGTTGCCGAGGGCGACGACGCCTACGTGGACAAGCTGATCTCGAACCTCGCACCGAAGGAGGTGATCTACCAGCGCGGCTATGAGGACCGTTTCTCGGCTGCCTTCGAATCGCGGCTCTACACCTACCGGCTCGACGAGTGGGTCTTCTCCGAGGAGGTGAACCGCGAGAAGCTCTGCCGGCAGTTCGGCACCCCCTCGCTCAAGGGCTTCGGCGTGGACCACCTTACAAGCGGCATCTCGGCCGCCGGAGCGATCCTCTACTACCTCGAGTTCACCGAGCACCGCGAGACGGGACACATCACCTCGATCGCGCGGATCGACCAGGACGACTATGTGTGGATCGACAAGTTCACGATCCGCAACCTGGAGCTCTTCTCCTCGAACGGCGCCCGCGAGAAGTGCAGTTTCGCCGACGTGATCGACCGCACGCTGACCCCCATGGGCGGACGGCTGCTCAAGCGGTGGATCGCCATGCCGATCAAGGACCCGGCGCGGATCAACGAGCGGCTCGACGTCGTCGAACGCTTCACGCGGGAGGCCGACCTGGCCGACGCCGTCCGCGAGCAGGTCTCGATGGTCGGCGACCTGGAGCGCATCGCCTCGCGCATCGCCGCCCAGCGCGTGACACCCCGCGAGCTGGTGCAGCTGAAGAACTCGCTCTCGGCGATCGAGACGCTCAAGGCGGCGATCGAATCCACCGACTGCCGGCAGCTGCACACCCTGGCCGAAGGCATCGACCCGATGACGGAGGTGCGCGACCGCATCGCCCGCGAGATCTATCCCGACCCGCAGAACAACCAGATACAGAAGGGCGGCGTGATCGCCGACGGGGTGAACCCCGAGTTGGACGACCTGCGCCGCATCGCCCTGCACGGCAAGGACTACCTGGCCCGCATCCAGCAGCGCGAGAGCGAGGCGACGGGGATCCCATCGCTCAAGATCAGCTACAACAACGTCTTCGGCTACTACATCGAGGTGCGCAATGCCCACAAGGAGAAGGTTCCCGCCAACTGGATCCGCAAACAGACCCTCGCCAACGCCGAGCGCTACATCACCGAGGAGCTCAAGGAGTACGAAGAGAAGATCCTCGGCGCCGAGGAGAAGATGCTCCAGCTCGAACAGCGCATCTATGCCGAGCTGCTGGCCTCCATCTGCGGCTCGCTGCAGCCGCTGCTGCACGACGCGGCCATCGTGGCCCGCATCGACTGCCTGCAGTCGTTCGCACGGCTGGCCGTCGAACGGCGCTACGTGCGTCCGACGCTCGACGACGGCAAGGTGATCGACATCCGCCAGGGCCGCCATCCGGTGATCGAGACGCTGATGCCCGTGGGGGAGGAGTACATCCCCAACGACGTGCGGCTCGACGACAAGCAGCAGCAGATCATGATGATCACCGGACCCAACATGTCGGGTAAATCGGCCCTGCTGCGTCAGACGGCGCTCATCATCCTCATGGCGCAGATGGGTTCGTTCGTGCCGGCCGCCTCGGCCCACATCGGCGTCGTGGACAAGATCTTCACCCGCGTGGGAGCATCGGACAACATCTCGCAGGGCGAATCGACCTTCATGGTCGAGATGCTCGAGTCGGCGAGCATTCTCAACAACATCTCCGACCGCAGCATCGTGCTGCTCGACGAGATCGGCCGCGGCACGAGCACCTACGACGGCATCTCGATCGCCTGGGCCATGGTCGAGTACCTGCACAACCATCCCACGGCCCATGCCAAGACGCTCTTCGCCACGCACTACCACGAACTCAACGAGATGGAGCAGATGTGCCCCCGGGTGAAGAACTACCACGTCTCGGTCAAGGAGATGGGCAACCAGATCGTCTTCCTGCGCAAACTCGAGCGGGGCGGCACGGAGCACTCGTTCGGTATCCACGTGGCCCGCATGGCGGGTATGCCGATGTCGGTCGTGTCGCGTGCGGACGAGATCCTGCGCAACCTCGAGCAGGTCTACGGCAACAACGAGATCGTCCCGAGCCGCAGCCTGAAGGAGCGGGGGCGCAAGCACCCGGCACAGGCCGTCAAGGAGGCCGCCGAGAGCGCCGCGCCGCAGAACATGCAGCTGTCGATGTTCCAGCTCGACGACCCGGTGCTCATCCAGATCCGCGACCAGATCAAGGGGCTCGACATCAACTCGCTGACGCCGATCGAGGCGCTCAACAAGCTCAACGAAATCAAGAAGATTGCGGGAATCTGACCCGCAGCAGGGCCGGGGCGGCAGGACAAGGGCAGCGGAATGCGGACGACGCCGGCAACCCTGCGGCAAGGCGCCGGAAAAGCCCTCCCGAAACGATCGAAGCCCGGAACCGCAAAGGTTCCGGGCTTCGGCCATTATGCTTCCGGTTTAAGGCATGACGAAACGGGGATCACTCCCCGTTGTCGATGAGCGAGCGGATGCTCTGGATGAGCATCGCCACGGCCACCGAATTGAAGCCGCCCTCGGGGATGATGACGTCGGCATATTTCTTCGACGGCTCGACAAACTCCTCGTGCATCGGCTTGACGGTCGTGGTGTACTGCGAGATGACCGACTGCATCGTCCGCCCGCGCTCGCAGACGTCGCGCAGGATACGCCGCGCCAGACGGATGTCGGCATCCGTATCGACATAGACCTTGATGTCCATCAGGTCGCGCAACTCCTTGTTCTCGAAGATCAGGATACCGTCCACGATGATCACCTTCGAAGGTTTCACCAGCACGGTCTCGGGCATGCGGTCGTGCTCGACGAACGAATAGACCGGGTGCTCGATCGGCACGTTCTCCTTGAGCGCCTTGATGTGATCGACCATCATCTGCGTGTCGAACGCCTGCGGGTGGTCGTAGTTGAGCTTCGTGCGCTCCTCGTAGGTCAGTTCCGGGTGGGCCTTGTAGTAGTAGTCGTGACAGATCGTCGCGACGTCATCGCCCTTGAAGGCCTCCTGCAGCCGCTTCACGAGCGTCGATTTTCCGGAGCCGGTACCCCCGGCCACTCCGATCACGGTTACTTTCATGGTAGTGTTCTGTTGGTTTCTGCATTCCGTATGCGGCACCGGCCATCCGGGCCGCCTCGCCCCGCCGCATCACGCCCGCAGGGCAAAAAGGAAGGGGATCGCCCCGGTGCATTCCCGAGGCAATCCCCTCCGTTGTCCGTCCGTCACGCGTCGATGTTCGCGTAATGGGCATTGCGCTCGATGAACTCGCGGCGGGGCGGCACGTCGTCGCCCATGAGCATCGAGAAGATGCGGTCGGCTTCGGCGGCATTCTCGATGTTCACCTGACGCAGGATGCGCGTGTCGGGGTTCATCGTCGTCTCCCACAGCTGGTGGGCGTTCATCTCACCGAGACCTTTGTAGCGCTGCACGTGGGCGCCCTTGCCGAACTCGGCCGTGATCTCGTCGCGCTCCTTCTCGGTCCAGCAGTAGCGCTCCTGCTTGCCCTTCTTGACCAGATAGAGCGGCGGGGTGGCGATGTATACGTGGCCGTTCTCGATGAGCTCCTTCATCTTGCGGAAGAAGAAGGTCAGCATCAGCGTGGCGATGTGGCTTCCATCGACATCGGCATCGGTCATGATGATGATCTTGTCGTAGCGCAGCCCCTCGAGGTTGAGCGCCTTGGAATCCTCCTCGGTGCCGATCTTCACGCCCAGCGCGAGGAACATGTTCTTGATCTCCTCGTTCTCCCACATCTTGTGTTCCTGGGCCTTCTCGATGTTCAGGATCTTACCGCGCAGCGGCATGATGGCCTGGAAGTTGCGGTCGCGTCCCGACTTGGCCGTACCGCCTGCCGAGTCTCCCTCGACGAAGAAGATCTCGGCCACCGAACGGTCGCGGCTCGTACAGTCGGCCAGCTTGCCCGGCAGGCCCGAACCCGACAGTACGGTCTTGCGCTGCACCAACTCGCGGGCGTGGCGGGCGGCATGGCGCGCCGTAGCCGCAAGGATCACCTTCTGCACGATGGCCTTGGCATCCTTCGGGTTCTCCTCCAGGTAGTCGCCCAGAGCCGAAGCCATGGCCTGATCGACCGCTGCGGCCACCTCGTCGTTACCGAGCTTGGTCTTGGTCTGGCCCTCGAACTGCGGCTCGGCGACCTTCACCGAAACCACGGCCGTGAGGCCCTCGCGGAAGTCGTCGCCGTTGATGTCGAACTTGAGCTTGGCGAGCATGCCCGAATCCTCGGCGTATTTCTTGAGCGTACGCGTGAGCGCCCGGCGGAAGCCGGTCAGGTGCGTACCTCCCTCGATCGTGTTGATGTTGTTCACATACGAGTGCACGTTCTCCGAGAAGGAGTCGTTGTACTGCATGGCCACCTCGACCGGAACGCCATTCTTTTCGGTGTCGAGGTAGATGATCTGCTCGATGATCGGCGTGCCGCGCGTGGCGTCGAGGTACTTGACGAACTCCTTGAGACCCTCCTCCGAGTAGAAGTGGTCCTCGTGCGTGTTGCCCTCCTCGTCGGGACGCTTGTCGAAGAGATTCAGGCGGATACCCTTGTTCAGGAACGCCAACTCGCGCAGGCGGTTGGCCAGGATCTCGTACTTGTAGACGGTCGTATGGGTGAAGATCTCGCCGTCGGGCTTGAAGGTGATGATCGTTCCCCGGTCGGAGCATTCGCCGACAATCTCCACTTCGGAGGTGGGCTTGCCCTTGCTGTAGCTCTGGCGGAAGATCTTCCCGTCGCGGTGGATCTCGGCGATGAGCAGCGTCGAGAGGGCGTTCACACACGATACGCCGACTCCGTGCAGACCGCCCGAGACCTTGTAGGAACCCTTGTCGAACTTGCCTCCGGCATGAAGGACCGTGAGGACGACTTCGAGCGCCGATTTTCCCTCCTTCTCGTGGAAGTCGGTCGGGATACCCCGGCCGTTATCCCTGACGGTAATCGAATTGTCTTCGTTGATCGTCACATCGATATCCGTACAATATCCGGCGAGCGCCTCGTCGATCGAGTTGTCCACGACCTCGTAGACCAGGTGGTGGAGTCCCTTTTCGCCGATGTCACCGATATACATGGCCGGACGCTTGCGCACGGCCTCCAGCCCCTCGAGGACCTGGATATTCGACGCGGAATATGCTTCTTCCTGCTTCTTAACGTTTTCTTGTTCGGTACTCATTCGTTGTCGTTCTAAATATCGTACAAATATAGTGTTTTTTTCGCGAAATGGCAAGATCAGCCCAATTCGGCCGCGAGATCCACCTCGCGGATCTTCCCCTGGGCGAAAAGGATCGCGCGGGCGGGGTAGTTCTCGATCAGCGCCGTGTTGTGCGTGGACATCACCACGGCGCAGCCCCGTGCGGCGATCTGCCGGAAGAGCTGCATGATGCCGTCGGCCGTCACCGGATCGAGGTTGCCCGTGGGCTCGTCGGCCAGGAGCACCTGCGGGTCGTTGAGCAGCGCCCGGGCGATGACCAGACGCTGCTGCTCGCCGCCCGAGAGTTCGAACGGCATCTTGTAGCTCTTCGACGAGAGCTGCACCACGTCGAGCACCTTCTCGATGCGCTGGCGGATCTCCGACTCGTTGCGCCACCCGGTGGCCCGGAGCACATAGTGCAGGTTAAGGAAGGCGTTGCGGTCGGTGAGCAGCTGGTAGTCCTGGAAGACGATGCCGATGCGGCGGCGCAGGTAGGGGATGTCCCGGCGGCGGAGCCGGCGCAGGTCGAACCCGGCGACATATCCCTCTCCCGTAAGCAGTTGCACCTCGGCATATAAAGTTTTGAGCAAGGTGCTTTTCCCGCTGCCGACCCGGCCGATCAGATAGACCAGTTCACCCGGAGCCACCGTCAGACTGACATCCGAAAGCACCATTTCGCCCTGCCGGAGCAACCGCTCCTCCGAGCGGCTTCCGAAGGGGTCGTCGGCGTGATAGATGGCCGCATTGCGCAGCTCGACCACGTATTTTTCGTTCCTCATGCGTCGCGTTTTTTCTGGCTAACAAAGATACAAAAATTCTTGGATTTTGCGAAAAAAGCCGTACATTTGCCGTGTCTACAACGACATTTTGTCGGCACGAAACAGGGGGTGCCCGGTTTTGACAGCAGGCAGAGTTTGATTGTAAGCACGCCGAGCGCTGTGTGGCGGCTCGTAAATCCCGACGCTCAAAAATCAAATGGCAATAACAGCTACGCACTCGCTGCCTAATTCTCAAGGAGAATCAGCTTAATCGTCGACACCAAGGCGTGCCGATGACGAGTATCCTGAACGGGAGTTCCGCTCTTTAATTCCCGTTCGTACAGGGTATCATCAATTAAGAGATAGCTGCGGAGGGGTTCCGGATCCGTGGCGAAATCGAAGGAACTGGGGCCTGCGTTAGGTTGTCGCCTACCGGATGCGGGCAGAAGGATCAAACGGCGACTAAGCGTGTAGAAAGCCTTCGGGTTCCTTGTTTGGACGCGGGTTCGACTCCCGCCACCTCCACAGGAGCGTTGCGGCGGGCATGTGCCCACATGCCCGCCGTTGCGTTTGGTACGGCCGCCGAAACAGCCTCAGTGTGCTGCCCGGGCGGAGAACGAAACCATGGCTGTATCGGCATTTTTATGGCGTTTTCTGCCAGCGGTTCGCAAAAAAAGAGATATATTTGTCTCCCTGCATAATCTTTTGATCTATGAATTGGTTCGAATCCTTGCTTTTCGGAAGCGGCGTAGCTCATACGGTGTTCGTCGTCGCCATCGCAATCGTTGTCGGTATTGCGCTCGGAAAAATCAAAGTCGCCGGCATCTCGCTCGGTATAACCTGGATCCTGTTCGTCGGCATCGCAATGAGCGGGTGCGGAATGATTGTCGATGCCGCCACCCTCGACTTTATCCGCGAGTTCGGATTGATCCTGTTCGTATATTCGATCGGAATGCAGGTCGGTCCGAGCTTCTTCTCATCGTTCAAGAAGGGGGGCATGCGGCTGGTATGGATCTCGACGGCGATCATCCTGCTCGGAGTGGCGACAACATATCTGATACACCTGTTCACGGGCGTGCCCATAACTACGATGGTTGGTGTGATGTCGGGTGCCGTGACCAATACGCCAGGCCTCGGTGCGGCGCAGCAGGCATACATTGATGCCACGGGAGTGAATGATCCTACGATAACGTTGGGATATGCCGTGGCCTATCCGTTGGGTGTGATCGGCGTGATACTTTCGATGCTCTTCATACGGTTCATATTCCGGGTACGGCTCGACCGCGAAAGCGAGGAGGCGCTCGGAAACAACGAAACCAAACAGGCTTCACGTGTTTCGATCGAGGTGATCAATGCCGGAATGGATGGCCGGACGGTAGCCGAGGCCCGCGGGTTGATCAACCGGCCGTTCGTCATCTCGAGGGTATGCCGCGGCGACGGAACGATCGAGATTGCGAATGCCGGGACAAAACTCGGCCACGGCGACAAGATTCTGGTTATCTGTTCGCACGAGGATGTCGAATCGATCGTTGCCATGTTCGGCCGTCAGGTGGAGATGCAGTCATCCGACTGGCTGCAGCTCGATTCGCATCTGATTTCGCGCCGCATAATCATCACTCGATCGTCGGTAAATGGCCGTACGGTAGGTGAATTGAGGTTGCGGAGCAGTTATGCGGTGAACATTACGCGTGTCAACCGTTCGGGTGTCGATCTTATCCCGGAGCACAACCTCGAACTGCAGGTGGGCGACCGCCTGACCGTTGTCGGCTCCGAAAAGGCTATCGAAGCAGTGGCGAAGGCGCTCGGAAACAGCATGCGACGCCTGCGCGAACCGAATCTGATTCCGATATTCCTGGGGATTTTCCTCGGGGTGCTGGTCGGGTCGATACCGTTCCGTTTCCCGGGAATCCCTCAGGCCGTGAAACTCGGTATGGCAGGCGGACCGCTGGTCATAGCGATTCTGATTGCACGCTTCGGCCCGCACTACAAGCTGGTGACATACACCACGATGAGTGCCAACCTGATGTTGCGCGAAATCGGTATTGCGCTGTTTCTGGCCGGTGTGGGACTCGGGGCCGGTGACGGATTCATCGATACGATCGTGAATCAGAACGGATACATGTGGATTCTCTACGGGTTCATAATCACCGTGGTGCCGATACTGCTGGTATCGATCATCGCCCGCAGGTTCTACAAGGTCAACTATCTGTTGCTGTCGGGTGTGATTGCCGGAAGTACGACCAATCCGCCGGCGCTGGCTTATGCAAATGCCGTGGCCGGTAACGATGTGCCGGCAGTGGGGTATGCCACCGTATATCCGTTTGCAATGTTCCTGAGGGTGCTGGCGGCACAGATATTCATCCTGTTTGCAATTTGATACCGAAGCCGGAGTATTTATCCCTGGCTGACGCTTGGAACCTGAACCGGCTGGATCATGCCCGGCGGTCTGTCGTATGCGTGCCCGCACGACGGCGATGTCCGTGTGTTGATGGTGCGTGATCCGGCCGTGTACGCTTGTTGCACCCCTCCGCAAGTGGGCAGCCGCAGCAATATGGATTGCGGTCGGCCTTTCGGCGGCGGAAGCGGAAGATCCGGCGGACGAGCACGGCTATGACCGCCACCCCTATGACCGCCACTGCAATATCCTGCCAGTTCATCAGAACAGACCTCCTATAGAGTAGACCAGAAACGCCACGATCCAGGCGAGTACGGTATTGTATACGGCCGAGGCGACGCCCCATTTCCAGCTTCCGGCCTCGTGCGATATTGCGATTATTGTTGCTACGCAAGGGAAGTAGAGCAGGATGAAGACCATGAATGCGAATGCGGATCGGCCGTTGAAATCGCCCGAAGCACGCAGTTTGGCACCGAGCAGATTCTGATCGGACTGTTGTAGCTGGGCGTTGTCATCCGGAAGCGGCTGCGAAGCATACAGAACTCCGAGCGTACTTACGATGATCTCTTTGGCGGCCGTACCCGACAGCAATGCCACACCGGCCTTCCAGTTCATGCCGAGCGGCTTCATGACGGGCTCGCAGAAACGTCCGATATATCCCAGATAAGAGTGCTCATAGTCGATATTGGCCGCTTCTTCGGGTTCGGCAGGAGTCTGCACCTGTTCGGTCGCCGGAAGCGACTGTGAGGGCTGTTTTGCGGCTTCTCCGGCCTCTGCGAGAAGCTCCGGAGCCGTTTCTGCTGCTTCTGCGGAGATTTTTACCGTTGTTGCCGCGAGTTCCGGACTCTCGTTTGCCAGGGATTGCTCCGTCTGAATATCCCCTGCCGGAGCCGTGACAGCGGCAACACTCTCCCCGGATGTTGTTAGAGTCTGTTCGGTTGCGGCGACGGCAGCTTCATCCGCCGTCGACTTCGGACGCGGGTAGTAGCTGAGGAACCATACGATGAGCGAACCGATGAGTATCACACCTCCCATTTTGTGGAGATACTGTGCGCACTTCTCCCACATGTGGCGCAGTGTAGCCTTGAGTGTCGGGACACGGTATGGCGGGAGTTCCATGACGAACGGGGTCTCGTCGACCGGGAAGAGGAACCGCCGCATCAGGCGGGCCGTAACGATCGCCACGACCATTCCGAGTATGTAGATACAGATCAGTATGAGGCTTGCCGACGAGGGGAAGAATGTCCCTACCAGCAGCAGGTATATGGGCAGTCGAGCGCTGCACGACATGAAGGGCGATATGAGAATCGTTATGATCCGGCTCGACCGGCTTTCGATGGTTCGGGTAGCCATTATTGCCGGCACGTTGCACCCGAAACTCATCAGCAGCGGGATGAATGATTTTCCGTGCAGTCCGATCCGGTGCATCAGCTTGTCCATGATGAAGGCGGCGCGTGACATGTATCCGGAGTCCTCCATGAGCGATATGAAGAGATAGAGGATCAGTATCTGCGGCAGGAACACCAGCACACTTCCCACACCTCCAATGACACCGTTTACGAGCAGGTCCTTCAGTGCGCCTTCGGGCATCGAGGTTCCGATCAGGTTGGCTATCCACGATACTCCCGCCTCGATCCACTCCTGGGGATATGCTCCGAGCGAGAAGGTGGCGGCGAACATCAGCCACATGAGCAGGAAGAATATCGGGAACCCGAATACACGGTGCGTGACGATTGTGTCGATGATCGTTGTCGGCTGGATCTGCGATTGCTCGCCCTGCTGGTATGTTTCGCGCAGGGCCCCCGCAATGAAGCCGTATTTGGCACTTGTGACGGCCGATTCGACATCTTCGCCGAGCTCTTTTTCGATGCGTTCGCTCTCACGGTTGCGTACGGCGATCCACTTGTCGTACCCGTCGATCTCCTGCAGCATCCGTTCGGCCTCCTTGTCGCGTTCGAGGAGCTTGAGTGCCCAGTAGCGCGGCGGGAAATGTTTGGGCAGGATGTCGCGGGCCGGCCGCATGACCTCCTGCAGGGCCGATATGCCCGCTTCGATCGACTGACCGTGGTTGATGTGGATGTGGCGTTCGCGCTTGTCGCGGTTCTCGTAGACGTCGATGACCGTATCGAGCAGGGTGTCGAGACCGCGGTTGCTGCGGGCAACGACCGGTACCATCGGCACGCCAAGCATGCCGCCCAGCTGGTCGTAGTCGAGCTTGTCGCCACGTTTTTCGAGTTCGTCGTACATGTTCAGCGCCACCACGACCTTGTAGTTGATGTCGATCAGTTCGGCCGTGAGGTAGAGGTTGCGTTCGAGATTCGACGATACCACGGCATTTATGATCACGTCGGGCGGATTGTCGACCAGATTCCGGCGGACATAGATCTCTTCGGGCGAATAGGCCGTCAGGGCATATGTGCCGGGCAGGTCGGTGATGTTGAAGCGGTAGCCCTTGTAGTCGCAGCGGCCGCTTTTGGCATCGACCGTCACGCCGCTGTAATTGCCCACGTGTTCGTGGCTCCCGGACAGGGCATTGAACAGAGTGGTTTTTCCACTGTTGGGGTTCCCGATAAGGGCGACGTTTATGGTGTGGCCGTGCGAGGTGATGACGTCGTTGACCAGATCCTCCTCGACGGCCCGATTCTGGGACTGTTCGGACATGATTTGTTTCTGGATCTCCTCGTTGCTTATGACCTCGACCATGGCGGCTTCGCTGCGTCGCAACGAGACCTCGTAATCCATGATACGGTATTTTATAGGGTCCTTTAGTGGGGCATTGAGTATTACGGTGACGTTTTTCCCGCGTACGAATCCCATCTCCATTATACGGCGGCGGAAGCCTCCGTATCCGAGAACTTTCAGGACGGTTGCGGTCTGACCGGTCTGTAATTCCGAAAGGCGCATTCTGATTATGTTTTTTATGCCCGCAAAGGTAACTATTTTTTTGCAGGCTTTCGCATCGCGACAAACAACTATTTTGTACGGACGGAATACCTGATTTGAGTGATCGGAAGGTTGGTTTGTCGAATGGGCATATCGATTCAGTGCTTTTCAGTGCCGTCGTTCCGGGGCTTCTCTGGGTCCGAAAAAGGTGCAAATCGTAAAACGAATTCGTGCTTGATGTGATCCCGTGCAGCCTCCGATAGGGTAAAACCGCCTCTGGAATATCTGGAGGTTCATTCGAACAAAAATATTGCTCCGCGGCGAATGTTTTTTCTTAAAAAAGTTGTGATATTGAATATATTAATTAATTTTGCAATGAAAAAACC
>OLXC01000494.1_pt1 | contig 13856 bp, 13 predicted proteins | sample 1673851 | NCBI WGS metagenome assembly OLXC01 (sample SAMEA103958130, study PRJEB25191) | human gut metagenome | biome: human-associated habitat [ENVO:00009003]; feature: intestine environment [ENVO:2100002]; material: feces | place: Germany | collected 2013/2015
GAGGTCCTCCGCAGGGTTGTACACGCCGCTGGTGACCAGTCCTACGCCCAGCATGGCGCCCGCGCGCACCTCCGAAGAGGAATGGGACAGCAGTGCCACGAGGCTGTTCAGGCCCTCGTACGGGTCCCACAGGTGAATCTACGACTCACGCCGCGCGCGCGTCGCTACGCAGGCCTCGGCCACACTGGCGAGCACCAGGCCCGCGCCCTTGTTGCGCTCGAAGCCGTCGGTCCAGCGGCCCGCCGGGTCGTGGAAGTAGCAGTCGGTGCCGTGGCTACGGTGGAGGCGGCGAAGCGAACCTACCCGGCATTGATGAGTCCGTTCACGATGGCGCGCGCGGCCTGGCGCTTCTCACTGGGGGTCTAGAGGTGAAGCTGAGAGCGTGAGCGAACTTTGGTGTCGGGAGGAAGAGAGAGAACCCTCCCGATAAAGGAGAAGAAACATAGCGTGGTTATTGCTTCGGGATGCCTGAGGCTCCGAATTCGCTGACACCGTTCGACCCGGATTCGGGCTTCGACTCGTCGAAGGTGATGCTCAGCGTCGCGTACTCGCCGCCGCGATAGACGACGATGTCGGTGCTTTGACCGGCTTTGAAGTTCTTGACTGCGGCATTGAGATCGGAGTAGCATCCGATGGTCTCGCCGCCGACTTCGGTGATTATATCGCCGGCAGCCAGCCCCGCTTTCTCGGCGCATCCGCCGGACTCAACATTGTACACATACGCGCCCTCGGGCATGTTGTAGTACTGCGCATACATTGATGTGTAGCGGTTGTCGATGTTGACGCCCATATAAGCCTTGCCGCTGACGTAGCCCTTGGTGATGAGCTCGTTTGCGATATCGGCTGCGTCGTTTATCGGGATCGCAAAGCCCAGACCCTCAACTCCGTAAGAGCCGACCTTTGCCGTTGCAATGCCGATGACCTCGCCGCTTTCATTGTAAACAGGTCCGCCGGAGTTGCCGGAATTGATGGCGGCATCGAACTGGAACATGTTTATCGGTGCGCTGTTGCGCTCGGTCGTGATGCTGCGGTCAAGCGCGCTGACACGGCCGGAGGTCATCGAAAAATCAAGCTCGCCGAGCGGATTGCCGATGGCAAAAACACTGTCGCCCACGGCGATATCGTCGCTGTTGCCGATCGTGGCCGGAGTCAGATCCGATGCGTCGATCTTCAGCACGGCAACGTCGTTGTCCTCGTCGAAGCCGACGATCTTGGCTTCGTAGCTCGATTTATCCTTGAACAGGACGCTGACCTTGTATCCGCTTTCTTGTGCCGACTCGATAACGTGATAGTTCGTCAGTATATATCCGTCGGCGGTTATTACAAATCCGGTTCCGGCGACCGCGCTTGCGCTCCGCTGGCCGAATATGTTGGCATAGGTGCTTTCAAGCGAAACGCCCACTGTCTGCCGGCAGCCGAGCTCGTATATCTCGTTTGCCGAGGCGGTTTCGGTGCTGACCTTCTTGATGTTGGTCGTGCTGACGATGGGTTTGGTGGCATCGCCGGTCGGCGCGTCGGCCGCGATGCTGCCCTTGACTGCGTTCCATGAAATGAAGCCGCCGGCAAGGCCGCCGACGAGTGCGCACACAAGGCACAGACACGCCGTTTTCAGTGTGCCGCTGCGATGTGCGCTGCCCGACTTCTCGCGAGGCTTCTTTTCCTCGGGAGCGTAGTAGTGCGGCACTTCGGTCGCTTCGTCCTGCGGAACAAACTCCGCGTCCTCATACAGGCGCTGCTCGGGCCGCACGAAGTGATACTCACCGTCAATTTCGGTGTCGTTGGACGAAGCATGTGTTCTTTTGTCTCTGTTATCGTCCATGACGGCCTCCGTCGTTGTTCGTTTCGATCTTGTGAGCTTATAATACACATTCTTTATGACAAAGGCATGAACAAAAAAGAAAAATTCTATAAACACTTATTTTTGGAGGCGCATTGGGGCTGCTACGGATACGGTTTCACCGTAGCTGATAGCAGTTAGCTGTTAGCTGAGAGCCGATGGTGTGCCTACGGCATGGATTTAATTCAACCCCTCGGCAGCAAAGCTGCCTGCTCCCCTTGACAGGTGAGCCAATGTGGTGCGGCGGAAAACTCAGCACCGCACTTGTGTAGCGCGAGAGTTTTTCGGTTTCGTCGGTAGCCTCGACACCGGGCTACCAGAGATATATGTATCCGTGACTGCGTCAAATCGCCTCTAAAAAAAGAAAAAACCGAGAGGACGGACGAACCGTACTCTCGGTTTTTTTCTCGATTGGGACTTAGCCCTCGATTGCCTCTGCGGGGCACTGAGCTGCGCACGCACCGCACTCAAGGCACTTGCTGGGGTCGATCTCGTAGTGAAGCTCGCCCATAGAGATAGCTTCGGCAGGGCACTGAGCTGCGCATGCGCCGCAGGACAGGCACTCGTCGGTAATTACAAAAGCCATGATGTAACCTCCATAAGAAATTTGCTCAATAGGAAATCAGGTCTTTGCCTATGTCTTGCAAATGCATTGTAACACATAATCGCAAAAATGCAAATGTAAATTTGCAGTTAATAACTATTATTTTTGCAAATTGGCAATAATCCCGTATACGACAGTATCGGCGCGGACGATATACTAAAATATAAGCTGACGAGAATTGAACCCATATCGCCTGTCAGCGCGCCCTTTCGGCTGTTTTCGCCTTTTTTGATTTGCCGGGCGCCGGCCCGCCTGCACCAAAGAAAGCCGAAAATATCTCGAAAAGCACAGATGACAGGTGCTTCGCCTGTCAGCTTACCCAAGGGGGAACGAAACTTTGAAGAACAACGAGAAATTCACCGAAAAGGCCGAGGGCGCGATCGAGCAGGCGCGGCTTGCCGCGTTCGGCCTTGGCCACAGCTATGTGGGAACGGAGCATTTGCTGCTGGGCATACTGCGAGAGCGCGCCGGACTCGGCGCGAGAATACTGCGCGACCGCGGCCTGAGCGAGCACAGCCTGAAGGACGCAATAAGCCGCGCAAACGGCACCGGCGAGCCGGGAGTTCCGACGCAGGGGCTCACAAAGCACGCATGGCAGGCGATCGAAAAAGCGGCAGCGGACGCTGCGCGGTTAGGCCACAGCTATATCGGCACAGAGCACCTGCTGCTGGGCATACTGCGGCAGCCCGATTGCGGCGGCGCGCGTGCGCTGGCCGCGGCAGGGCTGAGTGTAAACGATATCTACACCGACATCCTTGCCGTGTTCGGAACAGGCTCCTTCAAGCCGCGCAGTCAGCCGCCAGTGCAGCCGAAGGCGACGGTCAAGCACAGCGAAACGCGCGTGCTCGACCAGTACAGCCGCGACCTCACGATGCTTGCCGCCTCGGGAAGCTTCGACCCCGTCATCGGCCGCGACGAGGAGATACGCCGCAGCGTTCAGATCCTCTCGCGCCGCAGCAAGAATAACCCCGTGCTAATAGGTGAGCCGGGCGTCGGCAAGACCGCCGTGGCCGAGGGCATAGCCGCTTATATCGCAGGCTCCGACGCGCCCGAAAGCATGGCCGGCAAGCGCCTTGTGGCGCTCGATCTTCCGGCGCTGCTTGCCGGAACAAAGTACCGCGGCGATTTCGAGGAGAGAGTCAAGGCGGTCTTAAAGGACGTGAAAAAAGCCGGCGACGTGATACTTTTCATCGACGAGATGCACACCATGATCGGCGCGGGCAGCGCCGAGGGCGCGATCGACGCGGCAAACATCCTAAAGCCGGCGCTCGGCCGGGGCGAGGTGCAGATAATCGGCGCGACTACGCCCGAGGAGTACCGCCGCCATATCGAAAAGGACGCAGCGCTCGAGCGCAGATTCCAGCCGGTGAAGATAGCCGAGCCGTCGCGCAGCGACAGTCTGAAAATGCTCGGCGCGGTGCGCCAAAGCCTTGAAAAGCACCACGGCGTGAAGATATCCGACGCTGCGCTCACGGCGGCGGTCGATCTCTCCGCGCGGTATATAAACGACCGCTTCCTGCCGGACAAGGCCATCGACCTTGCCGACGAGGCGGCCGCGCACATCCGCGTTTCCGGCGGCGGTCTGGTAACGGCCGAGGACATTGCCGGGATAGTGTCGATGTGGACGGGCATTCCCGTGGCGAATCTCAGCGCCGACGAGACAAAGCGCCTGTGCAATATGGAGAGTATACTCCACCGCCGCGTGATCGGCCAGAACGAGGCCGTCACGGCCGTGTCGCGCGCTATCCGCCGCGGCAGAGTGGGGCTGTCAGACCCCGACCGCCCGATAGGAAGCTTCCTGTTCCTCGGCCCGACGGGAGTGGGCAAAACCGAACTGTGCCGCGCCCTCGCCGAGGCTGTTTTCGGCGAAAGCGACGCGATGATAAGGCTCGACATGTCCGAATACATGGAAAAGCATGCGGTCAGCAAGCTCATCGGCTCGCCTCCGGGCTATGTCGGCTATGAGGACGGCGGCCAGCTCACCGAGCGCGTGCGGCGCAAGCCGTGGTCGGTCGTACTGTTTGACGAGATCGAAAAGGCGCACGAGGACGTGTGGGGCATCCTGCTCCAGATCATGGACGACGGCAGACTAACAGACTCCGCCGGGCGCGTCGTGAGCTTCCGCAACACGATCATCGTCATGACCTCGAACGTCGGCGCAAAGTCGATAAGCGAAGGCCGGCCGCGCATGGGCTTTACGCCTGACGGCGGCGATGAGGCGCAGCTCATGCGCGCGCGCATAAACGAGGAGCTGCGCAGGACCTTCAAGCCCGAGTTTTTGAACCGCATCGACGAGACGATCGTTTTCCGAAGGCTCAGCCGCGCCGAGATACGCAGCATAGCCGAGCGCATGCTGCTGACGGTGGCCGAGCGCTTCAAGGCGCTTGGCATGACGCTTTCCGTGCCCGATCAGGTCGTGGATTTTCTCGCCGAGCGCGGCTACGACGAGAAATACGGCGCGCGTCCGCTGCGCCGCGCGATACGCAGCATGATCGAGGACAAGGCCGCCGAGCTTATGCTCACCGACAGCCTTGGCCGCGGCGACACAGTGCAGGCGAGCATCGACGGCGGCGAATTGGTTTTGACAAAGCACGGCGTTTAGTTTATAATGCTTTCCGTGATTTTTACGGAGGACAATTATGGACAAGCAGAGGTTTATAAATAAAGTCAATACGCGCTGCGAATATAATAAATATAATCATATTTTTGTGACCGACGTAGAGCCTGAAAGCGCCGTCGTCGAGGCCGAGCTTCGCCCCGAGTCGTTAAATCCCCTCGGCATGGCGCACGGCGGCTTTGTGTATTCAATGTGCGATATCGCCGCCGGAGTCGTTGTTTCTCAGTATGCCGGAAAATTCGTAACGCTCAGCGGCAATCTGTATTTCATGCGCCCGGGCAAGGGCAAAAAGCTCCGCTGCGAAGCGCGAATAATAAAGCGCGGCCGCACCGTCAACGTCGTTGACACCTGCGTTTTTGACGACAGCGGCGCCGTCACCGCCAAGGGCACGTTTGAGATCTATATAATGGAGTAAGCTGACGAAACAAAAAAAGAGTGCAGACACTGTCTGCACTCTTTTTTACATTAATTTACATCAAGACTTTTTGCAACCGATCAGGGCTTTACGGAGTCTGCAATGCTGCCGAGGTAGCCCTTGAGGCCGTCAACAAAGGTCTTGGGGGTCTTGAGTATGCCCTCGACGTCGCCCTTGTCGTATGCCTGGCCGATACCCTCGAGCATGCCGACGAAATCATCGGTCGCGCTCTCAACGCCGGCCTCGACCTTATCGCCGTAATTCCAAAGGTTTTCGAGCTTATCGACGTCAACGCCGACCTTCTCGCCGACGGTCGCCTTGATCTCGCCGAGCTTTGCGGAAACTGTCGCATGTGTCTTTTCAACTGCGGATGCTATGCTGCTGTCTGCCGTGTTGTTGTCGGCAAGGCTTACGGGAGCAAAAACGACTGCCAGAAGCAGAACCGCTGCCAGTGCCGCCGCAAGAATCATAACAGCATTCTTTTTAAGAGTGTTGGTCATAATTTTCCCTCCATTTTTACGGTTTTTGTTCAGAACTATACTTTTTCCCCTTGATAATATAGATTAAACCATATCATGGAGCGGATTGCAAGAGTTTTTTATTGATTTTAATAAATATTTTCCAAACAGGCAGTTTTTGTCCCAGAGCAAACGCCAGCTCGCCGAAGAATATGCCGCCGATAACGTCGGCGATGACGTGCTGCTTGACAAACAGCGTTGACAGGCAAATGAGTGCGGCGCAGACGCCGCAAAAGACCTTGAACCATGTTTTTGCGTCCGGCGTGCGCAGCGACTGACGGAACACGAGGTAGGCAAACAGGCAGTGCATCGACGGGAAGCAGTTTGTCGGCGTGTCGAACGAGTACACGACCGACAGCGCCCATGTAAAGCCGCCGGCATCGGCGGAAAGCTCGGGGCGCGCGATGCAGCTGGGAAGCGCGAGGAATATCACGCCGCAGATGATATCGGCGATAATGACGCCCGAGGCAAAGCGGCAACAGAGCTCTTCATCCTGCCGCGCGGCGAACAGAAGGCCCATCATCCAAAACAGGAACGTTACGACATATATGACCACCCACTCGGGGCGCAGCGGTATCAGCGCGTCAAGCCCGAGCGTCACGTCAAACGCGCGCGAGAAATCCGCCAGACTCTTTGTGCCAAGCCACACCGCGGCGTGCATTGCCGCGATAGCAAGCAGCGGCACAACGGAGTACTTATGTATTATCGTCCTCTTTTGCATATGTTTCTCCCAAATTCAAACTGTGTGGTTCAAAACCGTACAGCAACTATAATCCCTCTCCACACCCCTGTCAAGGTTTTTTAGAGGCGCATTTTTAGAGGCGCATTTTTAGAGGCGCATTGACGCACCTACCAATACATCTATCTCTGGTAGCCCGGTTCGGAACAATGGAATAAACCATAGCGTTTCGCGTGACGTTAGTGCGCTGCTGAATTTTGCACCGCACCAACGTATGGCGAGGCAAATACGGTTTTGTCGGAAACTTCGATACCGGGTTCACGCAATCACCGTATTGGTAGCTGCCTCAATTCGCCTCTGAAAAAACAGGTGCAAAATATGGAGGCGTGTGGTATAATCGTGGCAAAACCAACCCGGAGGGTGAGCGGAGAAAATGAAGCTTGACAACAAACGCACCATATTGACGGGCTTTGCGTTCCTGTCCATCTGCGCGTTCTGGCAGATGTACAACAGCATCGTTCCACTTATACTGACCAACACATTCCACCTCAACGAGACGTATTCCGGCGCGATAATGGCGGCCGACAACGTGCTTGCGCTGTTCCTGCTGCCGCTGTTCGGCGCGATCTCGGACAAAACGCACACCAAGATCGGCAAGCGCATGCCGTTTATCCTTTTCGGCACGGGCCTTGCGATCATACTAATGAACCTGCTGCCGCTTATCGACAACAGCTATGCCGCCGCGCCGACCACCTTCAAGACCGTCTCGTTCGTGGTCGTTCTCGGCCTGCTGCTCGTCGCAATGGGGACCTACCGCTCCCCGGCGGTCGCGCTTATGCCGGACATCACGCCCAAGCCCCTGCGCAGCAAGGGCAACGCGATCATAAACCTCATGGGCGCGCTCGGCGGCGTCATCTACCTCGGCGTAGCCGCGGTCATGTACCCCAACAGCAAGGTCGAGGGCCTTGCGCACGTCAACTATCAGCCGCTTTTCATGGTCGTTTCCGCGATCATGTTCGTCGCCATCGCCGTGCTGTTTCTCACGATCAAGGAGCCGAAGCTCGTCGCCGAGCAGCAGAAGCTCGAGGCGCAGCATCCCGAGTGGAACCTCGCCGAGGACGACGGCAGCGGCAGCGAGACCCTGCCCAAGCCCGTAAAGAAGAGCCTGATCTTCCTCCTTTCGTCGATCAGCCTGTGGTTTCTCGGCTATAACGCGGTCGAAACGTGGTTCACGACCTACGTCAGCCAGGTCATGGGTCAGGCGCTGGGCGGCGCATCGACCTGCCTGCTGATCGCGACCGGCGGCGCCGTTATCAGCTATATCCCCATCGGCGTTATCGCGTCCAAGGTCGGCAGAAAGCGCACGATCATGGCCGGCATCATCCTGCTGGCGGTCTGCTTCGGCCTGGGCTACTTCCTGACGACGGCCTACAGCGAGATCAACGTTATCATGTTCATCGTGTTCGCGCTCGTCGGCCTTGCATGGGCGGCGATAAACGTAAACTCCCTGCCCATGGTCGTTGAGATGTGCCGCGGCTCGGATATCGGCAAATTCACCGGCTATTACTACACCTTCTCGATGGTCGCGCAGGTCGTGACCCCGATCGTCGCAGGCTCGCTGATGCGCCATATAAGCTACACGGTGCTGTTCCCCTATGCCGCGCTGTTCGTCGCGCTCAGCTTCGTGACGATGATCTTCGTAAAGCATGGCGACAACAAGCCCGAGGCAAAGCGCGGCCTTGACGCATTCGAGGATCTGGACGACTGATGAGGATCTGCATTTTCGGCGCGTCCGGCCGTGAGCTGGACGCACGCTACTACACCGAGGCCGAGGCCACAGGCCGGCTGATCGGCGAAAACGGCGACAGCATCGTTTTCGGCGGCGGCGCGGAGGGGCTCATGGGCGCGTGCGCGCGCGGAGTGAGCGCGGCAGGCGGAGACATCGTCGGCATAGCGCCGCGATTTTTCGATGAGCCGGGCATACTGTACGATAAGTGCAGCCGCATGATATTCACCGAAACCATGCGCGAGCGCAAGCAGCGCATGCAGGAGGAGTCCGACGCATGCATCGTCCTGCCCGGCGGCATCGGTACGCTCGAGGAATTTTTCGAGATCCTCACGCTCAAGCAGCTCGGCCGGGACGACCGCGCCATTGTCCTGCTAAACACCCTCGGCGCGTTCGACGCGATGCTGCGCATGCTCGAAGAGCTTGCCGAGTGTCGATTTATGTCGAAAAACTGCCTGGAGCTGTATTTCGTGGCCGGCACGCCCGAGCAGGCGATGGACTATCTGGCCGGCTATGTTCCGCAGAAGGGCAGCATCCGCAGGCTTGAGGATTATAATAAGTAAAGTTTGGCTGTGTGGCATATGCTACACAGCCTGTTTGATGCCGGGTATATCATAGTTTCGCAAAGTGAAATAAAACGGAGGCAATGAAAATGATACGCAGAGTTATTCAGATAGACAAGGAAAAGTGCAACGGCTGCGGCAAGTGCGTCCACGCATGCCACGAGGGCGCGATAGGGCTTGTTGACGGCAAGGCGCAGCTCATGCGCGACGATTACTGCGACGGTCTGGGCGATTGCCTGCCCAACTGCCCGACGGGCGCGATAAGCTTCATCGAGCGCGAGGCCGCGGCATATGACGAGGCGGCGGTAAAGGCCGCGCAGAACGCAAAAAAGCAGGCGGTTTCCGGCTGCCCCGGATCTGCGCCGCACGGCGTTGAGTACGTAGATGCGTCGCAGCTTCGCAACTGGCCCGTGCAGATCCGGCTTGCGCCTGTCAAGGCCGCGTATTTTGACGGTGCGGATCTGCTCGTCGCCGCCGATTGCAGCGCCTATGCCTGCGGCAGCTTCCACGCCGATTTCATGAAAGGCCGCGTTACCCTCATCGGCTGCCCGAAGCTCGACCCCGTCGATTATGCCGAGAAGCTCGGCGAGATCCTGGCCGCAAACGATATAAAGTCCGTCACCCTCACGCGCATGCAGGTGCCCTGCTGCGGCGGACTTGAGCACGCCCTTCAGCGCGCCATCGCTGCCACCGGCAAAAAAATCCCCCTCCACGTTTTTGTGGTGGCGAATTGACGCAGCTACGAATTCATCCGTTCCGCTTGTCACGGTTTTGCCTGCATCCACCGGTTGGGCAACAGAAAAAATGTATCGGCACAGATTGGATGCGCCACTGAAAAGCAGGGGCTAGCATTGCTCGCCCGTTTTTTAATATTGTTTTTGCCTGACGGCAAAGATTTAATAACACCTCATCCGTCACCAAGGTGACACCTTCCCCTCAAGCTACGCAGGGGAAGGCAAAGGGCAAAACCTCTGCTGCGTATCGCTGCATTAACTGCGCAGGTAGATGCAACATAGTGAAACGGTTTTGCCTGCGGCCAACGGTCGCTTATTGCGCCGCCGCGACGTGCGGTGGTATAATATCAAAAAAGCAAGTGGAGTGAACGCCATGACCGAATATACGATAAATTCAACCGGTGCCGTCGTTCCTGCAAAGGGCGGCACGCAATCGATACTTATAACGATGACCGCCGATGAGTTCCGCGAGAACAAAGCCGATTTTCCGTTTCACCGCGAGATGCTGCACAGCCTCGGCTCTATACGCTATTGCAAGGCCGAGCTTTACAAGAACTGCATCATCGGAACGATGCGCGTTCCGCGCAAGGAGGCGCAGCGCGCGCCGGAGCTGTGCTTCGGCTTCTGCCTGACGGATAAAACTCTGCACATTATTGAGGACACAGGCGAGTACAAAACGCTCATCGCGCGGCTTGTCAAGCACTCATCGGGAGCGGTGCGCCCCTCGCAGCTTCTGCTGCGCATGCTGGAGCTTCTGACGGAAAACGACGTGCCGTACATGATGCACATCGAAACGGAGCTTGAGCGCATGGAGGATGAGCTTGGCCAAAAGCCGGGCGACGATTTCTTCCGCCGCCTGACGCGGCATCGGCAGAAGCTCTCGGAGCTCGGCGCGTACTACGGCCAGCTTTCGGATATTGGCGAGCGCCTGTCCGACGAGGTCTGCGCGCCCCTCTCCGGCGACTGCGCCGCGTGGGAAAAGTTCGCGCGCCGTGCCGAGCGGCTTCAGGATCACGCAGAGCTTGTGGCCGAGAGCGCGCTGCAATTGCGCGAGCTTTACCAGTCCGAGCAGGACTCGCGCCAGAACCGCATCATGGGGCTGCTCACCGTCGTAACAACGCTGTTTCTTCCGCTGACCCTGCTCACCGGCTGGTACGGAATGAATTTCCGCAACATGCCCGAGCTGAGCTGGCGCTGCGGTTACGCCGTCGTTGCCGTCGTCGCCCTCGTCATCGTCGTGATCGAAATCATCTGGCTCCGCAAAAACTTCAAAAAGTTTTAGCGCCTCTAAACATCCGCCTCTGAACAAACAGAGCGGATGTTTTTTTCAAATTTACTGCGCGGACCCATGACCTCGTGGCCGCAGCCGAGGCAGCGGAGCTTGAAGTCTGCGCCGACGCGCAGCACCTGCCAGCGCTTCTCGCCGCAGGGGTGCGCTTTTTTCATTGTCAGCACGTCGCCGACGTGGATATCCATTGGCATGGTCAAAACCTCACTTTTTGATCTCGTCCCAGTATTTTTTTGCGGCCTGCTCGATCTTGTTGTCGCCGAAATCATAGTAGTGCGCGCCCCTGAGCGCGTCGGGCAGATACTGCTGCCGCACCCAATGATTCGGGTAGCTGTGCGGATATTTATAGCCCTGCTCGCGCTCGAAGCCCGTGCCGTCGGCGTGGACATTTTGCAGCTCGCGCGGCGGCGGACCGCTTTTGCCGGCGCGGACATCGGCGATGGCAGCGTCGATCGCCATAATGCCGCTGTTGGATTTCGGCGCGGTGGCGAGGAAGATGACTGCCTCGGCCAGCGGCAGGCGCGCCTCCGGCAGGCCGAGCTGAAGCGCCGAGTCCACGCAGGCCTTGACTATCGGCACCGCCTGCGGATAAGCAAGGCCGATATCCTCGCTCGCCGAGCACAGGATCCGGCGGCACGCGCCGACGAGGTCGCCTGCCTCGAGCAGCCGCGCAAGATAGTGCAGCGCCGCGTCCGCGTCCGAGCCGCGCAGCGACTTCATCAGCGCCGACAGCGCGTCATAGTGCTCGTCGCCGTCGCGGTCATATCGCATTGCGCTGCGCTGGGTGACGGTTTTCGCATCGTCGAGGCTTATGACAAGCTTATCGCCGTCCGGTCGGGCTGCCGAAAACAGCAGCTCGACCGCGTTGAGCGCCTTGCGCACGTCGCCGCCGCAGGACCGGCTTATCCGCTGCACGACGCCCGGCTCAAGCTCCGGCGTTTTGCCCTCGCGCTCGGCGAGAATGTTGAACGCGCGCAGTACGGCAGGCTCGGCCTCCTTGGGCGTGACGGGCTTGAACTCGAACACCGTCGAGCGGCTGAGGATAGCGCCGAACACGCAGAAATAGGGGTTTTCCGTCGTCGAGGCGATGAGCGTGATGCGCCCGTCCTCGATAAATTCCAGCAGCGACTGCTGCTGCTTTTTATTGAAATACTGGATCTCGTCGAGATACAGCAGCACGCCGCCGGGAGTCAGCAGTGTGTCAAGCTCGGCGATGATCTCTTTTATGTCGGCAAGTCCGGCGGTCGTTGCGTTCAATTTGCGCAGGGTGCGGTTGGTTTTTTCCGCGATGATGCGCGCAACGGTAGTCTTGCCCGTGCCCGAGGGACCGTAGAAAATCATGTTCGGGATGCTGCCGCTTTCGACTATGCGGCGCAGCAGGCCGCGCTCGCCGAGGATGTGCTTTTGGCCGACAACATCGTCAAGGCTGTGGGGGCGTATTTCGTCTGCAAGGGGTTTGTACATGTGCTGTACCTCCGAAAAAACCGTCCGCACCGCAAATGCGATAGCGCCGCGGACAGGGTTGTGGTAAAATAGGTGCGAGGTGATATGTATGCGCACAAAAGATCAGGTTCTGGAGATAGTCCGCCGATTGGAGGAGGCCTATCCCTTGGCCGAATGTACGCTTGATTATAAAAAGGATTATGAGCTGCTGTTTTCCGTGCGGCTTGCCGCGCAGTGCACCGACGCGCGCGTAAACGAGATAACGCCTGCGCTGTTTGCGCGCTTTTCTACGCTGCAAAGCTTTGCCGAGGCTGACGTTGCGGAGGTCGAGGAGTATGTCCGATCCTGCGGCTTTTACCGCGCCAAGGCTCGCGACATCGTCGGCGCGGCGCAGATGATCCTGCGCGATTTCGGCGGCCGGGTGCCGGATAACATGGACGATCTGCTCAAGCTGCCCGGAGTCGGGCGCAAGACGGCAAACCTCATCCTCGGCGACGTTTATCACGTCCCCGGCTCGACTGTTGTGGACACGCACTGCATCCGCATTTCAAACCGCCTGGGTCTGGTCGATGACCTCAAGGACCCCGTGAAGATCGAGGCCGAGCTGCGCAGGTGCCTGCCGCCGGAGAAAAGCTCCGACTTCTGCCACCGCATCGTGCTGCACGGCCGCGCCGTCTGCACCGCGCGCAAGCCCGACTGCGAGAGCTGCACTCTGCGCTCGGTGTGTCAATTCGCCGAGCAGCAGGGGTAATACATAATTATACCCGATATCCCACCCCAACGCAAATTTTTTAGAGGCGATTTGGCGCACCTACGGATACGGTTATCTCTGGTAGCCCGGTTCGGGACAATGGTGGAAACCGTAACTGCTACGCAACCCAGTAGTGCGTTGCTGAGTTTTGCGGCGCACCCGTAGGGGCGATCATCGCTCGCTCGTGTGTAATGGCTTTACCGGCACCGAAATATATAGCTGTAGGGAACGGATTCATCCGTTCCGTTTGCTATGGTTTCGTCGGCACCCACCGGTCGGGCAACCGTAATATGCGCATCGGCACAATGTGAATGCGCCTCTAAAATGCCTTCCCCTTGCGGAGCTTGAGGGGAAGGTGTCACCTTGGTGACGGATGAGGTGTTATTTTAATCATTTGCCGTCAGGCAAACACTATATGAAAAACGGGCGAGCAATGCTCGCCCCTACGGGTGCGGTGCAGAATTCAACACTGCACTAATGTTTGGCGGCAGTTTTCCGATTTCATCGGTAACTTCGACACCGGGCAACCGCAATAAACGCATCGGCACTATGTGAATGTGCCTCAGAAAAATGTAGCGCCTACGGCGCGGATATAATTACACCTCATCTGCCGCAAGCGGC
>OLXC01000495.1_pt1 | contig 13816 bp, 9 predicted proteins | sample 1673851 | NCBI WGS metagenome assembly OLXC01 (sample SAMEA103958130, study PRJEB25191) | human gut metagenome | biome: human-associated habitat [ENVO:00009003]; feature: intestine environment [ENVO:2100002]; material: feces | place: Germany | collected 2013/2015
CTGTAGAGCGTAAGAAGCCAGGTCAGCCAAAGGCTCGTCGTCGCTTCCAGTTCAGCAAGCGTTAATCTTATACATATTTTATTATATATATACAGATTATATATAGCTGAGCTAAAAAGTTTAGTATCTAAATCGGTGAGATTCCATTAATCGGGGACTACTCATCGACTGATCTAACATTAGATTCAAAAAGAAAGTAAACACAATTAAAAAAGAAAAAACAATGTCAAGAACAAATTTTGACCAGTTACTTCAGGCAGGTTGCCACTTCGGACACCTCCGTCGCAAGTGGAATCCAGCAATGGCTCCTTACATCTTCATGGAGCGTAACGGTATTCATATTATCGACCTCAACAAGACTGTCGCTAAGATCGACGAGGCTGCTGAGGCTCTCAAGACAATTGCCAAGACAGGTAGAAAGATCCTGTTTGTCGCTACTAAAAAACAAGTTAAGGACGTAGTTGCTGAGAAGGCAGCTTCTATCAATATGCCATACGTAAACGAGCGTTGGGCTGGTGGTATGCTCACCAACTTCCCTACAATCCGTAAGGCAGTTAAGAAAATGGCAAACATCGATCGTCTGTTGAACGATGGTACATTCTCTAACCTCTCTAAGCGCGAGTTGCTTCAGGTAAGCCGCCAGCGTGCTAAGTTGGAGAAGAACCTCGGTTCTATCGCAGATATGGCCCGTCTCCCAGTAGCCCTCTTCGTTGTTGACGTAATGAAGGAGCACATCGCTGTTAAGGAGGCTAACCGTCTTGGTATTCCAGTGTTCGGTATCGTAGATACCAACTCTGATCCTAAGAATGTTGATTACGTTATCCCAGCTAACGACGATGCTAAGGATTCTGTAGATGCTATCCTTACTGCAGTTTGCGGTGCTATCGCTGAGGCTCTCGAGGAGCGCAAGGCTGAGAAGGCTGACGACAAGGCTGCTGCTGAGCAGAAGGACCAGCCTAAGAAGAAGGCTGCTCGCAAGGACGAGGCTGAGTAATTAGGCAAAGAAATATATACTGAAGCCATTGATTCTGTTTATGATTCGATGGCTTTAGTAGCTTTTAAGCAAAGATTATTATTAACTTTTTAATATAAAAATATTATTGTTTCAATTGAAGATATCAAGAAACTTCGCGCTATGACTGGTGCTGGTCTTGCTGACGTTAAGAAGGCACTCACAGAGGCTGAAGGTGATTTCGATAAGGCAAAGGAGTTGCTCCGTGAGCGTGGTCTCGCTATCGCTGCTAAGCGTTCTGACCGTGAGACTTCTAACGGTTGCGTTCTCGTTAAGAAGGTTAACGATTTCGCTGCTATCATCGCTCTCAAGTGCGAGACTGACTTCGTAGCTAACGGTGCTGACTTCATCAAGTTGACATCTGACATCCTCGACGCTGCTATCGCTGCCAAGGCTCACACTCTCGACGAGGTGAAGACTTTGAAGGTTGGCGATGCTGATGCTCAGGCTGCTGTTACACAGCGCTCTGGTATCACTGGCGAGAAGATGGAGCTCGACGGCTACTGTGTTCTCGAGGGTGACAACATCGAGGTTTACGACCACATGAACAAGCACACTTTGTGTACTATGGTTCAGCTCAACGAGAACAACGAGGAGGCTGGTCACAAGGTAGCTATGCAGGTTGCTGCTATGCGCCCTGTAGCTCTCGACGAGTCTTCAGTTTCAGAGGAGACTAAGAAGACTGAGCTCGAGGTTGCTGTTGCCAAGACTAAGGAAGAGCTCGTAGAGAAGGCTGTTAACGCTGCTTTGAAGAAGGCTGGCATCAACCCAGCTCACGTTGACTCTGAGGAGCACATCGAGAGCAACACCAAGAAGGGTTGGTTGACACCTGAGCAGGCTGAAGAGGCTCGCAACATCAAGAAGACTGTTGGTGAGGAGAAGGCTGCTACTTTGAACCCTACTATGATTCAGAACATTGCTAATGGTCGTCTGGCTAAGTTCTTCAAGGAGAACTGCCTCGTTGACCAGGAGTTCCAGTTCGGTGACGGTGACAAGCAAACTGTTGCTCAGTACCTCGCTTCTCAGAGCAAGGATCTCAAGATTGTTGCTTACCAGCGCTTTACTCTTGCTGCTGAGTAATCATTACTCAAAAGCAAGCGTTAATTTGACTTATAGTTAAATTAGAATACCGGGAGTTATGAAGTTAAGCCTCGCTTTGCTTCTAACTCCCATTTCTTTTTTATATAAAAATTTGATGTTATGAAGATATTTGCCATCGGTATGAACTATACCGAACACAATAAATCGCTGCATGGTACGTTATCTAAACCAGAGCGTCCTGTCATTTTCACCAAGGCAGATTCTGCTTTGCTCAATAACGGCAAGCCTTTCTTCATCCCTGATCATCTGGGAAGAATAGAGTATGAAACCGAAGTGGTGGTCAGAATATCCAAGTTGGGAAAGACCATTCCGCAGCGTTTCGCCCACCGCTATTACGATGCAGTAACCGTAGGTATCGATTTTACGGCACGCGAGATGCAGAAGAAACTGCGCGAGGCTGGCCAACCTTGGGAACTCGCCAAGGGATTCGACGGTTCTGCCGTTATCGGCGAATGGGTCGACATTCAGAAGTTCCGTGATATCCAGGCACTGCACTTCCGCCTCGATCTCAATGACAAGACCGTACAGGAAGGCTGCACGAGCGATATGCTCTACAAGGTAGATGAAATCATCTCCTACATCAGCCAGTACTTCACGCTCAAGACGGGCGACCTGCTCTATACCGGATGTCCTACAGGCTGCGGTCCTGTCAACATCGACGACCATCTCGTAGGCTATCTCGAAGACAGGAAGGTGCTCGATTTTCACTGTAAATAAACGATATTGCAAGTAATATATTGATATGAACACAACAAAGGTTTGGAAATACATGCTGTTGGCATGCCTGCTCATGTTGGTGGCTCCTGCTCAGGCACAGCGATTCTTCAATCTGACCTCTTCAGAAGTCAGAGTAGATTCCGTGTTGCCCCGTTTCGTGTATTCCATTCCTTTGACCGGTGCATATCGTGACTCCGTATATACCGTCAGCCTGAAATATGGCGAGTATATCGACATGACTGCCTCCGACATCGCCAATTACAACCGCCTGTCGGGTGCAGTTCCTCCTGAGCAGGTATTTCCACAGCAGCGGGTTACCGAATGCCGTAAGCAGGGCGTACTCCAGATAGATTTCAGTCCTGTCGTATTCCGCAATAACCGCCATCAGCTGCTGGTCAGCTTCATGCTCCAGGTAGATGCCCGTCCTCTGAAGCGCTCCGAGCGTTCCAGTCGAGGTTCTCTGTTGGCTAAGGGCAAAGTATCAGCCTTCACTTCTTCTGATGCTTTGCGCTCAGCCTCTTCCCTCTATGCCTCCCATTCCGTCCTGGCCTCAGGCAGATGGGCGAAGATCAGAGTCAGCGAAACCGGTTTCCATCAGCTTACCGAACAGGTAGTGCGCCAGGCAGGCTTCTCCGATATCAGCAAGGTGAAGATTTACGGCTATGGCGGCAATCTGCAGAACGAAGCCCTTCTGGCGAGCGAACTGCAGGCTACCGACGATCTTCAGGAAGTTCCCCAGTGCATCGTTGGCGGCAAGCATTATTTCTATGCCGAGGGACCGGTATCCTGGAAGTCAGAAACCGCCCTCCAGCGCATCCGTAATCCTTATTCCGATTACGGCTACTATTTTATTACCCAGACCGATGGAGAGCCACTGGTGCAGGATTCAGCCACCTTTGTCTCTTCCCATTATCCGCAGCCATACGATTATCATTCCCTCTACGAGTCAGATGGTTTCAGCTATTATCATGGCGGCAGAAACCTCTTCGATGCAGAAGAACTGAAGGTGGGCGATGAAAAGAAAGTGGTAATCACGAATACCACCGGTTCTGCGTCAGGTAAACTCTCCGTAGCCCTGACTACCACCACAAACAGCGTGGCTCAGATACTGAAGAACGGCAAGGCTTTGGGCAAAATCACCCTTTCTCTTAAGGATGACAATCCGACGGAGGATATATCTTACCTCAAGGCTACAGAGAAGGTTGCCACTTATCCTATTTCCGATTTCCAGGATAAGGATACCATCTCTATCAAGGTCTTGTCAGGTGCTTCCATCCGCCTCGATTATATCTCCGTAACGTGGGCAGAGCCTGGAAGCTGTGCCTTTACCGCTGCGAACCTGGCCGCCGGTGGAAAGATTCCGGCTGCCCAGTATGTCTACGGCATCACCAACCAGGATCATCATGCCGATGGAGCAGCCGATATGGTCATCATCATCCCGACCTCACAGAAACTGCTGAAACAGGCACAGCGGCTGAAAAAATTTCATGAACAGCACGACGGACTGCGCGTTACCATCGTGCCTGCCGATGAACTCTATAACGAATTTTCTAGCGGTACCCCCGATGCCAACGCCTACCGCCGCTACCTGCGCATGCTTTCTGATAAGGCGCAGAGCGAGGCAGATATGCCGAAATATCTCCTGCTCTTCGGCGACTGCGTATGGGACAACCGCATGCTTACCTCCGGTTGCAGAATCCTGAATCCAGATGATTATCTGCTGTGCTTTGAGAGTGAAAACTCCTTCAGCGCCGTAGACTGCTTCGTCAGCGACAGTTGGTTCGGCATGCTTGGTGAGGGAGCCGGACTGTATCCTAACCGTGAGCTGCAGGATGTAGCCGTAGGTCGTTTTCCGGTAACTTATGCAGAAGAAGCCAAGGTGCTGGTAGACAAGACCATTAGCTATGCCCAGAATGCCAATGCAGGCGTCTGGCAGAACACGCTGATGTTTATGGGCGATGACGGAAACGGCAACCTCCACATGCAGGATGCCGATGAGGTGGCAAATGATGTGCTCACCACCTATCCCGCCTATCTCGTCAAGAAGGTGATGTGGGATGCCTATACCCGCGAAACCTCCTCTTCGGGCAATACCTATCCCGAAGCAACGAGAATCATCAAGCAGCAGCAGGCTGCAGGAGCCCTCATCATGGATTATGCCGGACATGGCGATCCTACCCAGCTGTCGCACGAATCGGTTCTGAAACTCACCGATTTTGCCGATTTCCGCAATACCAACCTGCCGCTCTGGGTAACCGCCTCCTGCGATATCATGCCGTTCGACGGGCTCGAAGCCAACATCGGCGAATATGCGCTGCTCAACGATAAAGGCGGCGCAGTAGCTTTCTATGGCACCACCCGTACCGTTTACGCCCAGTATAACAGACATATCAACCGTGCCTTCATCCACAGAGTGCTCAGTCTGGTAGACGGTAAGCCTATTACGATAGGCGAGGCGCACCGACTGGCGCAGAACGACCTGGTGAGCGGCAACGGACCAACTTCCGGCTCCGATGTCACGGTGAACCATCTCAACTTTTCCCTTCTGGGCGATCCGGCGCTTGCGCTCAATCTGCCTAAGTATCAGATAGTAGTAGATTCCATCAACGGCATCCCTGTTGCCGGAGCCGCAACCCTGCCGATGCTGAAGGCAGGCTCTATCGCTCGCATGGCAGGTCATATCGAGGGAGCAGACGACTTCCGGGGCGTCATCACCGCTACCGTAAGAGATTCCAAGGAAACGGTTACCTGTCGCCTGAACGATACCGGCAAGGATGGCGCTGAGCAGGCTTTCGAATACAAAGACAGAACCAAGACCCTGTTTCAGGGCACCGATAGCGTAAGAGGCGGCAAGTTTACCTTCTCCTTTGCCGTTCCGCTGGATATCAATTATTCCAACCAAAGCGGTCTGGTCAACCTTTATGCGGTGAATACCGCCAAGACCCTCTCCGCCCACGGCTCCAGCGAGCAGTTTACAGTAGGCGAGAGCGAGGAGCAGAAGAACGATTCCATCGGTCCTTCCATCTACTGCTATCTCAATTCGCCTTCTTTCGTAGATGGCGGCAATGTCAACACCACCCCGTTCTTTGTGGCAAAGATAACCGATAAGGACGGAATCAATGCTGCCGGAAGCGGTATCGGTCACGACCTGCAGTTGGTGATAGATGGCGATATGTCGAAGACCTACGTGCTGAACAGCAATTTCATCTACGATTTCGGAACCTATACCAGCGGTTCTACCTATTACAGCATACCGCAACTGGAACCGGGCAAGCACGAACTCACCTTCCGTGCCTGGGATATCCAGAACAACAGTTCTACGGTGAAGCTCCGCTTCAATGTGGTGAAGGCACTGAGTCCGGCGCTCTTCGATGTGGGAGTAACCGCCAATCCGGCTAAGACCTCCACCACCTTCATCATCAGCCACGACCGCACAGAGAGCGATATGGACGTGGTGGTAGAAGTGTTCGATTCATCGGGCAGACAGCACTGGCGCCATTCCGAAAGCGGTGTACCTACCTCGGGCAGCTATACCGTAAGCTGGGACCTCACCTCCGATAGCGGCACCCCTCTGGGCACCGGCGTATATCTCTATCGCGTCAAGGTGGCGAGCGATGGCAGCAGCTATACCTCAAAAGTCAAGAAACTCATCATTATCAAATAAAAATATATTTACAATGGGAATGAAAAAAATCTATAAGATATTCATCTTGGGATGTCTCGCTCTGATGGCATCAGAAGTGAAGGCGCAGGATAAGAAAGATCTCTTCAATCCTGTGAACTATGCAGTCATTTCGCAAACCATAGCTCCTGATGCCCGTGGTGGCGGCTTGGGAGACATCGGTGCGGCTACCGACCCTGATGTCAACTCCCAGTACTGGAATCCGGCAAAATATCCTTTCACCATTTCGCGTGCCGGTGTGTCGCTCAGCTTCACTCCTTGGCTGCGCTCGCTGGTCAATGATATGAATCTTGCCTATCTCTCTGGCTATTACCGCATTGGTGATTACAGCGCCGTATCTGCATCGCTCCGCTATTTCAATATGGGTGAAGTGTTTACCAGCAAAGAGGGTGCCGAGAGTGGCACGGGTATGACCATCAATCCTTACGAGATGTCGGTCGATGTGGCTTATTCTCTGATGCTCAGCGAGAAGTTCTCTCTTGCTGCCGCCATCCGCTGGATCTATTCCGATATGCGCTTCGATTATACCGAAGATAATTCGCCAGCCTCCGCTTTCGCAGCCGATATCGCTGCCTATTACCAGAACTATGTGGTCATCGGCCAGCGCGAATGCCAGTTGGGTTTGGGCTTGAATATTTCTAACATCGGTAGTAAGATTACCTTCAGCGGCAAGGAGTATGGCGAGTTCCTGCCAGCCAACATGCGTCTGGGTGCTTCGTTGATGATTCCTATCGACGAATACAACCGCGTTACCCTGGCAGCCGATGCCAACAAGTATCTGGTGCCTACCGTTCCGAAGCAGGAAGAGGGTGAGGACAATTCAGAATACGAAGACCGTGTGCATCGTGAGTATGATGATATTTCGGGCATCAGCGGTATCTTCAAGAGTTTCAGCGATGCCCCTGGCGGTTTCAAGGAAGAGTTGGAGGAAATCAACTACGGTCTGGGTGCCGAGTATGTATACAATGATAAGTTTGCGCTCCGTGCCGGTTATCATCACGAGAGTCAGAGCAAGGGTAACCGCAAGTACTTCACCGTTGGTGCCGGTTTCAAGATGAATGTCTTCTCGCTCGATGCTGCCTATGTGGTGGCTACCGCCAAGAGCAACCCGCTCGACCAGACCCTCCGCTTCACCCTGTCGTTTGATATGGATGGACTGAAGGACCTGTTTAAGAGATAGTGAATTCAAGTTCGCATGTAAGCTCCACACGCCCTGAAAGGGCAGAAGCTCCTAGCCCAGGGCAACGCCCTGGGTAATCATGGACGCAAACAAGTCGCCCTGTAAGGGCAAAAGCTTTACAAATCATCTGGTATTTTAAAGCTTTTGCCCTTACAGGGCGTTTTTTATAACTAACACATACCCAGGGCGTGCGGGGCAAAACTTGCAAAAGTTCAGTAAGGTAGCCCCCTATCTTCTCTTCACCAAAACATAGATGATGACGGGAGCGCCGAACAGCGGGGTGACGGCATTCAGCGGGATGATGCCCCCGTCCGACGGAAGGGTACAGAAGAGATTGCAGAGAAGGGCTATGGCTGCACCCATCAGCATCGTGACGGGCAACAGACGGCGATGATTCTCCGTGCCGATGATGAGGCGGGCGATATGCGGCGTTGCCAGACCGATGAAGGCGATGGGACCACAGAAGGCGGTAACCACAGCCGTAAGAAGACCGGTGATGATGAGCAGAACGATGCGCAGACGCCTGATGTTGAAACCCAGATTCTCGGCATACTGTTCGCCTAACAGCATGGCGTTCAGCGGTTTTACAAGGAGCAGAGATGCAGCCAGGGCAATGAGGGCTAACGGAATGAAGAACATCATCTGCTGGCTCGAAACATTGCCAAAGCTGCCCATGCCCCAAACCATATACGATTTCACGCCCTCTGCCGTGCTGAAGAAATTGAGCAATGAGATGGCGCTGCTGGCAAGATAACCCACCATCAGTCCGATGATGAGCAGTACCGTATGGCTGCGTACAATGGCAGAAAAGAAGGTGATGATGCCCATCACCACCATAGCCCCAATAAAGGCTGCGATGAGGATAGCCAGGAAACCGCCGATGGCATAGTTGCCGGCATCGCCCAGAAAACCTACCCCTAAATCATCCAGGGCAATATTGCCGCCATAGGCAAGCATCACGATGGCTACAGCTAGTCCGGCTCCGCTGCTGATACCGAATACGTCAGGACCCGCCAGAGGGTTGCGGAAGGCTGTCTGCAGGAGCAAGCCGCTCGTGGCGAGGGCTGCGCCCGAAAGCAAAGCGGCAATCGCCGCCGGCAGTCGCGATTCCAACAGAATATAGCGGTAGGTTTCGTCGGTCTGAGAGCCCGAAATTATCGCCCCCACGTCCTGCCATGGGATGTTTACACTCCCCCATGCCAGGTTGGCGAAAAACAGTATGATAATGGCGATTGCACCTAAAACGATGGTTTTCATTCACTAAAACTATTTCTTGTAAAATCTCTGATTAAAGCCCTATTTCTTATAGAATCTCAATTTGCCGAACCGCTCGCCATGAGCCAGGATGATGAACTCTCTGAGCAGCAGTTCGGGATGGAAACTCGTAAGCTCGAAATAAGGTACCGTAGAGGTATCTACCTGATAGATATTACCCCGGCTGAAGGCAGCAAGAGCCTTGTAGCCGTCATATTCCTGAAGCAGTTGAGCCTGCGACAGAGGGGCACCACCGAAATACTTGAATGCCCATACATCCACCTGCTTTCCCTTCGCCAAGATTTGCTCCGGACTCATCGCCAGGCTTCCGCTGTGTTCATCGTCCTCGAAGATATAACGGGCGTTGGCATCCTTCAGCAGAATACCGATAGTACTCTGACCTCCAGGCACATACCATACATTTCCCGTCTTTCTTTCGGTCAGGATAGAGAGGCCCTTCGGATACCCGGCTGCCTCAGCTTTCAGCTTCAGATATTCCTTTTCTATCTTCGCAAAGAGCGAATCTGCCTTTGGTTCGCAAGAACCCGATATTCCGTTACTTTTTCCCTCTTCATTTCCAAAGAGCATGCCGTAGAATTTCATCCATTCCGCCCTGCCCAATGGCGAAGACTCCATATAGTCGGCAGCCTCGATGATGGGCACGTGCAGCTTGTCGAGCTTGCCATATCCTCCGCTGTTCTCGAAAGGCGAAAGTAGGATGGCTTCGGGTGTCAGGGCGATGATGCGCTCGATATCGGGCGCCATACTCGAACCGCAATCCACGATGGAATTTCCTGCAGAAGTTTTTCCGGCAGCAGCATTTCCGGCAGAAGCAGCCCTCTTCTTTACATCCGGAATATTGATGTAATCGAGATCGCAGACACCACGGATGGCCTGCTGGCAGCCCATTTCGTACATCAGCTGGCAATGGGGAGCGATGAAAACGGCACTTCTCTCCACCGGTGTGCGCACGGTATCGGTAGTGCATCTCGCCCCCGTGCTGTGCCTTCTGGCAAGCATCGCCACCGTCTTATCCCCCTCCTCTCCCTTCGGAATCAGGATGTAGCGATGCAGCATCGTTCCCGCCTTCCAGGGGTTGGCTATGATAGCCTCAGCATACTGATAATCAATACCTTCTGCTTCATCGGAAGTCTCTTCCCCATCACCATGCTTCACGATAGTAAGCAACTTGGCGTACTTCATCTCCAGGGTATCGCCAGCCTCCGCATCAGCAGCAGCCGTCTTTCCTCCCTGGCATGCCGCCATCAGCAGAGCCGCCGTTGCCCCACACAAAAGAATATACAGTTTCTTCATAATCTTACAAAATATGTGTGCAAAGATACGAAGAAATCTCCATTTTCCGTTTGTTTTCTCGAATATTCTTTGTACTTTTGCCCTCAAATTTAACTAACGCTACAATTTAATAAGTCAAAATGAAGAAGATTATCTGGGGCATAGCCCTTTTTTTCTGTACCGAAGGGAGTTTTCGGTAAAAAAAAGTTTCATTGCGTAAAAACATGATGATTTTTACGCAATGAAACTTCTACGAAGCCGAGAGGACAGGCCTCGCCCACCAAGATGCCGCCCTGACGAAGCGTGAAGGGACCATTGCCCGTATCAGTAGCACATCCTGCGCCCGAAGTACGCTGCTGAGCGAGTCACGTCACCGCTTAGCGATCATCTGCTACAAAAGTATAAAGAATCCCAGAGATGGCAAAGTGACAAATCCCCAAAAGATGATGGGGAAAAATCAAATAACATTCATGAGAACCCATGCAACATTTTGCGGATTTCGGCAAAAACAGATAAAAACATTTTGCGGATTTCGGCAAAATAAGATTAAAACATTTTGCGGATTTCGGCAAAAGTTGTATCTTTGCACGCATAATCAACTAATAATTAGACAAATATGAGTACAGAGACAGTTTTTAGAAGGAAAATATATCAAGACATGCTCAAATGGAAGGAAGAGCGTGATGGAGAAACGGCACTTTTGATAGAAGGAGCCAGACGAATTGGCAAGTCAACCATAGTGGAAGAGTTTGCCAAAAATGAGTATGACTCATACATTCTCATTGATTTTTCAAAGACATCCCCAGAAGTCAATGCCTTGTTTGAGGACCTCTCTGACTTAAACTACATATTCCTTCGCTTGCAGCTCAACTACAATGTAGATCTCAAAGAAAGAAAATCACTCATTGTCTTTGATGAAGTGCAAAACAACCCCAAAGCACGCCAAGCCATCAAGCATCTTGTAAAAGATCACAGATACGACTATATCGAGACAGGTTCATTGATTTCCATTCGCAAGAATGTTCAGTCCATTATCATTCCTAGCGAAGAGACACGCATTTCCATGCACCCCATGGATTTCGAAGAATTCAGATGGGCACTAGGCGACAGCGTAACCATTCCCTTGCTTAGAAAAGTCTTAGCAGCTCGCCAAAGTCTGGGCGATGCTACGCATAGAAAGCTGATGCGTGATTTTAGACTGTATATGTTGGTTGGGGGGATGCCACAAGCTGTAGACAAGTACATCAAGACCAACAATCTCAGTGCTGTAGACACGGTGAAACGTGACATTATCGCTCTATATGAAGAAGATCTCCGAAAGATAGACACTTCGGGAAAAGCCTCATCCATGTACGATGCCATCCCATCGCAGCTAAGCAAGAATGCAACTAGATATAGTGTATCTTCCGTTATACCAGGAGAAAAAGCTGATAGAGTAACCGACATTGTGCAAATGATGGAAGAATCAAGAGTAGCCAACATAGCCTATCATACCAACGATCCAAACGTAGGACTAGCCTTGACCAAAGACTTGCAACGCTACAAAATGTATGCTTCAGATACAGGACTTTTCATCACATTGGCATTCAAATCCAAATCATTCACAGACAATGTCATCTATCAAAAACTATTGAGTGACAAACTGGATGCCAACTTAGGATACGTCTATGAGAATGTAGTGGCCCAAATGCTCAAAGCTTCAGGCAAGGACTTGTACTATCATACAATCCTCAAACTAGATGGAAAAGGATATTACGAGATAGACTTTCTGCTATCAGATGGCAGCAAGGTGAGCCCGATTGAAGTAAAGTCATCTGGCTATAAAGCACATACCTCTTTGGACAAATTCTCAGAAAAGTATTCTTCGAGAATCGCCCACAAATATCTAGTTTATACCAAAGATTTGAAGAAGGATGGCGATACGCTTTGCGTACCTATTTATATGGTACCACTACTGCCCTAAACCTATCCTTTCCTCTATTTCGTTCCACAAGTCACACTAACTTCCCCGAGATGACATACGCCTCAACACATATAGAATACCAAATCAAGCAAAGAGCATAATGTGATCCACTTGATTTGGCATTCTTACATAAAGAGAGTCAAGTTGTTGATAAGTGCCACTCTTCTCCCCAACCTACTCTATCTTGATGACCACCTCACCCCCACGTCTGAGCATCTTGCTGACCCGGTCGAAGAGTTGGAGGAAGCGTTCCTGACTCTTGAGTACGAAGCCGGGAGCATGAGCCTCGCCGATGAGGATGCCACCCTGGCGCAGACGGAACGGACCATTGCCCGGCTGTATCATGGGACAAGGAAGGGCATAAAGCCCTTCCAGGCATCCGAACTCATGACTCTTGCGCTCCATGCGGCAAAGTTTGCAGGTTTCGGGGAGAGGAAGAGAGGAAGATGAAGAAGAATCATCCCTTATCGGTTCGAGGAAAAGCATCTGGCGGGCGAAGCATTTGCATTTAGCTACCATGATGTGATATTCACCCGGCTCCAGACAGCCACCCTCGCGCTCCATCGTATCACAAATGTACTGATGGCCTACAACGATACCCTGGCGATTAACTACTTCCTGACTAAGGCGACCAACAATGGCGCCATGATCTCTACGAAAACGATTTAAAAACAACTTCATCATAACACGCAACAACTTAAAAACAACAATAGAAAAACATTTGAAATTCACATTCACTTTCACATTTTCTGAACGTAAAACGACTGGTAATAATCAGACAAATCCTTGCAACCTTCCGGCAACTGATGGTACACCAGCTGAGGGAACATTTCCTTCAGTTTCATATAAAGACCGATGCCCGGTTTGTCCTGATCAGGCCACATGTGAAGATTCCTTCCCGCTAAAAGATTGCGACATTCTTCATTACAAAGCGTAGCACTCGGGATGGCTATTGCCTTGTAACCCATAGACATAGCGCTCCAGCAGTCGGTACATCCCTCGGTAATAACCAATGGCTCTTTTTCTGTCACCTGCGGCAATATCTGCATCCCATATACCATCGGCTTGCTACCTGGTGCAAACTTAAACCGCGGTTTTTCTTCAGTCTTATCTCCCAGATATCTGCTCTGAACCGTCAGCAGATTGCCATGAACGTCATAATAGGGAATCAACAGGGAAGGACCATCAAAAAACTTTCCACCAAAGCGATAGCCAGCAATGGAGAAATCTGTGCTCACCACTCTACACCAATAGATATATTCCGGGCGCAACTTTCTCTGATAGAACAGGAAATCCTTGGCTTTATCTGTCAGTTTCTTACCCATGAGCATACGCATCAGATAATCTACGTCAGGCTTATGCTGAAACTCGCCTCTGAGATTGAGTCTGTCCGTATCACATTCAGATTTTCTATGCCCAGCAACAGCTTTATCCCGATGAAGCACATCCTTACGGTTTCCCGCAGAATGATTACCGGCGCTGATATTGAATCTTCTGCACAGCCATTGGCAAGCCTCCGAAAAAGAGAGATTCTCCCGTTTCATCACCAGGTCGATATTATCTCCACCCCACCCACATGCAAAGCAATGACAAGTATTGGTGGAAGTCCAGAAA
>OLXC01000521.1_pt1 | contig 13591 bp, 8 predicted proteins | sample 1673851 | NCBI WGS metagenome assembly OLXC01 (sample SAMEA103958130, study PRJEB25191) | human gut metagenome | biome: human-associated habitat [ENVO:00009003]; feature: intestine environment [ENVO:2100002]; material: feces | place: Germany | collected 2013/2015
GCGGTATGTGGCGGTCGACCTGACGCAGAATCCATCAACCTTCGAACAAATCAAGAACGCCGGATTCAAGCAGATTCCGGTGGTCATCTCACCAAACTTCTCATGGAGCGGACACCGCCCCGATCTCATCCATCAGCTGGCGCAAAGCATCGCCGCATAGGCGTGCGGACCCAAACAGCAGCAATCCTATTTCTGCGGCAATTACCCATCTAAGGCAAAGCGGCCAGCCGGAACGCCGGCCCGACCTCCGCCCGAAAACCCTTCCACCGCCTACATACGCCCCGCGGTGGAAGGGTCGATCGTCATGGTCTGAAAACGATGCGCCATGAAATCGTCATTGAAATACGTGGCGAAGAACTGCGAAACGGGCGAATTCTGCGCAACCCCAGCCATGCGGGAATACCAAGCGTCAAGCGCCATCAGCGTCATCACGCCATCGACGAAAATGAGTATGAAACAGACCAGCGTCAACGAATAGCGAATCTTCCACGGAATACGCTGGATCAATCGCAACAATCGCGGCAGAATCAACTTGACCCAAACCAAGCCGAGGATGCCCCAGAAGAACATGTATTTGCCGGATGTACGCCCGTCAATCGAAAGCCATTGCCCCGTGTAATCCCATGCGCGAATACCGAACGCGGCCTGCATGAACCAGCTGGTGAAATATTCGAACGCGCCACCGATCACCGCGCTTGAGCAGAAAATCAGCAACCAATTCGACTGCCACAAATGGTTGAGCAACACGGTGACGATCACCACGCCGAAACCATAGATGGGCGAGAACGGCCCCCATAGGAAGCCCGCACGGTCCTGGTATTCGCCGAACAGGATGAAATGGTAGATGGTTTCGATCACCAAACCGAACACACAACCAATGGTGAACAGCCAGAACAGATTGAAGAAATCCAGCGAAATATAGCCTTTGCCGGTCAGGTCGCGGCCGGCCATGCCTTGGGAGGCGGCGTTCTCATACGCGCTGCGGGCGTCCATGCGCCGCAACGCGAACTGCAGCCGGCGCTCCTCCCGCAGCGATGGGTCGGCGGTGATGTGCAGGGCGATCAGCACGACAAGCTGGACAGCCGGGCTGACAAGGTTCAGGCCAAGCCCCTTCAACGCCAGCGACAGCAGGCCTTCGGCGAGCGTAAGCGGAATCAGCAGGTACGTCCATTGCGCGATGTGCCGGCGTTTGTTCCTGAAAAGCAGCACGCCGAACACCGTCAGGCACGCGGTGGTGACCATCAGCACGACCGCGTGAATCGCCGACAGAATCGTGGTGAGGCTCAGCGCGTCGAACGTCATATCGCCGGAAAGCACGGCCTGCACGACGTACAGGCACGACAGCACGATGATCGGCAGCGTCACCACGCCTTCAATAAGCATGACGATGCCGTAAATGCGAACGATTAACGGCAGACGACGGTCAGCGGGATTGCCGACTTCGCCAGTGCCCTGCTTTCCGCCTTCTTCGATAGCCGCGATTTCGGTTTCGGCGGCAATCGCCTTGATTTCTCCATCCGTCTTGCCCGCGGCGGAATCCTCGGATCGTGATTCAGATTGTGCGGTTTCGCTCATATGTCGCTCCTTCCTTCAGCCCACGCTACCAAACGTAGGCAATATCCGCCGCAAGAAAAGCGGTTCAGGTGCGATTATTGGCGGACGCGAGCAAAAGAGGGGGACGTCAGCTGGCTGCAATCGCCATTCGCACACCACCTTTCGCTCACGTCCGCAAGAAATGGCGATGCATAGCGCATCGTGAGCGAATGGGGGTATAAATACGGACGGAAAATAGCGATTTATTACCACCTTTCGCTCACGGACATACAGAAATGGCGATTTGTCACGGACGTGAGCGGAAGGGGCTACGTCAGCCGGCGATGGTTTTGCCGAGGCTTTGCCGCAGTACTCGACCCGATTTCCGTCATCCATGAAACGCGATGGCGATTGTCCCGGAGCGCGTTATACGATACGTACCGCGTAGCGCTACGAAATACGTATCGCTACGAGAGGAATGATTCACCAACTCGGAGAAACAATGCACAACGTACTGCAGATCCTGCGCCGTGACTTCAAACGATTGGTCACCGTACCCGCCGCGTGGGTGATTATGATCGGCCTGATTCTCATTCCCCCGCTATATGCATGGTTCAACATCTACGGGTTCTGGAATCCCTATGGCAACACGGACAGCATCAAAGTGGCCGTGGCCAACATGGACGAAGGCACAGACAACGCGCTGCTTGGCAAAGTCAATCTCGGCGATCAAATCGAAGGCACGCTGAAGAGCAACGACCAGCTCGGCTGGGAGTTCATGGGCAAAGCCAATGCGATGGAAGCGGTGGAGTCGGGCGACTGCTACGCCGCAATCGTCATCCCTTCCGACTTCAGCGAAGATCTGGCCAACGTCGTCACCAACAGCAAGCATCGCCCCACGCTCGAATATTACGTGAACGAGAAGGCGAGTCCGATTTCGCCGAAAATCACCGACCAAGGCGCGACCGTGGTCGACCGCACCGTCAACAACACCTTCGTCTCCACCGTCAGCGACGTGCTCGTCAAAGCCGTCAACTCGGCCAACGGCACCATCAGCGGCAACACCAACGCCATCGCCAACGAAACCATCGGCGAACTCGACAACACCAAGCGGAACGTAGGCACGATCCGCTCCGCAATCGCGGATCTCGACACCCAGTTAGCCAATGTGCCACAGCAGACAAAAGCAGCACGCAATGCCCTGAACGACGTGCAGCTGGCCGCGGCGAGCGCAGGCAGAGGACTAGCAGGCGCATCCACCGCCATCGGCACAGCGCAAACCCAGCTCAACACGCTTTCGTCCAACGCCAACAGCGCGCTGGAAACCGGATCCGGACTTGTTTCCCAAGCGACGGCGCAATCCACAGCCAGCATCAACCAGATCTCGTCGGCGGTATCCGCGGCAAGTGGATCGGCGCAGCAGGCGGTGACCGGCATGCAAAACATCACCGACAGCAATGCGAAACTGCTCGAGAAGCTCAAATCCGCCAGCGACAACGCGCAATACCAGCAAATCATCAGCAAACTGGAGAATACCAACAACACGGCAGCCGGAACACTCGCCGACCTCAAAACCCTGAGCGAGAACACACAGGCCACAGCCGGCAGCGTATCCAAACTGTCCACCGATTTCAACATAGGCACGCAGAACTCGCTCAAAAGCGCAGGCACGGCGCGCAACGCCATCAATTCAGGCGCACTGCCGCGACTGAATTCCGCGCTGGGCTCGCTGGCTGGGACGGCCGGAACACTTGCCGGCACCGTGACCAGCCAGGACAGCGTGGTCAGACAAACCAACATCGTGCTCGACCAACTCGACCAAGTGGCGTCAGACACCCGCATCGGCCTTGAGCAAACCGACCAGCAGCTGGCGAAGATGGAGACGAAGCTCACCACCGTCAGCACCGACCTGAAGGCGCTGGGCACTGCGGATCTGCTCGCATCGTTGACCGGCAGCGGTTCGCTTGACGCGGATAAGATCGCCTCGTTCATGGAGTCCCCGACCGTAATCGACACGAAGAACGTGTATCCCGTCAACTCCTACGGCTCCGGCATGGCTCCGCTGATGACCAATCTGGCACTGTGGGTGGGCGCGTTCGCCTTTGTGGTGATCTACAAAGTGGAGGTGGACGACGAGGGGCTTGAGGGTCTCGATCCGACCGCAACCGAAAAGTATCTGGCCCGATACCTGTTGCTCGGCACGATGGGCGTCATTCAAGGCGCGATCTGCACCGTTGGCGATCTGATACTCGGCGTGCAGACGGCTTGCGCGCCACTGTTCATACTGACCGGCATGATCACATCGCTGGTATATCTGAGCATCACGTACGCGCTGTCCACCACGTTCATGCACATCGGCAAGGGCCTGTGCGTGGCGTTGGTGATCGTGCAGATTCCAGGCGCTTCCGGCCTGTATCCGATCGAGATGATGCCGAAATTCTTCCGCATGGTCTATCCGTTCGTGCCATTCAGCTATTCGATAGACGCATTCCGCGAGACCATCGCCGGCTTCTACGACGGCCATTGGACCAAGGCGATCGGCACGCTGCTGCTGTTTGCCGCCATGGCGTTCGTCATCGGTCTGGCGGTCCGTCCTCTGTTGGTCAACCTCAACCGACTGTTCGCCCGCGAAATCAAGGAAAGCGACATGATTATCGGCGAGGAAGTGGAGCTTCCGGAACGCGGATACAACATGTCCCAAGCCATTCAGGTGCTGGCCGACAAAGGCGGCTACCGCGAGGTGATCGAGGAACGCGCAAGTCGGTTCGCGGAACTGTACCCGAAACTCAAGCGCGGAGCTCTGGTGATCGGATTCGTAGTTCCGGTAGCTCTGGCGGCGGTGTTCTCGTTCACCAACGGAGAGAAAGTGGTGGTACTGGCCACGTGGGTCGTCTGGATTCTGCTCATCATGGGCTTCCTCATGGTCATCGAATACATGCGCGATAATCTGAACCGTCAAGTGGAGCTCGGCCATTTGAGCGATGAATCGATCCAATCCATGCTGGTGGAGCGCCAAGCGGCACGCATCCGTCGCAAAAAGCGGGCGCAACAGGAACGGCGGAACAGACTGCTGCGCAAAACGCGAAAACGCACCAGCGGCAAACGCACGACATCCGATAATCGCAATACCAGCGTCATCAAAGAAACGACGGAAAACGTGACGGGCGTCAACCACAATGAAGATGACGGAATCGCCATACTGGTGCAGAAAATGCAGACGACCGGTCCAAGCGCCGCCGCGAACGATGCCGCCACGGACACCACCGAGACTACCGAGACCGCCGAAAACACCGAGGAAAGGAGCAACGCATGAAAACCATCTGGAAACTGTTCGTCGGCGACATCCGGCGAATCACCAGCAACGTCGTCTCCATCATCATCGTCATCGGACTCGTTGTGATCCCCGGCATCTTCACATGGTTCAACGTGGCCGCCAGCTGGGACCCGTTCGCCAATACCGGCAATCTGAAATTCGCCGTAGCCAATGAGGACGACGGATACCGGTCCGACCTCATTCCAGTGAAGATCAACATCGGCGACCAAGTGGTTAACACGCTGCGTTCCAACGATCAGCTCGACTGGACCTTCACCACCAAAAAAGAAGCCATCAACGGCACCAAATCCGGCGAATATTACGCAGCTGTGGTGATTCCAAAGAACTTCAGCACCCGTATGATGACGTTCTTCACATCCGATGGCAACCACGCCGAAATCGCCTACTACAACAATGAAAAGAAGAACGCCTTGGCTCCGAAGATCACAGGCCAAGGCGCCGATACGGTCAGCGCGCAGGTCAACGAGACGTTCTCCGAAACACTGACCAGCACCGCGCTGAGTGTGGCATCGCAACTCGCCAACCAACTCGACAAGCCAGCCGCGCAGGAACAACTCACGCAGTTCAACGGCAATATCAGCGACTTCGCGGAAACGCTCACCGACGCTTCCGGAACGCTCCGCACGTTCAGCACGCTGACCCAAAGCGCACGGCATCTGCTTGAGTCCTCCGACGGTCTGATCGCCAATGTCAGCGGCAATGCGAAAAGCGCAGGAACAACACTCAAGCAAGCCGGCAGCGGTGTGGAGGATCTGACGGGCGCGTTGAAGACCGGCACCACCGCGCTGGGCACGGCTCTGACTGATTCCGCCAACAGCTTCACAGCCATGGAAGCAGATGTGGACAGCCTATTCGGCAATGCGGGCGCGCAGGCCGGCAACACCGCCACCGCATTACGCAACCAGGCCACGAACATCAGCAAGCAGGCGCAAAGCTACCAGCAGATCTATGATTCGCTCGACGCGCTCAGCGCAAACGAAAAGCTGCCGGAAGCGGTGAGGAACGCCATCGACCATCTCAAAACCAACGTCGGCACCACCATCACACAGCTCAACGACCTAGCATCGGCGCTGAATGGCAGCGCCGACAACATCGACGCCAAAGTAAGCGATACCACGGCCGAACGTGCGGAGATCAAGAAACTGGCGCAGCAGGCGGCAACGTCCGTCAGTGGCATCAAAACCGACTATGAGAGCCAACTGAAACCGCAACTTGACGATATCGCCACGTCCATTACCAGCACCACCACCGCGCTCAATGCCACAGCGGCCGATCTGAAAGGCGCGCTGGGCAATCTGAACGGCACCACCAAGACCGCGGATAAGAATCTGACCGCCATCAGCAGCGTGTTGGATTCCACCGCCGATAGTCTGGCCGGCGCGGGCAAAAAACTGGGCGCATTCACCGGAACATTGACCGATGCGCTGAACAGCGGCGATATGAGCGCCGTCAAAGATGTGCTCAGCGATAATACCGACTCGTTGGCCGCCGCGCTTGCAGCCCCTGTAAAAGTGAAACGCAACGCGGTGTTCCCAGTCAAGAATTTCGGTTCGCAGATGGCACCGTTCTACACGATCCTGCCACTGTGGGTCGGTTCGCTGCTCATGGCAGTGACGCTCAAGACCACCGTCTCGCGTAAGGTGCGCAAGGAACTCGGCGACCCGAAACCGCATCAGCTGTTTCTCGGACATTACGGTGTGTTCGGCGTGATCGGACTATTGCAGAGCACGTTCTCCTTGGGAGGCAGTCTGCTGTTCCTCCATGTCCAGGCGGTGCATCCGCTGCTGTTCATGCTGTCCGGCTGGGTGAGCAGCCTAGTGTTCTCGTTCTTCACCTACACGCTCGTGGCCAGCTTCGGCAACGTCGGCAAAGCCATCGGCGTGCTGTTTCTCGTCATGCAGATCTCCGGAGCGAACGGCGCATATCCGCTGGCCGTGCTGCCGAAAATCATCAGCGGCATCAGCCCGTTCCTGCCTGCGACGCATTCAATCACAGCAATGCGCGCGGCGATCGGCGGAATCTACAGTAACGATTACTGGTTTGCGATTGGCGCGCTACTGCTGTTCATTCCGCCGCTGCTGCTGATAGGCCTGTTACTGCGCATTCCACTGGTCAAGTTCAACCATTGGTACGTAAGCAAGCTGGAAAGCACGAAAGTGATCGCGGCATGATGGGCGGAACCACGCAAGAGGGCACGCGAAAGACGGTGCAAAAAACCACGCAGGAAGACGTCGGCACAGTACGTGGCCGACGTGAGCGATTACGGGAGCAAACCGACCGCAAAATCATGAAAGCCACATTGGGGATAGTGATTTCCGATGGTATCGGAGCGGTGACCATCGAAGAGGTCGCACGACGTTCAGGGGTAGCAAAGACCACAATCTACCGACGCTACCGAAACGCCGACGATTTATTGCAACGCATCCAACCGGAAGTTGCCGGACTACCGAATTTCAACGATTTGAAGCCGTCGCGGAGCGGACTGGCCACCATGCTGCGACGCATCCAGGACTGCTTCGACAGCGAACTCGGATTGAAAGCCGTGGGCGTGGTGCTGTCTTCCGACAACGCCACGCTGAAGGCGATCGCAGCACAAGTTCTAGCGCCGGCCGAAGAACGGTTCGTGGGGTTCATGGAACGTGGCATCGCCGACGGAGTGTTTCAAAACCGTTTGGACTACACGTTCCTGTTCAGCACGGTGCTGGGTTCCATGCTGGCTTGCAAAGCGTTGGCGGGACAGGAAGCCGGAGGGGAACGGCAATCCGGCAAGGAACGCAAGTCTGATTCCTGGGCCGAGAACATGGCCACGTTGCTCTGGCCGAACGTATGCGCCGAATCCGCACGGTAACCACAGGAAAACCGTCCGCACCGACGCAAGACGGGCATGCCGTGTCGGTTTCAGAAGGAATGGGCTATTGGATTGACGCTTCCTGACGCGCCACTTCCAACGCCTTGTTGAAGGCTTCGGAGGTCCAGCTGGCACCGGCGAGCTTGTCGACTTTAAGGTCCTTCAACGGCTTGCCGACCACCGCGTCCGGCACGGCTTTGGCAAAGTCGTTCTGATGCTTTTTGGAGATGGACGTGAACGGATGGCCGACGATCTTCACGGCCGTCACGTTCTGGTCCTTAACGGTCAGATGCACGTCGATGGTGTCCTCGCCGACCGGCCCGTACTGGCCGTTGATCGAATAGTCGCCATCCGCGTAGTTGCCGGTGTCCTGCTTGTCGGATGTTGCGGAATTCGCGTCGGCACGGTTTTTGGTGGCGTCGCCGTCGTCTGCCGTGTCGCCGGACGCCTTGCCGTCAGTTTTCGACTTCTCTTCCTGCGATTGCACGCTTTCGCCGGAATTGCCGGCGTATTCGTCGTCCATCGGCGTGGCTTTCGGCTCGCCGCATGCCGATAGCAGCGCGATGCTCGCCGCGGACAGTGCGATGACTTTGACTGCGTTCGATTGTGCGGCGCTCATGCCTGCTCCCCTTTCGTGACGTCGGGCTCTACGTCCGTATCGTCGGCAACGCCAGCCGCAACGGCAACGTTGGCCGCGTCCGTATCGCCGGTTTTCGCGGCTTTCGTGGGGTCGGCGAACGAAATCGCAATACCCCCGTTCTGCGCGCCTTCCTCGGCGGAACCGGTGTGCGCAGGCTTGCCACCGGCCGCCTCGTACGCACGTTTCGCCTCCTCGTCGTTCCACTGTTCGCCGACGAGCACACCATGGTTGAGCATGATCTCGCGTTGTGCGCAGGAGGCGACGAGCGCGTCATGCGTCACGACGATGATCGTGGTGCCCTGCTCGTGCAGCTGGCGGAACAGGTCGAGCACGATCTTCTCGTTCTTCTCGTCGAGGTTGCCGGTCGGCTCGTCGGCGAGAATCAGCTTCGGGCAGTTGATGAGCGCGCGGGCGATGCACACGCGCTGCTGCTCACCGCCGGACAGCTGGCCGGGCAGGTGATGCGCACGCTCCTTCAATCCCACTCGTTCCAGCGCTTCCATCGCCTGCTTCTCATCGACTACAGAATGGTAGTATTGCGCCACCATCACGTTCTCCACCGCCGTCAGATGAGGCACGAGGTAAAACTTCTGGAACACGAGTCCTATCATGTTCTTACGCACATCGGCAAGCTGGCGGGCGTTCAAATCCTCCAATCGCCGGCCTTCAAGCATGACGGAACCCTTCGACGGCGTATCCATGCAGCCGATCATGTTCATCAGCGTGGTTTTGCCGGAACCGGACGAGCCGACAATCGCCAGCCATTGCCCTTGCGGAACGGTCAGACTCAGGTCGTCGACGGCGTGCAGATCGCCGTAAATCTTGGAAATGTGGTCGAGTTCCAGCAGCATATGTTCGTTGTCCATGATTATTCCTCCCTCAAAACGATGGCGGGGTCGATACGGGTGGCGCGGCGGACCGGCGGAATGGAGGCGATGACGGCGATCGCCACGCTCAGCAGCAGCGATCCGGCGCCGAGCAGCCAGTCGAAGCCGATCGCGCGACCGAAGACGGTGGCGCACAGCACACGCGCCAGCACATAGCCGATAGCAGTGCCGAGCAGACCGCCGATCAAGCCGTAGATGCCGGATTCCACGTAGAATTCGACGCCGATGGCGCGCGAGTCGGCGCCAAGGGCTTTGCGCAGGCCGATTTCGTTGCGACGTTGGCTCACGATGGAGCTGATGGTGGTGCCCACGCCGACGAGCGTCAGCACGAGCACGACGAGCGACACGATCCAGAACAGCGTCTGCAGCATGGTGATGATGCGGGTGTCGGACGAGGTGATTTTGGTGACGGTCTGCGCTGTGACTGCGATGTTTGGATTTTTGCCGGTTTTGTTGGTTTTGTTGATATTGCTGACGATGGCGTTCAGCCCATCCCCCATGGCATTCACCGAATACTCGACCACGTCGGCACCACGCTTGGAACCGGCAAGTTTAGCCACGTCCGTGGTGGTGGCGTAGATGATGGAATCCTCGTTGCCGCCGGTGTCGACGATGCCTGCGATACGGAATTCGGTGCCGTCGGTGTTCATGATGTCGGATGAGACGCGACCGTTTTCCGTGGCTTGCGTGGTCTGTTCGCCTTGCGTAGTTTGCGTACTCTGCGTGCCCTGCGCGGACGATTCTGCCGTTTCAGTTGATTCGTCCGAATCGGATTTTGCGGACGCGGAAGAAGACGCTGAAGCAGACGCGTCGGCGGCGCGGTAGCCGATGGTGACACGGCTGCCGACCTTCACGCCGAGCGCGTCGGCGACGTCGCGGCCGACCATCACGTTGCCCGAGCCGGGCCAATCGCCCGTCACGTTCCAATGGCGATTGAGCGCGCGGACGGCTTTCACGTCCACGCCGGCGATGGTGTACGGCGCGGAATTGATGCGCACGCTCTCATACCGGTATGCGGCTGATTTCACGCCGTGTCCGGCGCCGACGAGCGCCGTCACGTTGCGTACGGTTGCAGTATCGATGCCTTGCGATTTGCCCGTTGCGGACGCGGGCGTGACGATCAGGTTCGCGCCGTACGCGCGCATTTCCTCGTTCATCTGCTGCGGCACCGCGACGCACACGGATGCAAGGCAGAACAGCGTGGCCGCGCCGACGAGCGACGCGATCACGGCCATCATCGCACGGGAGCGACGGCGGAACACCGCGCCCCACAGCATAGTGAAGAACATCTTGCGATTCGTCATCGCACACCCCCTACGAAAGCCAAGCACAACTCACCTACCATGCAGCACCTCCGCCGGACGCAAGCCCAGAATCGCCCGAATCGACGAAAGCGAGGCCACGAGCACAGTGACCGCCAGCAACACGAAAACCAACACGAACACCATCGGACGCATGGTGATGCCCGAGCCGAACACCACGTGCCCCACGATCTGTGCAACGCCCGAGCCAAGCAGCGCGCCGGCAATCGCACCAACCAGCGAAATCACCGCCGTTTCGGCGAGCATAAGGCGCGAAACCGCACCGTCCGTGGCGCCGATCGCCTTCAACAGCGCCAATTCCGAACCGCGTTCGCCAATCGACGCGGCCATCAGGTTCGCCACGGCGATCGCGGCGGCAACCAGCGACAGCACGGTCATCAGCACCATCACCGCCTGCGTCTTGTTCAGCACATCGCCCTGCAGCGCGGCCACCTGGCGCACCTGCTTGGCCACCGCGCCCGGCAGCACCTCTTCGATCTGGTACGCGATCGACGACGGATACGCGGTGCAATACCACGTCTCCCACTCGTCCTGCGTGAGCGCGTTCGGATTCTTCGACGCCTTGCGCGCGAGGTCGTTGTCGGGCGTGGTGAGCGCCTTGACTTCAATCTTGTCGATGGAATTCGGCAGATTCGCAAGCGTTTGCGCGGCGATGGACGGCATATAAATGGCGCTGTTGTCGGAATCGCCCGAATCGAAGATGCCGACGATTTTCACTTTCACGCGATTGCGTTCGGTGGAGGATTTGCCGGTTTTCCCGGTACCTCCGTTCGTATTGTCGTCCGCACCGACGGCGATCGTCTTGTCGAGCGTAACGCTGTCACCGACGTTCACGCCCAGTTTCGCGGCGAGCGCGCTGCCGACCATCGCCTGCTCGCTGTCGTCTTTCGGCCAGGTTCCGTTGATTTTCCACCATGAGCGCATGCCGTTCATGCCGGCCACGGTGGACTCGCCGGAGTCCATGTGCAGGGTTTTCGCGAACCACGTGCCCACGATCGGCACGTTGGTCGCCTTGCATTTCGCCGCGGAAGCAGCCGCACCTGACGCACCAGCCGTTCCAGCAGAGCCAGCCGAACCAGCCCCCGAACCGACACACCCCGCATCCGCGTGGATGTTCAATTCCGGCGCGAAATTGGTGATGTTGAACGCCCAGAAGATGGTCTTGATCTTCTGCGCGTCCGACTCCTTCAGAAACGCGGTCGGGTCGGCGCTGTCCGCCGCAGCCGAGCCGTCGGAAGTGGAACCCCCGTCCGAACCGGACGAACTACCCGAAGCCGAGCCAGCAGAATCGCCGGTATTGTACAAATCGCTCACCACAGCGTCGGACTTCGGCTGCACGACGATATTCGAACCGTACGTGCTCAGCTCCGCGTTGAGCTTGTCGCCCACGTCGAACACCACGCCGAGCATGGCCACGCTGACGGTGGCGGACAGGCACACGGTGACGGCGATGAGCAGACGGCGTTTGAACTGCCGGCTGAACGAGCGAGAGATCATTTTCAGGAAGAACATGGCACCCCCTTACCTTTCTCGGCGCTCACTGGAAATGGCTCGACAGCGCGTCGAGCGTGGACGTTTGGATGACGATTTTGCCCGGCTTGACCTGGTAGTCGAACGGTATCGGGTTGCAGCCGCCTTTGAAGCCGATGGTGGCGAGGTTGATGGCCACATCGCACTTCTTGCAGATGATTTTGCCGTCCTTCTCATAGTAGCCGGCGTCGCCGCAGTTGTCGCACGCGTCGAGGCCGACGCCGTACGCGCCGCCGTTCTTCTTGATGATGATGAATCGCATGGAGGTGCCGTCCTTCGCGCGGTATTCGAAGCGATGCAGGTGGCCGTCGGAAATCTGGCTGAATTTGATGGTGGCCACGCCGTCGGCGAGCGAGTAGTCTTCCGGCGGCGACAGCGTGACGACTTTCTGCGTTTGCGCGACGCCGTACGTCAGGGCCACGGTGACGCAGATCATGGCGACCAGGCTGAACGCGCCGGCCGCTTTCGCGCGGCGGCGGAACGCGATATGCGTGCGTGCGATCGCCTCGTTGGCGCCGGTCGGCTTGACTTTGAAGCCCATGACGATGCTGGCGATTGCCGGAATGGCGAAGACGAGCGCCATTGCGATGGTCAGGCTGCGCTGATGGTTGATGCCCCACACGAGCGCGAGGAAGGCGGCAGTCGGGAAGCTGACGATGCGTTTGGATTGGAGGATCTGCGCAAGGTCGGTGAAATGCTGTGCGAATAGCAGCGCGACCAACAGCAGCACCGCCGTCGTGAACGACCAGCGGACGGCGGTGGAACGCATCGTGCGGAAGATAAGCGCGGCGATGATTGCGACGGCCGCGCCCAAAGCGAAGCCGAGCGCGCGCAACAGCATGTCGGAAGTGAAGATGGGATCGCCCGGCTCGACGAAGATCGTCAGTCGCAGAATCACGTCGGGCAGCGCACGAAAGGTGGTGGCCGCGATCGCAAGCGCCGCAACGAGATTCGCGATGTCGAGCAGCGCGCGGTGGTTGTGCCAGTCGGCGGTGATGCGGCGGGCGAACAGGACGATGACGAACGCGGCCACGTCGAGGATCACGCAGCACCACAGGGTCGGATAGTTGACGAACGTGCGTTGCGTGATGACGGCGGTGGCGCGCAGCGCGGCGAATACGACTGCGCCGGCGAATCCAACAACGAAACCGGCCAGCCGCCAGTACGCGCTCAGAGGCTTGTCACGCCCCTCACCGACGGTGAGCATGACGCTCAACGCCATGACGAGCAGCGCCGGCGCCAACACCCCCTGCAACACCGTCACAAACTGCAGCAGCATCCCAAAATCCTTTCATCCAAAAACCCAACTCAAAGAGCCCAACGATTCCCATTCCGCCCCATCCCAAAGAGTCCCACCCCTCTCATCCCTCCCCTAAAATGCGAGGATTTCCCGGACCCCCTCCACAATCGCAGAGGTGAATCCATCCCCCTAAACGCGAGAGAGCGGTTTCGGTATGCATTGCCCGACCGTAAGCTTGGCCGAACGGCCTTGAGTGT
>OLXC01000531.1_pt1 | contig 13498 bp, 7 predicted proteins | sample 1673851 | NCBI WGS metagenome assembly OLXC01 (sample SAMEA103958130, study PRJEB25191) | human gut metagenome | biome: human-associated habitat [ENVO:00009003]; feature: intestine environment [ENVO:2100002]; material: feces | place: Germany | collected 2013/2015
AGTGAATCAGCTAAAGTAAATATTCAATATAATAATATTAAAGTCGATGAAGAAGATTTAGATCTTGTAGAAGAGAAAAAATCCATTTTCAATTCACCAGATATAAAGCAAGACGAAGCTTATGCTTTCATAGAAAAAATAACAGCTAAGTACAAAAAAGATTTAAATGAATCTAAATCTCTTATGGATGAAGAACAAAAAGAGCTTCAAGTCTTGAGTGGAAATGAACAGAAAGCAAAAGATTATATCAACAATAAAGAAAAGCTAAAAAACATTAAAAATCAAATCGATTCTTTAAATCCAAAATTACAAGAGTCTTCAAGAAATCTAACTGAACTAGAAAGCAAAGACAAGGAGATAGAATTAGATAACAAAAACTTAATAGATTTAAAAAATAACTTAGTCGATTTAGATAACCTTGCCTCAAAAGAAAAAGAGAAAAAGAATTATGAATCATCTATTGGTTTTCTAGATAATCAATCGAAGAAAAAACAAGATGATTTAGCTATTGTTCTTAAACAATTAGAAGATACAAACAATGAACTCAAGAATTTAACTCCTGATCCTACTAAAGAACTCATTAAAATAGATGAAGAATCAAAGCCTTTGTTCCAAAAAGAAAAAGAATTAGAACAAATTAAAGAAGACATCGCCAGGTTGACAGCAAATAACGATAATCTAACCAAACTAATCGATAAAGCCAATTCACTTAAACATAAAAAAGAAATCCTTGAGCAAGAGAAGGACAGGATGATCAAAGTTAGATTTGACAATTATGCCGGATATTTAGCTGAAGAACTAAAAGAGAATTGCCCATGTCCTGTCTGTGGTTCTATTTCTCATCCAAACCCAACTAGATTATCCACAAATAGTGTTTCTGATGAGGAGATGAAGAAAATAGAAGATGAATACAATGCAAAAGCAAATGAATCATCATACGCAGATTCTAAAGTAGATTCGGAACAAAAACAAATCATGGAACTGACTGAAACTATCAGTTCAAAATTAAAGAAATATGACTCCGATTTCAAATCCATCGATTTATCATATCAAAAAGTAAATGATAAATTATCCAAAGAAATAAAGGATTTCGAATCTAGAAAAAAGAGCTTATTAAACATGCAAAGCTATAAGACTTCTTTGGAAACAAATAGGGACGCTTCAAATATTAAGAAAGACAAATTAACTTCAGAAATAAGTAAAATAGAATCAGAATTAGCTAGTTCTAAAGCTCATGTTTTAGAGAATACTAAATATATCGAGGAACTCAAAAATAAAATAGGAAACAAGTCTAGAGAAGATGTAGAAAAGAACATTGCTTACCTAAAAAAGAAGATTAGCGATTATAAAGTCTTATTAAACAAAACTAGAAATGATGTTAATCAAATCACTATTGAAATAACAAATTTAAAAGGACAAGAGAAAATATTATCTAATTCAATCAATGAATATGAAAGTCAATTGAACTTATCTCTAGAAGAAATAATTTCAAAGAAAAATCAAATTCAAAATGACTTCAATATAAATAACAGTAAGTATTCTAAATATTCGAGTTTCTATTCGACTAATGAATCGATCTTATCTCAATTAAAATCTGAATTTCCAATTATTGAAAAGCTTCAAAAACAAGCTACCAATCTAAATCATCTTAACTTAGTATTCGGTGGTGGTAATTGCGATGGAGTTAAAGAAACAATAGAAGTTTATGTTCAAGGTAAACAATTGGAAAGAGTCCTACACTTCGCTAATAAGAGATTATTAGAAATGACAAACAATCATTTCTCAATGGTAAAAGCTAATGCTGGAGAATATGGTGCAAAAGCATTGTCTGGACTTGAAATCAACATAAGGGATAATCAAAATTTAGCGCCGGATGGAAAGACTAGGAAATCCATCACTTTATCAGGAGGTGAGAGTTTCAAAGCTGCATTATCCTTAGCTTTAGGATTAAGAGATACTGTCGCTTTAACTAAAGAAGGAATCAATATAGATTGTATGTATATCGATGAAGGATTCGGAACATTGGATAAAAACAGTCTCGATGACATCATGAGTGTCTTATCAAATCAAACTGTCGAGCAAGGAAACTGCTTGGTAGGAATAATAAGTCATGTAGATTTACTTCAAACTAGAATCAAAAAGAAAATCGAAGTATCTAAAGATTCAAGCGGTAACTCACACGCAGTAATCAAGATAGAAGAATAAAACACTTTAACTTCATAAATTAAGAATGGAAAATAAAATAGTGTCTGGAGAAGACACTATTTTTACTTCAATTATTTTATTTTGCTAATTTAACTATTGATAATTTTCAGCGGTCAAATTTTCTATAGCTCCTTCATAACCATCATAGTAAGTTAATGCGATAGTCTTTAAATTTGCAGAAATCACGCCACTTCCATAATTACGAGTAAGCTTATAATACCCACCACTGACAGTACAATTTAAATTACTCAAAATTAATTTATAAGTCCCATCAGTATTTGCTTCTATATCCCAATTAAAAGTATAGGTATTGTCCCTATAGAATTCCATCAATCCTGTTCCATCAGCATTCAATGTTAATGTATCACCAGACCTATGTGAATAAGGTCCGTAACCTACAATATTTGCCTTAACAGTAGAAAGATCAGCTGCAGGTTTTTCCTTGACTGTAAATTCAACAACTTCAGATAAAGTATCATTATCTTTAGCCTTAGCTTGAACTTTAATAGATCCAGCTTTCTTACCTACCAAAGTATAAGAGCCATCAGAATTTAATCTTAAAGTAGCAACATCGGATCCTTCTGTCACTTCGATTGTATATTCTTTAGTATTTGCATTATCAGGATTGACTTGAACAGTCAAATTCAAAGTATCACCGACATATAATTCTTTAGTCGTATTAGTGATACTAATACTAGTGACAGGATGAGATACAACTGTAATATCGGTTGTTGCAGATGCACCATTCTCATAAGTCATGGTAATAGTTGCTGTTCCAGCACCTTTAACCATGAGTTTCTTCGAAATTGTTGATACACTAATAACATTAGGATTTGAAGATTGATATGTAAAAGACTCATCTAAATATTTGTTTGGAGTAGTTATAGTTGTCTTCAAATCAAATGCAACTCCATCGTTGTAATTCAAATCTATTTGATTGTTGTCACCTATAGATTGAATGGTGAATGCTTTAATCTTATAGTCATCTTTATCCAACTTATTCTCATCACTATCGACTCTAGTTCCATAATTCAAAGTAGCATCATCTACAGCTGTTTGATAAGGAGTAGCATCAGTCTTCAACGCATGAGCAGTGAAATCATATCCATTGCTGTTATAAACTTTTTGATCAAACTTGAAAGAGACCAATTTATCTCCACTAAGCCCTATTTCAAACGAGATTTCATTGTAATATGAAGTATCACCTTCAAACTTAGATTCAATCTTATAAACAAAGTTGTTATCCAAATTATCAATTTTTCTAACTATAGCTTTCTCTTTAGAGTTATCGTTAGACAATCCTTTACTGGAAGTTTCAGTCAAATAATTCAATGCATATTGGCTTATTCCATAAACGGATGAGCCGGAATAATCAGTATCTTCACTAATCATAGAAATAGCATTATTTGCTTGATCCTGCTTCAAAACATCAGAAAAACCATTTCCAACACTCTTTTTAGTTTCTTTTACTTTATTATTTGCTTCTGTTTGACTGGTTGTATCGATAATATTATGTAAATAATTCTTTGATTCGGAATTAGCTTGAATAAAGGTTAAATCGTCTACATATTCACCTTCACTAGAAGTGATTCTCTTTTGAATTGAATCAGTGTATACAGTCCAATCATATTGTTTTTCTTCAGTTGTTAAATCAAGCTTCTTGTGTTTCCATGATCCACCATTTGAATTAGTTTTTTCTTTGATCAAAGCTGTTTCCAATACAGTTTTAATCTCATCAAACTCCACACTTTCGATTGGCTTTTTCACATCAAAGTTAATAGTCTTTTCAATCGATCCTGCTTTTGCTGTCAAAGAAGCATGACCTTCTTTAATAGCCGTTACTTTCTTACCTTCAATCGATAATAAATCAACAGTAGTGGTAGTCAATTCATAAGATTTATCTGTAGCATCTTCAGGTAAAACTGATACAGTGAAATCGACTTCATCACCTACATAAACACTACTTGCATTTAGAGCAATGTTTATTCCAGTAACTGCCACAGGGACTAAGACATCAAAAGAATCAGTTTTATCGCCATCTTCAGTTTTAACTGTGATGGTAGCAGTTCCGGACGAATTAGCTGTAAGTTTACCTGTAGATCTATCTACACTAACTACGTCTGGTTTTGATGATGAAAATGAAACTTTTTTATTAGTTGCATTAGCAGGTAGGACTTCATATGCTATCTCGTAATCATCACCTAAATTTAATGTATTAATCTTATTAGTGATAGATACAGATTCAACATTTACAACCTCTGGCTCTTTAGTTGAGTTGTCCGTGATACTGGAAGGGGTATAAGTAGGCTTTCCTGTATTAGATGTGTTATTTCGAGCACATGATCCTAAAATAGAAACAATAGACAACAGCAATAAAACTTTTGTTTTTTTCATTTTGTTTTCCTTTCTTTAATAAATTTGACTGAAATCACTTGGGTTATACAATGTCCCATTAAACTCTTGTATATCCTCATATTTAAAACTTAATTCAGTAACCGTATGAACACTTTGAGTCACAACAGCTACTTGTTTAGATTCATAAGAATTCTTAACTTTTGATATGACATCACCATTAAAAACAAATTCCCACTCAGCTTTAGTTGAAATATAGGATGATTTACTTTCTGGATTGTATTGTATTGCCTCATAGCTGAGATAAATAGTTTCACCCCCTACAAATACTATATTTACCTCAGTATTATTTCCTTCAAAACCAATAAGTCCATCTAAATCATTAAGAATTGAATCAATAAACTGAAATGTAAGACTTGAATCGTCACCTTTATAATCTGTCGAATCTTTTATTTTGCCGGAGTCTCCATGATAATTATATAAGTGGTAGATCTTAGAAGAATCATGATACATTTGCATATCATATTCCTCTGATTTTTCTTCATCATTTTCAATTTTTCCACTTCTAACTATTAATGGTGAAGATATAATCGAATATCTAGTCGCTTCAAATGTGTCTTTAGAATATAATTCTACTCCACCATTTGAAATCGATGTCAATTTTTCAGTATATCCAGTTTCATAAGATATTATTTTATCCTTATATGGACTTAAATAATTGGTTAGATAATCAATTTTATCTTCTAAGCTCAATTCATCAAAATTAGTACTAGATGGCTTAGTGGATGGTTGAGTAGGAGAGGATGGAACTGTAGGAATCGTAGACGAATTAGATGCTCCATCTCCACAGCTAGAAAGAATACCAATTCCGGCTATCAGTAAATAAAATGCTTTCTTCATAAATTATACCTTTAAAGCAAAATAATGCATATCAAAATATTTGGGTCTTTCGACATAAAGGTTCTTGTCTGCAGTCACAATAAACGATTTGGAATATCCGAAGTTACCCTCAATATCTTCGTCATCATCACCACCATCAGGAACACAATCATATAATGATATATATCCGGCTTTTGTGGATTCCCAATTGAACTTGGTAACCCCACTAATTCCCGTTCCTGATATTGTTCCAGACTTAGTTGTTGAATTAAATGTAATGACATTCGTATAGCCATAAGAAGATACATATTCAAATGTCTTACCCATGAAATAGGTTGATATTTCGCTGGCAGCCATAGGTGTATAAGCTTTTAAAGTTACTTCTCTTTTAATTTCTGGATTGCGTACAGAGGCAATTGTTAAAGTTATACTTCCTTCACTCAAAGGAGTTAAGACATAGACACCATCAGTATTCTTCTCAGCTTTAATGATAGAAGGATCAGATGAAGTAATAGTTACTTCTTGATCAGCTGATGAAGGATTGACTGAAACTTTGCTTTTATCTAATGTGTAAGTCTTTCCTATAATCAGCTCATTTTTATAAGAGTCTTCTTTAGTTGGTGATTGATCAGAGCTTTTAATTTCTGAAAACTTAATAGATTCAGCATCATCGTATTTAGATATTGTAATTGTTGCTGAAATATCTTTAGAATCCCAGACTCCTGATTCATTCTTATAATTGCATTCATAGGTCAAAGTAATAGTCTGTCCTTTTGCATTCTTTAAGTTAAATCCATTTCCAGCAGAATTAACAGTTGCATAAGATGTATTAGAAGATGACTTAGGAATTAAATATGAGAAATCAGCATCTAATGCTGTAGCTGGTGAATAAGTCTTAGGCTTAGCATAAATTGCAGTTGTAGAAGCAGGAATTTGGTCTTTATTCAATGCAGTTGGTTGATTTGTGTTTCTATCGAACACATCTATATCTGTGACATCATTGATAAAATAATTGTTAACATCTATAGCCTCAGTAGATGGAGCTTGTTTTTCACCATATGTTATCGTTCCTTCATTGATATCATTCTTAATATAAGCTAAGCTCGAATCACCGCTAGTATCTCCTTCTACTACTTTATATGATGTTTTAAATGAAGTCATGTTCTCATCATTATTGACAGTAAACAAAACATCTATATCGACTACAGTTCCAGTGCTGACATCAACATCGCTATTATCATTTTTATACTCAGTTGAGAAACTATAAATAGTATTACCATCCTTATCATCGTAATATTCAAAAGATAAACTTGAAGTCTTCAAGGATTCATTGTTGACGATGTTTTCATCGATGAACTTATACACCGAATTTACGGCATTAGAAGTTACATAAGTATCTAAGTTCTTTTCCAAAATGTACTGACCTGTAGCAAGACCTAAGTCCGTAGCTTCGTTAGTATTCTTAACCACGGCCAATCTTCCTAAAGCATCTGAGAATCCGCTTGTGTAGAATGAATCATTTTTATATGATTCAACCATATATAAGAAATTGACTTCTTTGATTGAATCTTCAATTTTCACCTTCTCTTTTTGTGATTTGGCTCTATATTTAAATGTGTCTTCTTTGCTTACTTCACTTGTTGAATTATTAGTCTCGACAACAGTTCCAGTTCCATAAGATGTTTTATCGTTATAAATATCTAAAGAAATAGACTTTACTTTAGATGAATAACTATTGACTGATGTTGTTTTGACATCTTCATGTGATGCTAAATACTCTCTAGAAGCCAAGTCATAAACATAGTTATAAACATCAGAAATGCTCATATTTTTCTTTTCAGGCTTTTCAGATGTAGGCTTAGTGGTTTGCGAACTATTGTTTGATGGGGTACTGGGAGTAGTTGGAGTCGTAGAATTAGATGACTGATTTGCACCACAAGAAGCTAAAGTAGTAACAACAGCTAACAAAGATAGAATTTTAATTTTTTTCATATTGATTAATCCTCCTGTGTTTTAGTTATGATGATCGACTTTTTGAAATCATAGTCTTTAGTATTTACTGTTACAGTGAATGGAACTCCTTCCTTAGATAATACAATTGTTCCTGAAGTCGAATCATTACTGACCTCACTATAACCAACAGCTTTAAGCTTTTTAATAAACTCTGTATAGAAACTTGCCTTCTCTTCATCACTGATTGAAGAGAAATCAGTTCCTATATAAGCTCTTATCGTTATAGTTCCGTTAGTGCTATCTAAATCAGGATTCCAATTAGTAGTAAGCCAGTCTTTATATACATAAGGGAAGACAGAATCTAAATTGAAGCCCTCGCCGAACAACACTTTAGCTTGAGCATCGATAACAGTCGTTTCTTCAGACCAAGTTGTGGGTTTCACATAATCAAGGCCATCCAAAGCCGCTTTGATTTTATCGTCAGCTTTAATTTGATCGCCATATTTATAAGTATACTTGACTGAAATAGGATAATAGACTCCATTAACCGGATTCACAATATAGGATAAATATTGCATTGTCGAAAGTCTTCCTTCACTATCTAATTTCATAGTGATTCCAGTTCCTTCATATCCATTAGCAGTCTGACTTTCACCGACGAACATATAATCTAATGGATTGTCCAACGCTATGTCTCTATCTCTTATAGTATCCCCATCTATAGAGAAACAATTTGGCGAGATATGAAAGGATGTAACATCACTGAGGTGTCCACTAACACTAGGGGATTCAACTCTAGTCGTACCCTTGGAGTCCGTGACATACCTATAAAGCCTATTATCTCTCTCAAAGAATCCACTTCCAGACAAATCATTATTGCTATGATAGTAATAAATTCCTTCATCTTTATCATAAATTCCTTCATAGCTCAAAGACATGTTTAAATCAGATGAATGTTCAGTGACATCGATTGAGAAGTTAGTTGTTGGATTAGAAAAGAAATCAAACGCCTTCTTAATCTTAGCTGTATCAACTCCATCTGTTCCCTGATCAGCATAAGCAGTAGGCTTTACTATTTCACTAGGATTTGATGAAATATCGATATCATATACGACAACTTCTTCTTTTCCATTGGAATAGAAATCCGAAGAAACAGTCGTGGCTACAATTCCTGTTATAGTTCCCTTACTATCAGTTTTAAATTCTAAGTATGCTAAATCAGTCAAAGGTGAAAATTGGGTAACACTTTGGAAAAGTGTACTCGCTGAGGCACCGACATAAACTAAAGAGCCATCATCGTTCTTCCTAATGTTATCTTTTTCAGTATCGATTACGCTATATGCTAACGATTTGACGATGTCAGACCACTTGTTATCCGTCTCCGCTTTTTGAACCATATTATTGTGATCGACATAAGTTCTTTCAGCGACACTGTCTTTACGTGATCCATCCTCTGCATATATAGCTTTCTTCTCATAATAGTTTTCTCTGTCAAATCCACTATAACTTTGTTTGACATCAAAATGATTATCATCGTACTGAAGAGAATAATTACCGATGATAGTTTCACTACCATCAGATAAATACTTCAAAGTTGCTGTAGTCTTTGATTCGAATGTTGTATTCATCAATAAAGAAAGAATTGAATCATCTATTTTTTTAGATGGAATCTCATATGAATTTACAAATTCATCAACTTTATCTAATGAAACGGATCCTATACCACTAATGGTTCCTGTTCTTAGATTTTCTGATATGTTGCTGGCATTAGGTTCAGGCAATCCTAATATAAAAGTTATCTCATCTTCATTAGGAATTATAGTTACTGAATTAAAATAAGAATAATAACTACCCCACCCAGATAAACCACATAGTGCGTGAATAATAGATGAGTTAGTAGTTACAAAATCACCATTATCAAATGTGAAATCAGATTCAGAATAATCGTCATTTGTCAAATATTTAACATAAGTAGAATTAACTAAAGTAGTAGTATTACTTTCGGATTGAGCTAATCCTAATTTCACGCTACCATCGTTATTTAGCTCGTATAAAAATGGCTTCTATTATTTCCATCTTTTATTAGTGCATATCCAGCACCTTCAGCGTCAAAATATACATAATCATTAGCAAAATAATCAGTATATTCCTTGTTATCTGATAGATAAGAAACCGCAAATTTCTCACCACCCGCTAACTTCTTAAATGTATCGGCTATCCATTTAGCATCGATATCATCATCTTTTTTAGATGAATCCGTTGGTTTAACAGAAGGAGCTGATGGGGTAGATGAAGGAACATTAGGCTTTTCTGTTGGTGATGTTATACTTTCACCACAGGAAGTTAGTAATAATCCTAATATACTCAACGAAATTATCTTAGGTTTAATGTTTTTCATATAATTCTCCCTTTCGTAAGCCAAAATAAACTTAGCCTTAAAAATTATTTTAAATAATTAAGCTTAAATTCTTTATAATTTAGTTATAACCAAATTTATTATTTGGTTTCTTTATTGGTTTAGATACAACCTAATAAATAATCTTATTTTGAAAATAAAATTAATTTAGTTGGAGGAACTGGGATGATAAACAAAAATGTAATGGTCCAAGCAACTGATCTTTGCAAATATTTCGGATCTGGTGGAACTTTAGTCAAAGCTATAGACAAAATAAGTTTTTCTATCGATAAAGGTTCCTTTACAATCATATTAGGACCCAGCGGTGCTGGTAAAACTACACTATTAAACTTGTTAGGTGGAATGGATAGTGCTACAGACGGAAATCTAGTGGTAGATGGCGAAGACTTAGTTGGAATGAAAAACAAAGAATTGACTTTGTATAGAAGAAACAAAGTCGGGTTTGTTTTTCAATTCTATAATTTGATGCCTAATCTCACCGCATTAGAGAATGTAGAGCTAGCATCTGAAATTTGTAAGGATGCTTATGATCCTATGGAAATCTTAGAAAAAGTCGGACTGGAAGAAAGAGCTAGTGCATTCCCTACAACATTATCTGGTGGCGAACAACAAAGAGTATCTATTGCCAGAGCAATAGCTAAGAACCCACAAATCCTCCTTTGCGACGAGCCTACCGGCGCTTTAGATTATAAGACAGGAAAAGAGATTCTAAGATTACTTCACGATATGTCCAAAAAGGAAGGAAAGACTGTAATCTTAGTAACGCATAACTCAGCGTTGAAAGATATGGGAGACAAAGTTATCAAAGTAAAAAACGGAAAGATTGAAAGTGAAATCAAAATCTGCAATCCTAAGCCTATCGAAGAAATAGAGTGGTAAAAAATATGAGAAGAACTTACTGGAAATCATTATGGAGAGGTATATGGCATAACCTAGGAAGATTCCTAGCTGTTTTTGGCATTATATTAATCTCAACACTTTTGATTTCTGGCTTAGGAACCTTGGGATCGACAGTCAAAGCCTCTTTCAATCAAGAGATGGTTAAAAATAAATTTCCAGATATCATCTTAAAATCAAAAGTAGCTCTTGGATTTACAACAGAAGAAAAAAACATGTTGTTGAATCAGCCAGATATAGATGAATCTAGGATGGAAGAAATCTATTTCTATGATACGACTATAAATAATACTGAGACTAGAATTATCTATAGAGATTATCAGAATATGAAAATAAATCCCATCAGTATTGTCGAAGGAAATTTACCCACTTCAGATACTGAAGTTGCAGTCGAACAATTGCCCGATAATTCTCAAAGAAAAATTGGAGACACATTCGAAGTTACTTCGACTATTCCTATCATTGGAACTGAAAGAACAACAACATTCACTGTAGTTGGAATAGTCCATAATCCAATGAATAATTCAATTGAGAAAGACAAGAGTCAAACAACTCAAAAAGATGTTCATGATATTTTCTACATGAATAGCAAAAATGCTATGAGTTATATATCAGGAGATACGTTGTTCATAGGTCCTGATATCTATATTCAATTGAGTCATGATGACGATATAGATTATTTCTCTAACGACTATGTGAATAAAGTAGTTAAAAGAAAGAATCAATTAATCACTATGTTAACTGAAAAAAGAGCCGCTGGACTGACTGTTGAAGAGAGCGTAAGTTATCAATATTTAAATTCGACGATAGATAAAGTACAGTCGATCTGTACTATATTCCCAGCATTCTTCATAGTTGTAGCAGCTTTAGTTTCTTCTATAACAATAGAGAGATTAATAAATGAAGAGAGAGGATTATGTGCTTGTTTTAAGACTTTAGGTTATTCGAATCATTCGATTAGATTTAGATATGTTTTCTTTTCTTTATTAAGTTCTTTAAACGGAGCAATAATAGGATCAATCGGTGGCTTATTCGGTCTACCTTCAATCCTCTATCCTACATTCAAATCCATCGTGATAAATCTTCCTAAAATGAAAACTGATTTTAATCCATCTGGAGCTCTGTTAGGATCTGGAATTATCGTATTAGTTATACTGATAATTACATTAGTAAAAATAAATAAAGATATAAATGAAACACCGGCTGATTCCTTGAGACCAAAATCACCTGTTATAGGTAAAAAGATACTTATAGAAAGAATAGATTTCTTTTGGAAACCATTACCTTTTAGATACAAAGCAACTCTTAGAAATATATTTAGATTTAAGTCCAAAACTATAACGATGAATCTATCTGTGATGTGTTCTATATCATTGGTTATGGCTGGATTTGGATTATTAGATTTAGCATCCAATTGGGAGAATACATCAGCGATAATGGAAACATTTAAATCAGTTGCTTCATTCATCATAATCTTTGCTGTAATATTAGATATATTAGTTATTTATAACTTAGTAAATATCAACGTTTCAGAAAGAGTAAGAGAGATATCTACACTAGAAGTATTAGGATATAAACCAAAAGAAGTCTACACCTATGTGTTTAGAGAAATAATAATTATGGGTGTGACCGGTGAAGTATTAGGCATTCCTTTAGGAGTATTACTATTGTATATAATCACATCATATCTAGATTTTGGATCTGTCTCAGTAGTTACTGCCGGAACATATATCTATAGCTTATTATTAGGCTTTGCCACTTTGATAATCGCCTGTGCTTTGATGATTCCAAAGATAAAAAAGATAAATATGATCACATCATTGAAGACACTCGAATAACTTGAGCACTAAGACATTGATGTTTTTTTTAATCCAATCGAACATTCATAAAATGATCTTATTAAGATCTAAGACTATTATCTTTATTATTTATTGAAGTCTTCTTCTAATTGTTTAGATACATTTTCAAATGTTACAATATCACATTTGTCTTTAACTTTGTTCAAAGCTTCTTCATCTCTTATAGTCCAAGTATTTACTATTCTGCCTTTTTTTCTGTATTTGATAATCTTTTTATCATCCAGCAAAGAATCTTCGATATCCAGATATTCAAAGACTTTTCTAAAAATAATCATGTCTTTTCTCTCTTTGCAAACTAAGAAACCTCTGGTAAATTTCTTCCCGTCACAAAGAGCTAAAGCTCTAGGATCAAAAGAGATCAATGTCACTTTAGATGTGTCTTTGACCTGTGATAAGAAATCCATCAATCTCTTAGCAATATTAACCCAATTATCTTTATAAACTTTAAGTTCGATAACAATAGTTTCTCTTTCTTTATTTAAATCGAAAACTTCTTGAAGTGTAGGAATGTCTTCTCCATCAAGTAATTTATAATTTTCTCTTAAAGTCTTACTATCTAATTCTTCTATTATTCCTTCTTTTCCTGTGACTCTCTTCAAATCGGAATCATGACATACGACTAATTGATTATCAGTAGTTAAGTGAATATCTAATTCAAAACAAAAATCATGATCTATTGCATTTTTAAAAGCACTCAAACTATTTTCAAATCTCTTATCATCATGCAGTCCTCTGTGTGCAACACCTTTAAATATATTTGGATTAAAAGAATCTCTTTTTTTCATTCCCATAATATAAAACCTCTAAATACATTTATTAATATACTTGCTTTTAGAAAAGCTATTCAAAATTACCACTTATCCGATTTTTGATAGTGCTTGCATAAATCTCTTCATTTATTTTCACAATTTTATATTCTTATATTGGAAAGAAAATA
>OLXC01000552.1_pt1 | contig 13157 bp, 15 predicted proteins | sample 1673851 | NCBI WGS metagenome assembly OLXC01 (sample SAMEA103958130, study PRJEB25191) | human gut metagenome | biome: human-associated habitat [ENVO:00009003]; feature: intestine environment [ENVO:2100002]; material: feces | place: Germany | collected 2013/2015
GTCAAAAACACCGTAACAAAAAATATATAAGAAACTTATATAATTTTTTCATATACGTGTCGATGCCCCCAACTTTGCAGCGAACAAACCGCCCGAAAGGGCCGAACGGAGCAAAATATGAATGGCTAAACCGAACAAAAAGACGAGGACGAGACGAGAACTGGACGTCCTCCGGGATTATGCGTACCGCCTGTTCGCAAGCGGCGAAACCCAAAAGATGATTGCGGCGAAAACAGGCATTACAGAAGCGACGGTCAGCAAATGGGCCAAAGAGGAAGACTGGGACACCCGACGCAAGGAGCAGAACTCCTCGTCGACGGCTCTGGTCAATTCGTTGATGCTGGCGGCGAAAAAGATTTCCGAGCTGATTATCACCAAACTGAACAGCGGCGAAACGGGGGACATCGATGCCATCACCAAATTGTCGGACAATATCGCCAAAGTCATGGCTTCGGCGAAACGTATCGCCAAAGGCATCACCAAAGACGAGGTGATCGACGTAATCATCGACTTGGAGCAATGGATGGTGCAGCGCTCCGAAACAGACAAGGAGCTGACGCCCGAACTCATTTCGACCATCAACGGCTTGCACCGCAAGTATATCGAACACGTTTCAGCACAGGAGGCGTAACGAATGGCAGCGTCAGTGAAAAAATACAAAGAAGCGCTGGATCGGTGGATCGAGCATTGTCAGAACATCGAGCGGGCGACGATCGTCATTCCGAAAGGTTCGGAGGAAGAACGCCGTCGGCGCATCGCCCGTGCACAGAAAGAGTACAGATATTTTGTGCGTACCTACTTTCCGCATTTGGCGACCCGCGAGTGCGCCGATTTCCAAGTCAGCGCCGCAGAATATATGCGCGATCATCCGCGTGCCAGAGGACTGTTCGAATGGGCACGCGGACATGCCAAATCCACACACCTCTCGCTCCTCATTCCGTTGTGGCTGAAAATCCAGGAAGGAACCGAGCCGCTCATCATGATCTTGGTGTCGAAAAGCCGCGATGCCGCCAAACGTCTGCTGGGCGACTTGCAGGCTGAATTGGAGTTCAACGACCTATACAAAGCGGACTTCGGAGAACAACGCGGCGCCGGAACCTGGGCGGACGGAGAGTTCACCACAACGAAAGGTGACCTGTTCGTCGCCCTGGGCCGTGGCCAGTCGCCACGCGGTATCAAAAAGCGCGGCTTGCGCCCCAATTACATCGGTGTGGATGACATCGACGACGACGAGTTGGTACGTAATCCCCGCCGTGTAAAAGAGGCCGTAACTTGGCTGCTGACGGCCCTAATGGGGACAATGGCAATGGGCCGCGGCCGACTGTCAGTTGTCGGAAACCGGATAGGAAAAACCTCTGTCATCAGTACGCTGGCCGATAACAGAAATTTCTATCATACGGTCGTGAATACGCTTGACAAGGACGGACGTCCATCCTGGTGGCAGAATTATACCGAGGAGGAAGTCGCCGAGGTACGTCGCACGGTAGGCGAACGCTGCTTTCAGCGCGAATATATGAACAACCCGATTAGCGAAGGGACGGTGTTCGAGGAAAAGAACATCCGCTACGGCAAGATGCTGCGGTTGCACGACTACCGTGCATTGGTCTGCTACACCGACCCGTCGTTCAAATCCTCTGCGACGGCCGACTTCAAGGCAACCTTGCTGGTTGGCATCACGCCCAAAGGAAAGTACCATGTATTGAAAGCCTATGCCGACCAAACGAAGGTGTCGCGGATGGTCGAATGGCACTACGAAATTCACGACTACGTGGGCGACAGTTCGGCGCGCTATACGATGGAGGCGAACTTCATGCAGGACTTGCTCCTGGACGAGTTCCGCAAATACGGGGAGAAAGTCGGCTATCAGATTCCGATTGTCGGGGACAAGCGCAAAAAGGACGACAAATTCTCCCGTATCGAGAATATGCAGCCGCTGTTCGAGCGTGGCGACGTGATCTTCAACGAGGCGGAGAAAGGTTCGCAGGGTATGGAGGTGCTCGTCGATCAGCTGCTGTGCTTTGAGAAAGGCAGCAAGGCTCACGATGACGCCCCCGATGCGTTGGAGGGTGCCATTTGGATGTTGAGCAATACCGCACGAAAAACGAACAACCGCTATACGGTTGGTCAACGAGCCAGCCGTAGGTGGTAAAAACTTCAATGCAATGTATTTAGAACCCGAAGAACTCAACAGCAGCATGTACGCCCACGTCATCCGGGAGATCACCGGAGGCGACAAGCAGATCGTACTGCAAGCCATCGAGGAAGCCATCGAGGAGGTGCGCTCCTATCTGCGACCCCGTTACGATACGGAAAAGATATTCGGTGCGGAAGGCGCAGAGCGCAATGCTCTTATCCTCGGCAATACCAAAGTCGTGGCCGTATGGAACCTTATCCGACTATCGAATGCCGAAACCATCTACGAAATATGGAAAGAGCGCTACGACAGGGTCATCAAGTATTTGGAGGGCGTGGCGGCCGGTACGCGCACACCCAGCCTGCCGCTGCTGACCGACGAGCGCGGGGAGGTAAAAATCAAAATCCGGTGCGGCAGTAACCCCAAATTCACACACTCGTTGTAATGATCAATATTTTAGATAAAATCAGAGCTGCGTTAATCGGCAAGCCGGTTACTGCCGCTCAAAAAGTTGATAGACGCAAGGATTTAGGCATTATCCGCCGGGTAATCAAACGCCAGGAATCTATTACCCGGAAAGACATTGCCGACTGGAAACGGGCGCGTCAGCAGGCGACGAGTGCATCCGAACCGAAACAGGTGCTTCTGCAACGCCTGTTCGAGGAGGTCATGCTGGATGCGTTGATGACGTCACAAATCTCCGTGCTGCGCATCGGTAAGAGCCAGGGAGCGGAATTTGAACTTCGGGCGAACGGAAAGAAAGATGATGCCCAGACGCAGAAATTCAAGGATTCAGGGTTGTACGAGAAGTTGGTAGAACTCATTATCGAAGCGCAGTTTTACAACCATTCTCTCGTAGAGTTTAGCTACGATGGCGATGACCTATCGGCCGAACTAATTCCCCGGACGAACATATCGCCGGAGGTGGGCAAATTCTATCCCGACGTACAGGATTCGGCGACGATTGACTACCGAGATTTGCCGGAGTTCAAAAAGTGGATCATCGAGGTCTATCCCCGCAAGCGCGATCTCGGATTACTGAACAAGGCCGTGCCGTATGTCCTCATCAAGAAGTTCGCCCTCTCCTGTTGGAGTGAGTTGTGCGAAATATTCGGCATACCGCCGCGCGTCATGAAGACCAATACGACCGATGACGAGATGCTGGAACGGGCCGACACGATGATGAAAGAGATCGGCTCGGCGGCCTACTTCATTATCGACACTACGGAGGAGTTCGAGTTCGCCCAGGGTGTTGCTACGAACGGCGACGTCTATAAGAACCTCATATCGACCTGTGACCAGCAACTCTCGCTGTTGAACCTGGCGGCCGTGCTCGGTCAGGATACCGAGAACGGAAACCGGTCGAAAGAGGAGAGCAGTACCAAACTGATGGAGGCTGTAGTGAAAGCCGACAAGCGGCTCATCGAATCGACCTTCAATAAGACCATTTTGCCTGCCCTGTCCTCGATCGGCTTTCTGAATCCGGGTCTGCGACTGGAGATCACCAAAGAGGTGGATTTGGAGAAGCTCTGGAAGATGACTTTTGAGGCATCCCAAAATTACGATGTCGACCCGGAGTGGATTCGAGAGACATTCGGTATTGCCGTCATCGGAAAGAAAGCTACGACCATCGTGCCGCCCGGTGGAAACGATGATCCGGATGAAGATGGTGCTCCTGGGCCGGATGACGATAAGCAACCTGGCGGACAGGACAAACCTGACGGGAAAGGACAGGCTTTTTTCGCGGGAGCCCCGCAGGCCGGGGCATCCAGTGGCAATGCCCTCACGCAACTCAATGAAGGGCTGATTGAGCGTGTCGCAGCCGGGAAATCGACGTATTGGGATGCTGAGCTGTTCGAGTTCATCACGCGTGATCTTTTGAACGCTATTCGAACGCGATTCAAAACCGCATCGGCCGTTGGCGAAATTGCCTACAATGTCCCGGACGATGTCTATACCTCAGCGATGGAGCAGAACCTGTTTCACTTCTCGGCAGCTAAGACCCTGGCGGAAGTACAGGAAATCAACCAGGCATTCCGCGAAAGTAAGAACTACACAGACTTCAAAAGTCGAGCGGCCGAGATCACCGACACGTTCAACGACAAGTGGCAGCGTACTGAATATCGGACGGCCGTGCAAGTCGCCGAATCCGCCTCCCAATACCGCCAGCTGCGCAAAAGTGCCGACACTCTCCCGTATTGGGTATATCGCACGGTAGGCGACGGACAGGTACGGCCGGAACACGCAGCGCTCGACGGACTGACGCTTCCGGCATCCGATCCGGAGTGGGGCAAGATATACCCGCCGAACGACTGGGGCTGCCGCTGCTGGGTCGATGCCATCCTGGCCGAAGAGTTCGACGGAGATATTGCAGAGGAGCGGCAAAAGGTGCAGACGTTCATGACGTCGGCCGAATGGAAACGGGCCACCGCGCAGGGGTGGGGTGTGAACCGGGCCGAGACGGCCGAAGTGTTTACGGCCAATCAGATGTACATCCGGAAGTTTCCCGACCGGGCGGCCTCGCTTGTCGGAAAGCTCTACTGCCAGCATTACGGTCTGCCGTCGTTCGGCAAGCGCCTGGCCGTTGCAACCGAGGTTTTCCGGGCATTCGACGGGAACCCGACCGAGTGGTTTGCGCAAAACAGCCGATTTAAGGACTTTTCCGGCAAGACGGTAGAACTGACCGCAAAAACATTTTCGACACACACAACGGGCAAATACGCCGCAACACGGGTGCCTTTGCTGGGCGCTATCGGCGATGTGCTGAAATCCCCCGACGAGGTGTGGCTGAACAACTACGACGGCAAGACGTTCGACTGTTATAATTTCGTGAAGTTTTACCAGGGCAAGGTGTTGAATGTCGTGTGCCGCATCGAGAAAGGGAAGACGCTCGGCATAAAGACGTGGTTCGAGGTCGAGCAACAGCCCACGACGAAAAGCGGCAAAAAGATCGACCGGGACAAAGACCCACGTCTCAAGTACCGACGCGGGCTGCTAATCAAAAAGTAAAGGGAGCCTTTGCTCCCTTATACTTCGCGTTTCCGGCGCCTGGTTGATTTCCAGTATACCGAAGCCGCTTCGGACTAACGCACCGCTCCGCCGTATAGTGCCCGGACTGCTCCAGTCCCCATCATCCGCGAGGGTTGGCCGGATCGATTCATCCCCGGAGGTGTGCGCTTCGATGCAAATATAGTTATTTTTCTACAAACAAGAATGATACCGAAAGAAAAACTCGAAGGCTTGCGCATCGATATGGAGGCTATCGCCGAATTGGCGGCTGCAACGGGAGTTTCCTACTTCAAAGGTGCATTCCGCAAGAAAGCCTTTGACGGCAAACCGTGGACACCGGCAAAAATCGACCAGGCCGGCAAACGACGGCGCGGTTCGTTGATGGTGGACAGCGCTGCGCTGATGAACAGCATCCGCACGGCCAGCGCTACGGCAACACGTGTCGTATGGGCTGCAGGCAACGATAAGGTGGCTTATGCGCAGGTGCACAACGAGGGCGGCCGGGCCGGTCGGGGTGCCGGATTCGATATGCCGCAGCGTCAGTTCATGGGACAAGCGGACGAGCTGGAGACACAAATCGGCGGGCGGATCCAAACTTATTTGCAGAAAATATTCAAATGAAAGCGTCGGGCCTTTTGCCCGACGCTTTCTGCTTCCCGCATCGATCGTTATTTCAGCTCCAACCTAACGCGCTCAACGCGACCCGAAGTCGCACCGGTATTGAACCCAACTTCGAACGCCGTCTGATAGGTCAACCGATAGCATTCATACGAACTGTTGACTACCACCTTTTTCAGATTGGTACGGAACAACGGTGCGTAGTCTCCATCTGAAAAATGGTGCAGCGACCGATGAATTTTTCCCAGCAGCTCGATGATGCGATAGGCATCCTCCCGTTTCGGAGCTGCCTGCGAAGCTGGAGTGAGACGCATATCGGCGACCGTAATCGTGAGTTGCGTGTCGGCCATCTGTCGGCCGCCACCCTCCTGCGTATAGTTGACATTCTCGACATCCAGCAAAGCACACGGCCATTTCACCGACGGAACCTCGTAAGAGAGCTGCCCCCAATCTTTGTCGATGTAGGCCAGCTCCGGGACGTGCTCTCCGAGCTGTGTCTGAACGCTCAACAGAATTGCTGCAATTTGATCCATTATCCGAACAGTTCGTTCAAGACGATAGCGATCGTCCAATAAACCAAGCCGGGCAGCGGGAGCAGCAGATAACTCCGCCAGTCGCAGCCAACATATCGTCTATTATCCCGTATGGATATTGCGGCATAAACCAGCATGACGCAGAGTGCGCTGGCAATAAGTCCCGCATAGAAGCCCAGCGGGCTGAAGAACAAATACGGCCATACGGCGGTGTTCAGCCCCACCGAAAGGTTGCGTTTGTCCATCTGATTGAGTTTAATTCGTTTCATCGTCTAATAGTTTTAATTGTCTTTTGTCGTCCTCCTGTTCCTCCTCCTTAAGTATCCCAAGCGGAGTGTTGATATATTTCATTAGAGTGATATATGTCATGGGGTAAACAGGATTTACGAACTTTTTCCACACTTGAAAATAACTTTTGGCGTGGTTGCCCGGCTCATAGTGCTGCTGCACGATGTCGCAGACTAATTTGATGCGTCGGAGTGTGTTTTTGTGATGTTTACCCATTGCCGTAGCAGATTTTGTTATTACCTTTGTTGCAATTCCTTACATTGCAACTCGTCTGTTCCGATGCGGCAGGCGGGTTGTTCACTTTACCCCCCCCACAAATTTGCTATTCGCAGGGCCATCGTTACGCCTCCGTCATCCCCAGCGGCACGGATTTCCATGCCCCGGTCTTTTCGTCCTTGAACTCGGCGTAAATGAACGTGCGGGTGAAAGAGGGGATGTAGGCCTCCTCGATGATCGTGATGCCCTCGTTCAGTCGCTCGTTGTTCAGATCGTTCGCCAGCTTGCGCAGCTGCAGGGCTTTCGTAGCTTTCAGATTGCCCGCAGCATCGCGCGACACCAGTCGCATGATCTGATTGACCAGCGCACGGGTCGTGTCGTCCTTGATCAGAGCCAGGCATGCCTCCGTAACAATGGCGATACCGTCGTTCACAGTGTCTTTCCAGCCATCGCAGCAGCGGCGGCCGATGGTGATGCGTTTGGTACCCTCCGAGTTGGTGAAAGTATGGCTTTTCTGCCCGTCTTTCGTCCGCTTCAGCACGTCGGCCTTCATGTCGAGAATCTGCCGGAAATTCTCCTCGACCGTGCGCTTCGTGGCGCTAATCGACCCGCTCAACTCTTGGAGCATCGGGAGGGCCCGGTCGATCTCCTCATCGACCAGGCGGCCGTAAACTTCCCGGTCTTTCTTGGCCTGCTCGGCCTCGGCTTTCTTGGCTTGAGCCGCCTTGAATGCTTCGTACTGGGCCGCTTCCTCGGCGGTCATCTGTACCGTTTTTGTTTCGTTGTTGTTCATTGTTGTACTATTTAATTGGTTATTCGGTTGCTTTCTTTATGGCTGCCTTTGCCTGGTCTATTTGTTCTTTGGCAAAGCTGTAAATCACCTGTTTTTCGGGGTCGAACCGATCCACCAGGTCGATTAAAGCAGTCAGTAATTCCGGGGCTGCAACGATGATTTTTGCCACCCGACGTTGGAGGTGCGTCCCTCTTACGTGTTGCTGGTTGGGTAAAGGGATAATTCCCAGTGGTGCTTCTACCGGGGTGTCTTCTTTAATCAAGACAACACCGTTGGGATAATTGGGCAGGATCGTTTCGATCCCTTTCCATTTTACAGTGCGATATTCGTAATCCATAGCGCTATCGTTCAATAAACCATCCCTCTTTGAGTAACTGTGAGCGGCGAATATCGGAGCGTAGAATTTCCCGATCGCATTTGTCGCATCGGTCGCATCGATGTTCCCGCACCACGCTGTAAAGTGGCATCCTTGACCTTGCAGCGGAAGAGTAACGCCGTTCGGCAAAAACCTCTTCGTACATTCGGTGTCCGAACAGGCGGCACCGCCATTCTTTCAGTAGCTTTTTCATCATTATCTGTTTTTAATTGGGTAATCCTCCATCCGACGGAACGTAAATAATGCGAGGCGTCGAGGCGGGTTCCGGCTGTTTCGGCAGGGCTTTCAACCCGCCGTGCCGCTCGATGGCGCGGAGTTTCATAGTCAAGGCATACAGTTCCTCCGGGCTGAGTGCGCCGAACTCCTTGCCCGCGATTCGCGGATCGCGGCAGAAAGTATTGATTCGCGTCCAGTCCGTCGTGTCGATGTCCAGCCGCTGCATCTGCTTGAGCGCGGCCGACCGACACTTGCGGAGATATTCCCGCTGGATGCTCCAGCCGTCTTTGAGCAAATTGTCGAGTGCATCGCACATCGTTCGATATTCGGCTGCTGTCATATCGCGCAGGCTGGATGTCCGGCCTTTGGTGTACTTCCGTACCAGCCGCTCTTTCATCTCCTCGTCGTGAACCGGCAACCGGTTGAGCAAGGCGTAAAATCGTCCGTAGTTCATGGCTATTTTCGTTCGTATTTAGAGCATTCCCGGATTCCGAATCGCATTTTCCGACCGTAAAATGAGCACCAGTAATATGGTTGCAATAAATTAGGCTCGTGGGTGCAGAAGCGACACATACTGCAATACCGAACTACACTCGGCTTATATTCAAATATTCCCATTATTATTCGTTCAGATAGTATTTTGCGGCCCCCTCGGCCCAAATAGTGAGATAGGCAGCGGCATCATCGGCATAGCGGCCCTGGCAATAGGCTCGATACCCCCGCGTGTAAATCTTCACACCGCAGTCGAAGCGGATGTCGTCGGCCATCTTGCCTTTCGGCCGACCTTTGTAGACCTGCGACACGAGGATGAATGACTTCCGCGGGAAGCGGTCGAACAGCTGCTTCTTCAAACGCGCGAAGCTCTGCACGTCGAGGTACTGCACCGAATCGATTACCACGAAGTTGGCGCTCTTGGGTTTAGCCAGCCGCTCGACCAACTCGACGACCGTAATATTGGTTACGACCTTGAATTTCCCGGCCGCATCCGCCATCCGCAGGCGCTTTACCCGTTTCTTGAACGAGAGGTTGGCGCCCTCTTCCAGACTGACATAGTCGACTTTTCCGAAGTCGCAGAGCTTCTTGGCCAGCATCATCACGAACGAACTCTTTCCGCTGGTCGATTCACCGCAAATGAACCATCGCTCGAACCGCGACGGGCGGCCGAAAGCTCGTTCCCACTCCCCATCGAGGGGGAGTTCCGGAATTTGCAGGTTCTCTATTTCCGTCGGTGAATAGGCGCGCATCGTTATTCTCCTTTCGTGATCAGCGTATAGACCCGGCGCAGGCTGCCGTCGCTCTTGCGGGCGATTTGCTTGTAGTCGCTTTCTGCCGGGGCATTTGCCTGGGCGATCATCATGGCCTGGCCGAGCAGGAAGCGCTTGCGCTCGTCGCCCTCCGGCGGCGTGATGCTGTTGTACTTGTCGCCGCAGCGGCTGCGGATTTCAGCGAATCCTACCGTTTTGAACTCGACACCACGCTCCAATTTGGCTTTGAAACCGTCGGCACCCATCAGGTACCACGAGCAGCAGCCCTCGGTGCCGTTCCATGCGGCCTTGATTTCCAGGAATGCCTCGTACACCAGGTCGCCGACCTCGTCGAGAATGATCTGCGGGTGGTCGAGCGTCCGCAGGTAAAACACCAGGTCGTCGAATACATCCGCATAGCGACTGACCGAGTTGAGCCCGAACTCGCGGGCGATGAAACGGAACAGGCGCTGTTTAGTCTTGACCTGCGAACAGTCCACGTACACGACGTGCTTGTGCGTTTGTGCATGGTATCGTGCGGCGAACGTCTTGCCGATGTTCGGGAGATCGCAGAACATACCCGACAGGCTTTTGGTCCGGCACAGCTCCAGTTGGGAACTGATATAGTCAAAGGTCGGTGTCCGCACGATTTTCCATTCGGCTCCGTCGTCGAGACTGACACCCAGCCGCCGGGCGATGGACATCCATTTCGCATCGCTGAGCTTCTGTTCGGTGTTCCCTTTCTTGATCTCGCTGTAAACGGAGGTCGAGATACCCAACGCAACGGCGTGTTTGGCGTCGGTTGCATAGTTCTGCCGGTTGCTGGAGATGGCCAGCACGATCTTGGTTTTGATGTCGTTTGAAATCATATCGAATAGCGTTTTAATGTCATTCTAAAGCTCTTGTTTTGCCAATGCCGCGTAGTCCGTATCGAAGCCGAAGTCGTCGACAGGCTCTTCCGCTTCCGGAGGTAAAGCCACCGTTTCGATCGGTTCCGCTTCATCGGTCGGAAGATCGCGCGGCAGGATGCGCACCTTGCGTATTTTCTCCCGTCTTATCAATGCGTCGAACTCCGACACGTATTTCGCCTGCTCGGTATAGTTCTGCCTGTCTTCGTCGGTCTGCTCGGCCGTCGCCTCGTTGTAGGCTCCGACGGGCGCGCATTTGGCGATAAAGGCCGCGTCCTGGTAGATGTACACCTCGGACACTTCGCCCGCTTCGTTCGGCAGGTAATAGGCCTGCACTTCGTAATCGTTGGGCGCCAGCCGTTCGAGCAACTCCGGCGACGGCAGCCGGAACTTCTCTCCGCGCACGGTGCAGTACATGCTGCGACGGATCGACGTGCGGGTCTTCTCTCCGATGAAGCGGTAGAGCAGCGCCTTGTCGACGGGTGACAGGTCGGGGTTCTGATTCTGACAGAGTACCTCCCAGCGCGTCAGTCCGGGATAGAGCTTTTGGTTGGGGTGCAGCTGGTTGTTGTATTCGGCAATGGCTCGGATGTCGTCGGCCACGAGTTGGTCGTAGGTATAGGTCGCCTCCTTGTAGGTGTTGTTGAACTCGTCGTAGACCTTCTCCTCTTTTGGACGGTTGGCCTCCAGCCGGGCGTACCAGCGGCCGATGCCCACCTGCAGGCGTTTCTCGATGCCGTACTTCTTGGCCCGGTTGAAATGCTCGGCGCGCTTCTCCTGCGAGTTGCCGGGATTACACCACCGCACGAACGGGAAGACTACGCCTGCGCGAATCAGTCCGTCGGCAAAGTTGTTGACCAGATGGTGCTCGACCTCCACTTCGGCCGGACAGTTCCAGCCCTGGCGGTCGATCAGCTGGAACATGTTGCGCACGCAGTCGATGAACAGGTCGGCTGTCTTGAGACGATTGTAGGCGTAGCCGATGACGCAACCGCTCGCCACGTCATAAGCGTAGTAGGCCTTGACGCGCGTACCGTCGGCCATCTTGCGCGGCAGGTCGCGGTCGTCGAGCGAAATCTTCGAGAATGCCCAAACCGGGGCCGTGCGGTTGTGGTGCGGGCGGTACCGGTTGTTGAAGTCCCAAGCGCTGTCGTGGAGCTTCGAGCGCAGGGCGCGATTCTTGGGATTGTTCAGATAGTTGGCGACGGTCGTTTCGCTCAAGGCGATGGGGTCGCCATTCTTGTCGGTGAACTCTTCCGGGTCGAACAATTCGCCCGTCTCGGGGTCGTAAACGTCTAATTCGCCGCAGACGAATTGGTTGTACATCTCGGCCACCGTGGTATTGAACGGACGCTCCGGCAAGCTGTCCAACGAAAGGATCAGCCGTTCGATTTTATAGTTCACCTTGCGGGAGTTCTGATTTTGGAATTTGCCGGAGATCAAGCAGGCGTAGCCTATCCGGCTAAACTCGGCGACTTTCTTGCGGAAGCGCAACGTACTTTCCGGCAACGTGTGGCCGTACTCCTGCTTGAAGTAGGCGACAGCCGCCGCCATGTCGTCCCATTGCACCCGCCCGCCCGGCTGAGCCTGGCGCAGCGCTTTGGCGTTGGCCATCAGCCGCTGGATGGCGCGGATGACCGAGGCATTGACGGTGTACTCGGCAACCTTTGCGGCCGGCAACGGATCGCCGTTGTCGAACCGGAACCGGGAGAAAAACGATCGGGCCTCGGCGTCGAGCGTATAGTTGTCGCGAAACCACTTCTGCAACTGCATCGTGCCGCCCTCCGGGTAGAGTTCTTTGGCCGCAGCCTTGTACTTGTCCGGCAGACTGTCAAATACGATCAGCGCATACTGGCCGCGGCAAGCCCGGCGGGCAACCTCCACCTTACCACGGGCAGACAACTGCTTGTAGTTGGATTCGGTCATTACCGCCATCAGCTCGCGGGCCGATATGCAAAGTGTATTGTTGTGGTACTCCATTGTCTAAACATTACTTGCTCCCGCCCAGGACGCGAGCCTGGGTGTTTGCCAATCGGGATTTACTCGGTTATCATTTTGACAAACCTCGATGCGAGGTTGACATATAAGCCGTTTTCATTGGAGTTGATGCCCGGAATAAACTCAATATTACACGTCCCCTCTTCACCGGAATGATCGATCGTTATTGCGACTTTGCGTCTCGTCTTGACATCGATAATATCGACTTGTACAATGTCTCCGGCCGGAACGAGAGAGCCGCATATTATCTCTTTGATACTATCTATGCTCCATCCTATCGATGGCACTTGCTCATTTTCACAACGCAAAATGACGTTGTCCTCATCCATTCCGCCGTATAAACCGGACATCATGCGGCCATCGTTCAGAATGATTGTAATTTCTTGTCCCTTCTCGAGGTTGTCAATGCTCTGTCTAATTGTGTGTGTCATAATGTTATTTTTTGATAAGAAGTCTACTTTGGAAAGCTCGCCCGTGGCTGCAACTCATATCGCAAGCGTCGTGAAAGAAACACGAGCCATCGAGCCGCTTAGGACATGTTTCGCGGAAAATCTCGACGACGGTTTCTGCATCCGGTTCCGCCACTTGTCCAGTATATACCCGACCGCCACGCTGAATCGCTGCCGCCCGCAGCATATTTGCGTGGGAGGAATTGATGGCATATTTTAATGCCCGATCGAGAGTTGAACGGGTAATTTTGAAAGTGCGCACCATTTCCATCCGAACCGATGTTGGTAATAAAATTTGCCGTGTCATGATTTATAATTCAATTTGTATCATATCGAGAATATTGCTGGTCGCAAGGCTGTTCACCGCCAAGATTG
>OLXC01000554.1_pt1 | contig 13142 bp, 8 predicted proteins | sample 1673851 | NCBI WGS metagenome assembly OLXC01 (sample SAMEA103958130, study PRJEB25191) | human gut metagenome | biome: human-associated habitat [ENVO:00009003]; feature: intestine environment [ENVO:2100002]; material: feces | place: Germany | collected 2013/2015
TAAGTTCCTCGATTTCAAATTCAATATCTTCCAGATATGTCTCAATAATGTATTTAAGACTGTTAATATCAAGAAAATTAATCATAAAAACAAATCTGTCCGCAAACATTCTTGTAAAAATGCCATCCGGCATAATAATGTCATGAATCCTGTCCGCTACAGATTTAAGTATTCTATCACCCTGGTTACGTCCATAATAATCATTAATCGCTTTAAAATTACTTATGTCTATCACACCGACAACATAATTAACGTCCTTATATTTAAGCATTATTTCGGCATCATCAACAAACCTTGCAAAATTACCGTACCCTGATATCGGATCAATATTAATATGTTCGTCAATTAACTTCTGGGTATTCCTCTTTCCCATCCATAATGAATAGCCTACAAGCACTAATATAAGTCCGACAAGAACTATAAGCAGATATACGTTGACCTGAATAGTGGCTGCATCTATCTCCATCTCAAGCAAAATCAATTGTGTAATCCTCACTCAACCAATAATATAATTCATTCCGGCATGCCTTACGGCACGCCGGATAATAATGCGCTGATTAATTCTTAGCGCTTAAGTACTCATCAATACCTTTTGCTGCAGCTTTTCCGGCTCCCATTGCAAGAATAACCGTAGCAGCTCCCGTTACGGCATCGCCACCGGCAAATACACCAATCTTGGATGTCTGTCCGGTTGTCTCATCAGCAACGATACACTTACGCTTATTGATCTCAAGACCCTTAGTGGTCGATGATATAAGCGGGTTCGGTGATGTTCCGAGTGACATAATAACTGTGTCAAGATCCATTTCAAATTCAGAACCTGGAATTTCCACAGGGCTTCTTCTGCCTGATGCATCAGGCTCGCCAAGTTCCATTCTCACGCACTTAATTCCCTTAACCCAGCCCTTGTCATCGACAAGAATCTCTGTAGGATTGGTAAGAAGATCAAAAATAATTCCTTCTTCCTTAGCGTGATGTACCTCTTCAACTCTGGCAGGAAGTTCTTCCTCACTTCTTCTGTAAATGATATGAACCTCAGCTCCGAGTCTCAATGCCGTTCTCGCAGCATCCATCGCAACGTTACCGCCGCCGACAACAGCAACCTTTGTTCCTGCTGCAATCGGGGTATCATAACCATCCTCAAAAGCCTTCATGAGGTTATTTCTTGTGAGATACTCGTTAGCTGAAAATACTCCGTTGGCATTCTCTCCCGGTATTCCCATAAATCTAGGAAGACCTGCACCCGAACCGATAAATACGGCTTCAAAGCCCTCTTCTTTAAGGTCATCAATCTTGACAGCCTTACCTACAACAACATTCGTCTCTATTTTAACGCCAAGCTTCTTAACGTTCTCAACTTCTGCCTGAACTACCTTGTCCTTCGGAAGACGGAACTCAGGAATTCCGTATACAAGAACTCCGCCGGCCTTGTGTAATGCTTCAAAAATAGTAACATCATAACCAAGTTTGGCAAGGTCTCCTGCACATGTAAGTCCTGACGGGCCTGAACCGATTACCGCAACCTTCTTGTTCTTTTTCTCTTTGGCCGGTTCCGGTGTGATTCCGTTCTCTCTTGCCCAGTCAGCAACAAATCTCTCAAGCTTACCTATTGATACAGGCTCACCCTTGATTCCTCTGATACATTTGCCTTCACACTGTGATTCCTGTGGACATACACGTCCGCACACAGCCGGAAGAGCTGATGACTGGCTGATAATCTTATAAGCCTCAGCAAAATTGCCTTCCTTAACTTCATGTATAAATGCCGGAATATTGATAGATACCGGACATCCCTTCATACACATTGCATTCTTACAGTTAAGACATCTGGAAGCCTCTTCCATAGCCTCTTTCTCATTATATCCAAGGCAAACCTCTTCAAAATTGGTTGCTCTTACTTTCGGATCCTGTTCTCTTACAGGCACTCTCTTCATAACATCCATTATTTGTCACCTCCGCAGCCGCATCCGCCGTTCTTGTGAGTTGCACCCTCTGTAAGTGCCAGCATTGCGCGACCTTCCTGTGTCTTATACATCTGCTGTCTCTTCATGGCCTGATCGAAATCAACAAGATGTCCGTCAAATTCAGGTCCGTCAACACACGCGAACTTAACTTCATTACCAACCTGCACACGGCACGCTCCACACATACCGGTTCCGTCAACCATGATAGGGTTGACACTGACAACCGTATGTATTCCGAGTTCTTTGGTAAGAAGGCATACAAACTTCATCATGATCATCGGTCCTATAGCTACACAGTGGTCATACTCTTTACCAAGATCGTTTACGAGATATTTAATCGTATCCGTAACCATTCCGCCTCTGCCGTAACTTCCGTCATCTGTTGTTATATAGAGATTGCCGGCAACTTCCTGCATCTCCTTCTCAAGAATAACAAGATCCTTTGTCTTGGCACCGACAATAACATCAGCGGCAATACCGTGTTCATGGAGCCATTTAACCTGTGGATAAACCGGAGCAGTTCCAAGACCGCCCGCAACAAAAAGGATCTTTTTCTTCTTAACATCTTCAATATCGTCTGTAACAAGATCGGAAGGACATCCAAGCGGTCCTACGAAATCTTCAAGATAATCTCCTGTCTTAAGCTCTGACATCTTCTTAGTGGATGCTCCGATAACCTGAACAACTATCTGAACCATTCCTCTTTCTCTGTCATAGTCTGAAATCGTAAGTGGAATACGCTCACCATTCTCGTCAATCTTAGCAATAATAAACTGGCCCGGCTCGCATGATTTAGCCACACGCGGAGCTTCTATTTCCATAAGGAAAATATTGCTGGCCAGAAACTCAGCCTTAAGTATCTTATACATAAAGCACCTCCTATATTTATTTAATTACCATTTTATACAATAGAATCAAGTAATGCAATACAAATATACTGGAAAATTGTAAAAAAATAGCGTGAAACCGATAAAAGTCCCACGCTATGATTGTATTATTTAACTGATGAAAGTTTATAACTTCCCTTTGAGCCTGTTACCTTATATACATCTCCGGTATTGGCATCAGCACCGTACCAATAATCCTGTGCATCATGTCCAATGTTGTAATAGAACATATATATCTGTTTATCATCGACTGTCTTTAATGAATAATAATCCATTGAACATTCATTATCATCTTTGTCAATATGTTTCTTATTGACAATTTTCTTGTCTATCAATGCACTCCATATGAAATCCTCTGCCTCTGTCTGAGTATATTTGGATTCATACGTTACCTTATATGTCTTGGATGCCATGGTGCTCTTTCCATGTCCGTCAACAACCATCACGGTAACAACCGTAGTTCCTGCCGGAAGTTCAAAAGGCTTGCTGTACTCTGTGCTGTCTGTAGTAGGTGCCGTTCCGTCAAGTGTATAATATGCCTTACTGCCTGACGCAATTCCGGTAACCGTAACCATTACTTTGGACGACTGTGAAATTGTCGTGTCTGACGGTGTTATTTCAGGTGTCGCCGGTCCTGAATACTGTATATTATAGGTCTTGGTTATAACATCGCTCTTAATTCCGTAATCGTTAACCGCATAGAATTTAACAGTGGTCTGGCCCTCTTTAAGTTCTATTCTGTTAGAAAAAACCTGTGCATTGTCCTTAGGATCTGAGCCGTCTATTGTGTAATATATCTTACATCCGTTATCAGCTGAAAGGAATACCTTCTGATCGTCGCTGTAACTGCCTTCATCCGGTGTCGCCACTGGATCCTGAGGCACATATTTCTTAAACAATGCAATAATATCATCATCTTCAGTGGCAGCTGCCTTTTCATACAGGTCGCCGAGCTTGGTATAATCTTTACCATTCAGATAAACTGACATCAGATTATAATATGCATTCTTGTTATCACTGTCACGGTCAATCACATCAAGCAATATCTCTTCTGCCTTATCATCCTGGGAAGTATTCTTATAACATTCAAACAGGTAAAGCATCATATTGATATTGGTATCACTGTCGCCCTTGCCTTCATCATAGGTAAGTGCTTTCTCAAAATCAGATATAGCGGTATCGTAATCTTTATCATCATAGGCCTTATATCCAAGTTCATTATAATATCCGTAATTATCTTTGCTCTTATTAAAAGCAGCCCTGACCACAAGAAATGCCGTTATTCCTATTATAAGAACCGCTGCTACAACAGATGCTACGATAATAATGATCTTCTTCTTATCCGGCTTATCGGAATCATCATCTGAATCATCATCCGGATCATCATATATCTTCTCTTCTTCATCCGGTATATCATCTGTTTCAGATGTGTTCTTATTAACATATGCATGTGCATCAGCTGTCTCTTCATCCACAATACTTGCTATTGATTTGGCAAGTTCCTCTTCTAAATCAAAATCATCTCTCATAGTAACCTCTCCTTATTTTGCATACACTCACACTATACCACATTCATCATTCAAAATCAACAAATGCAAATATTAAGTTTTTGTTACGAAATACACTCAGGATGAAATTGTTACAAAAATGTTAAATCTTTTTTCGTTTTTTCACACAGCCGTCACATTCGTATACTAGATTAATAAGTGGATAGTGAAGTATAACTTTCTATCTCCCCCCTCATATTTAAAAGCTGGAAGCACCAAAGTTAATTCTTTGGTGCTTCGTTTTTGTTCTCGGAATCGAAAAAGGCATTGTGGTCAATCAGCCGCAATGCCTTTCGTTATTCTTATATTATTTTTTCCTGTTAATGAACTTGCCCGGATCCACAGCCATTACTTTGACATAACATGTAACTGTCTTACCATCGACCGTTCCGCTTATCACACATTCACCCGGCATACGTCCTGTTACCAGTCCGTTACCGTCTATTGTAGCAATTCTTGGATTCGATGTTCTCCACGATACTGTTGACGGAGCACCATCCACATACAGGTTAAATGTATCATATTGTTCTATCCTGATATCCGTATAATGCATTGCCATTGAATGTATTATACATGTATCCTGAACGGTTCCGGATGAACTGTATGCCGTAACTTCACATGTTCCGGCCCCAACCGTAATGATATTGCCATTTGCATCAACCGTCACAATAGATGTATCTGAGGATACCCATTTAACATGTTCATTTGTATTGGTCGGATATAACCTTGCAGTAAGCTGTCTTGTCTTGCCCTTTAACATCGTGATTTCCGATGAATTAACCGAAATCGAAGATGCCTTTATTATTTCCTTAACAATAACCGTACAGTTGGCAACAACTTCATTGCCATCTGTCGATGTAGCATGTACCACAGTTCTTCCTGGAGTTACACCCACTACATCACCGTCGGAATATACCTTTGCCACGCTCTCGTCATCCGATGTCCAGACAAGATTCTTGATAGATGCATTAGGCGGTGTTATTGTTGCCTGTAAGTTATATGTATCTCCTACATATACAGTAATCTTTGACTTGCTTAATGATATCGATGTAACAGGATTAATGACTCTTATTACAACCGAATCGCTTACTCCGCCACCATCAGCCGCTGTCGCAGTTATAACAACATTACCCGGCTTAACGCCTGTAACCTTACCGCTCTGATCCACGGTCGCAATCGACGTATTGCTGCTTCGCCATACAACCGCTTTATTGGAAGCAGTCTCTTTACCAACTGTCACTTTAAGATTTACTGAATTATTCACGTTAAGATTCTTCGGGTTACCTGAAATCTTAATGCTCTCTACATACTCTTTAACTTTAATTGTACATGTAGCCTTGAGTCCGCTCTCGTTAGTCGTAACGACTATCTGACATTCGCCTCCGACAAGTGCCGACACAACACCGTTCTCATCAACAGTCGCTATCGTCGGGTCACTCGACATAAATGTTACCGATTTATCAGGTGCATCATTAGGAAGTACCGTAGGAACTATTACAAACTTTGTTCCGGTTACCATTTCCTGATAATATGTATTAAGTGTGAGTCCCGTTACCGGTTCCGTTATCTCTATAATGCAGTATGCAACCGTTCCGTTATCTTCACTTACACATGAAATCGTTACCGTACCTACAGCAAGTGTGGTAACTTTACCGGTCTGGTCAACCGTTGCAAGCGATGTATCAGATGAACTCCATGTTACCTTCTTATTGTCAGCCGTATCAGGAAGTACCTCCGCACTGAGCCAGAGTACCGTTCCTTTCTTGACCGATAATTCAGTTTCGGAAAGATTGATTGATGTAACAGGCTGAAGAACCGTAACATTAGTCATATCAATATATCCGCCATCCTCTGTCTGGACGATTATTGTGGCACTGCCGCTTCCCACAGCAGTGAGCATACCTGTTGAATCAACGGTCACAACAGCTTCATTGGATGATGACCATTTAACATTCTTATTGGTTGCATTATCCGGAGTAATCAAAGCTGTAAGTCTCGACTGCTCGCCTACATTAAGCGTAAGCCTGTCGTAATCCATCTTAATTCCTTCAACCTGCTGCGTTATATGGAATTTACAATATGCCACTTTGGAACTGTCCGCATTGGAAGTTACACTTACATATGTCTCACCAGGTCCTACAAATGTTACAAGACCATTCTGGTCAACCGTAACGACCGAAGGATCCAGGGATGCCCATGTTACGGATGTATCAACGCCGGCCGATGCCGGAAGGACTGTGGCTGTAAGCTGGAACTTCTGCAATGCCATCTGTGCCGTAACGCTTGTGTTATCAAGAGTTATGCTTGTTACTCCTTCAGTTACATAAAAATCCGCCGTTGCGATATATAATCCGTCTTCCGAAACTACAGTTATCGTAGCCTTGCCGCCGTTAAGACCAGTTACAAGTCCAAGCTGCTGCTGGCCTTCACTGGTATATGGTACAACCGATATGATTGACGGATCGGAGGATACCCAGCTGAGCTTGGTATTATCCGGAACAACCGTCTCTCCGAAGTTAAGATACGCCGTAATATATAATTCCGCCCCTTTCTGGAGGGAAATCATGTCCTTAATCTCTTTACCATTGTACATAAGTGTGAGATTATTTACAGGATTAAGTATATAAACTTTACATTCTGCAGTCTTGACAATACCGTCAATCTCCTGCGTTGCTATAAGTGTTACATATCCGTTGTCTCCGGTCTTAAGTGCTGTTACCGTTGCTGTAAGACCGTCTTCCGAAATTTCAAGCAACGCCATGTCACTGTCCGATAATTTCCAGTGAACCGGCTGCTCAGTGTTCGAAACCATAGCTGTAACGCTTCCCTTTGTTCCGATGTTAAGGGACATTGATGTATTGGAAAGTGAAAATCCGTCAATAACGGTAATTGTTATTGTCTCAACATGCCCGTTCCATGTCACCGTCACATCTGCCGTTCCGGTGCTGTTTGCCGTAAACATTCCTGTCTTGGAGTCATACGAAACTATATTATTATTGCTTGATGCATAATTAACCTCTGATGGATTGGCTGTTGTTGAAATCGCAATCTTGTCACCGACGAGAACTGTCGTCTCCGGTGTATTGACAACATACGGTACTTTTACCGTTACCGAATCGCCGGCATTATTATTGGGATTATGATCAAGGCAGCTGGCATATACCGTAGTAGATCCTGCGTACACACCGTACACAACTCCGTTGCTTACAGTAGCAACATTCTCATCCGCAGACCACCAATATACATCCGAAACTGAATTACTGTTAGTGGTAAGTGCAACACTCTGTCCCTGGCCAACTTCAACGGTATCTTCAGCAATGGTAACTCCAACCGTTACATTAAATGAATATTGAAGTCCGTCCGCAGGTATCGCAGCAGTGATTGTAGCCGTGCCACCACTTATAGCCTTAATTGTGGCTGCATTGCCATTACCCGTTACCGTGGCAATATTACTGTTTGATGACGACCATTCAACGTATTTGGATGTGGCAGCGTTACATGTAACATTGCCGTCATTACCCGGCTGCATGATTCCCGCAACAGAATCATAAGCCACCGTAAGCGGTACCATCACCGGTATCTCTTTATATACATAATCTTCATCCAGCAGATATCCTACCGTAAGCTTGGTCTTGCCTGCTGCAACAGCCTTAACCGTTCCTACGCCCTCGATATTGCTGACACTTGCCACGAGATTATCGGCTGAACTCCACGTAAAAGTACCGTTCGTCGCCGAAGCATTCAAAATACTGACCGTAGCATTTACAGTAACCGCCTCTGAATCTGATTTAAAATTAATGGCCGGCGTATCAACGGATAAAATAACCGTTGCGGCCCTTACCATAACCACTCCTATTGTAGTCGCAACTATTATTGCGAAAACAGCAGCTACTGCCTTCCAATGATTTCTAAGGAATTTTCTGAATTTCATATTATCCTCCAAAAAGACATAATTACAGCTTTATCTTATGTATCGGAACTTGTCCGTCAAAAAATTATACCTGTTTATGATTTTTCTTGAGCATTTTTTGTATTTATTATATAATAGCGGCATAAAGGAGGCCGCAAATGAATATTTATGATATTTCTGATATGACGGGTGTATCAATTGCAACCGTATCCCGTGTACTCAACAACAGTCCAAAGGTAAGCGAATCCACACGCCGGAAGGTTATGGACGCCATCCGTCTTACCGGATACAGCCGGCAGAAGCGCCAGTCATCACAAAGTGTCGGGATTATATATTCCGGCTCTGTTCAACGTAATGGTTTCAATATGATAAATACCCTTGTAAGTGTTTTGAACAATCGTAACATAACACCGTATCTGTGGGTGTCCGACGGCAGCCAGAATGATCTTAAGCCTGCTGTCGATTTCATGTGCTCAAAGCATGTTTATGCTATTGTCTGTGATAACACATGCCTTCCCTCTTCTGCCGCGGATACATTGGCCGGATTCAAAAGCGGCTCATTGCCTTCGGTCATAATGATAAATTCATATAAAGACACGCCCGGAGTCATCAATATCATCTGCGACATCAAAGATACTTTTATGACACTTGTCAGTAATACGCTTAAATCAGGTGCTGTTTTTCCGGCTTTTCTCTTCTCGTCAATGTCGGAATTCTGTCTTGAGATGCTTGACGGTTTCAAACTTGCCTGCGCAGGTGCTGGAATCGAACCGTCAGTCGAATGTATGCATCTGTGCCCCGGCGGAACCGCAGATTCTTATAACTATATTAAATCGCTAAAAGAACAGGACAAAATACCGGATGCCATATTCTGTTCCAACGATATGCTTGCACTCGGGGCATCAAACGCCCTTGCAATGCCGGATGTCCGAATAACCGGATGCGGTTGTGATTTATGTACGGAGCCGGGAATTATGCCGTTTGGCAGCATAAACTGCCGGCTTGATGAAATAACACGGCATATTGCGGACACTCTCATGAATATCTCAATCAACGTACCCGTATCCACGCGGACGGGATTTACTCCTTATTTATAAAGGGGCACTAAAAAACATACCGTTTTCCATGCCCCAGTTAAATCAGGATGTATTATTTTATTCAAACCGATTCTTCATCAAATTCCACCTTAACATAATTACCACGTTCGGTCGTCTCTATTTCAAGAACTTTACCCTCAACAGACTTAATGCGTTCGGCGAATTTGTAATTGCGGGACATTGCCACCGCCGGGACAATGGTATAATACCAGCTCGACGGAAGCACTCCCTCTGTTATCTTAACGGTATCTCCCGGTTTTACGAGATTCTCCCGTTCCATTTTAAATTCTTCGATTCTCATAATTCAATATGATTTAATCCTCTTCGTCATCATCAGGCATATCCCAGTTGTGATATACAGCCTGAACATCGTCATCATCATCAAGCAGATCCAGAATTCTGTTCATCTGCTTAATATCGTTCTCCGAAGTAAGTTCAACCCATGTCTGCGGAATCATTGTAACTTCAGCCTGTGCAAGCTCAAGTCCTGCTGCTTCAAGAGCTTCTCTTACGGTGCCACAGTCATCCGGAGCTGTGATGATTTCAATTTCATCCTCATCCTCGTCATTGACGTCTTCTGCACCCGCATCAAGTGCAAGCATCATAAGCTCATCAGCATCCATCTTACAATCTTCCTTGTTGATAAGGATCTGGCCTTTCTTGTCAAACATAAATGATACACATCCCGGCGTACCTACATTTCCATTGCCCTTTGTGAATGCATTTCTTACGTTAGACGCAGTTCTGTTCTTATTATCAGTAAGTGTCTCAACGATGATCGCAGTTCCGTTAGGACCGTATCCTTCATATGTGATTGCAGTGAAATTTGCTGCATTGGCATCTCCGGCAGCCTTCTTGATACTTCTGTCGATCGTATCATTAGGCATATTGTTTGATTTAGCCTTTGCTATAACATCTCTTAACTTACTGTTATTGTTAGGATCCGGACCGCCCTCTTTAACCGCAACCATAAGCTCCTTACCTAATCTGGTAAAAACCTTACCTTTTGCTGCATCATTTTTCTCTTTTTTATGTTTGATGTTGGCAAATTTTGAATGTCCTGACATACGACACCTCCATTAGTCTTCTTTAACGTCTTTGATGCTGAAGCTGTATCTTCCCATCTTGTCTTTGCCAAGACATACGCACTTAACCTTATCGCCAAGTGTAAGGACATCTTCAACATGATCTATTCTTTCCTTGCAAATCTTGGAAATGTGAACCATTCCCTCTTTGCCCGGTGCAAACTCGATAAATGCGCCGAATTCCTTGATGCTTATGACTTTACCTTCAAGTACAAGACCTTCCTCATAATCGGTTACGATTGTCTGGATATACTTGATTGCCTTATCCATAGCAGCCTTGTCTGTTCCGCATACCGAAACTGCTCCGTCATCTGTTATATCAATCTTAACGCCCGTTTCCTCGATAATGGCATTAATCGTCTTACCTCTCTGTCCGACAACATCACCGATCTTAGCAGGGTCAATCTGAATCTGTACAATCTTAGGTGCATATGCGCCAACTTCTTTACGAGGTTCCGCAATGGCTTTCTTCATGCAGTTCTCCATAATGTACATTCTTGCCTCACGGCATCTTGCTATGGCACCTTCTACGATAGGTCTTGTAAGTCCGTGAATCTTGATATCCATCTGGATTGCCGTTATACCTGCATCGGTACCTGTTACCTTAAAGTCCATATCTCCGAAGAAATCTTCAAGACCCTGGATATCCGTGAGAAGAACATAATCATCATCTGTCTCACCTGTTACAAGTCCGCATGAAATACCGGCAACCATCTTCTTAATAGGTACACCTGCTGCCATAAGTGACATGCATGATGCACATGTAGAAGCCATTGATGTTGAACCGTTGGATTCAAATGTCTCTGATACGGTTCTTATTGCATATGGGAACTCCTCTTCTGACGGAAGCACAGGCAAAAGAGCTCTCTCAGCAAGTGCGCCATGTCCGATTTCACGACGTCCAGGTCCTCTTGAAACCTTGGTCTCTCCAACCGAATAAGCCGGGAAATTATAATGGTGCATATATCTCTTGGATGTTTCCTGCTCATTAAGTCCGTCAATTTTCTGCGCATCTGAAAGAGGTGCAAGAGTACATACGTTGCAGATCTGTGTCTGTCCACGTGTAAACATTGCCGAACCATGGACTCTTGGAATTATATCTACTTCAGCCGCAAGCGGACGTATCTGTGTGATCTCACGTCCGTCAGGTCTTCTGTGATCTTTAAGAATCATCTTACGAACTGTTTTCTTCTCATACTGATATACAGCTTCATCAATAAGCGGAAGCCATTCTTCTTTCTCTGCAAAATTCTCTGCAAGATAATCCTTAAGGTTACGGATTCTCTCTTCACGAACCTGCTTTTCAGGAGCAAACATTACCTCTTCCATCTCTGCAGGAGGTACAATTTCTTTAATCGCATCAAACAAGCCTTCAGGAATTGCACAGCTTGTATATTCATGTTTCGGTTTACCGCATTCAGCGACAATCTTGTCAATAAAAGCGATAACCTGCTGGTTAACTTCATGAGCCTTGTATATTGCTTCGATCATCTTGGCTTCAGGTACTTCATTGGCACCTGCTTCAATCATGATAACTTTCTCTCTTGTTGATGCAACAGTAAGCTTGAGATCAGAAACAGCTGTCTGTGCACCGTTAGGATTGATTACGAATTCTCCGTCAATAAGTCCTACCTGTGTTGTTGCGCAAGGTCCGTCAAACGGGATATCTGATATGGCAACTGCGATAGCTGAGCCAAGCATTGCCGTAAGCTCAGGGCTACACTCCGGATCAACTGACATAACAAGGTTGTTGAGTGTTACATCATTACGGTAATCCTTAGGGAAAAGAGGTCTCATAGGTCTGTCGATAACACGCGATGTAAGAATGGCATTCTCTGAAGCCTTTCCCTCTCTCTTATTAAATCCTCCCGGTATTTTACCTACGGCATATAATTTTTCTTCATATTCAACGCTGAGTGGGAAGAAATCGATTCCGTCCCTTGGTTTCTCCGATGCTGTTGCGGTTGAAAGTACAACAGTATCGCCATAGTGCATAAATGCAGCGCCGTTAGCCTGCTTTGCAACTCTGTCGATGTCTACCGTAAGTGTTCTTCCGGCAAGTTCCATACTAAAACTTTTATACATAGTATCTCCTGTTCTGCCTTTGCGGCATGTTTGTTATAGTGCGGCGGCAAGACATCGAAACAACTGACAAATCCACAGCTGTCTGTACATTTGTCAGTGGTCTCGCACATCCTGCCATCCGTCTTTTGCACGGTAAAAATGGGCGGAAAACTCCGCCCATACCATAAACTATTTTCTGATTCCCAGACGGGCAATCAATTCACGATATCCTTCAACATCATTCTTCTTGAGGTACTCAAGTAATGCTCTTCTCTTACCAACCATTTTAAGAAGACCTCTTCTTGAATGATGGTCTTTCTGGTTAACTTTAAGATGTTCTGTGAGCTCCTTGATTCTCTCTGTAAGAAGGGCTACCTGTACTTCTGGTGAACCTGTATCTTCAGGTGTCTTACCGTATTTAGCTACGATTTCTTTTTTCTGTTCTGCTGTAATCATTAATAAATCCTCCTAAATCTTAATAAATGCCTTATGCCAGGATCCGGTTGGAGATTCCTTGATCTGGGCACAGGTTAAAACTCATACTTAACCATTGTAGCATAGTATTATCAAGTTGTAAACAACTTTTTG
>OLXC01000555.1_pt1 | contig 13131 bp, 11 predicted proteins | sample 1673851 | NCBI WGS metagenome assembly OLXC01 (sample SAMEA103958130, study PRJEB25191) | human gut metagenome | biome: human-associated habitat [ENVO:00009003]; feature: intestine environment [ENVO:2100002]; material: feces | place: Germany | collected 2013/2015
CTTCTCCGGCAGCGCCGCAGAGGGCGAAATGGTGAATGTATTGATTCAGAGCGCGGAAGATGGTATACTCTTCGGCGAAGTGGAGGAATGCACAAAATGATGAAAACTACTGCAAACAAGATCACCATGTTCCGCATCGCGCTTATCCCGGTGTTTCTCATTCTGGCATACACGGGGCATCTGTACGTTGCGCTTGCGGTTTACATAATTGCCTGTCTTTCCGACGTGGCCGACGGCTACATCGCGCGGCACTATAACCAGGTGTCGGACTTCGGCAAGTTCATGGACCCGCTGGCGGACAAGATGCTGGTGCTGTCCGCGATGTGCTTTTTCGTCGAGAACGGGCAGATGCCCGGCTGGTGCGTGGCGATAGTGCTGTTCCGCGAATTCGCGGTGTCCGGTCTGCGGCTCATCGCGGTGGAGCAGGGGCGCGTGATAGCGGCGGCATGGTCCGGCAAGCTCAAGACGGGCTGCACCATGGTGGGGCTTTCCGCAATGATGCTCTTCTCTGAGGCCGCGGCTGTAAACACGATATTCACCGTGCTCATACTTATCACGACGGTCGGCTCCGGCATACACTATTTCTGGGTCAACCGCGACGTATTCAAATCATAAGACTGCTCGATTGAGAGGTAAAGACCATGAAGCTTTATAATTCGGCAACACGCAAAAAGGAAGAATTCGTTCCCAACCATCCCGACATCGTGAAGATGTACACCTGCGGCCCGACGGTATATCACTTTGCCCACATCGGCAACCTGCGCTCCTACATCATGGAGGACGTGCTGGAGAAGTACCTGCGCTATCTGGGCTACAACGTCAAGCGCGTGATGAACATCACCGACGTGGGGCATCTGACCTCCGACGCCGACGAGGGCGAGGACAAGATGCTCAAGGGCGCACAGCGCGAGCACAAGACCGTCATGGAGATCGCAAAGTTCTACACCGACGCGTTCTTCTCCGACTGCGGCAAGCTCAACATCAAGACGCCCGACGTGGTGGAGCCGGCGACGCACTGCATAGACGAGTATATCAAGATAATCACGAAGCTGATGGACACGGGCTACGCCTATTTTGCGGGCGGCAACGTGTACTTTGACACCTCCAAGCTCGAGCGTTACTACATCTTCAACGACTTCAACGAGGAGGATCTCGCCGTCGGCGTGCGCGAGGGCGTGGACGAGGACACGAACAAGCGCAACAAGAACGACTTCGTGCTGTGGTTCACAAAGTCCAAGTTTGAGGATCAGGCACTGAAATGGGATTCCCCGTGGGGCGTGGGCTATCCCGGCTGGCACATAGAATGCTCCGGCATTTCCATGAAGCATCTGGGAGAGGATCTTGACATCCACTGCGGCGGGATAGACAACGCGTTCCCCCACCACACCAACGAAATTGCCCAGTCAGAGTCCTATCTGGGGCACAAATGGTGCAACTTCTGGATGCATGTCCACCACCTGAACACCACCACGGGCAAAATGTCAAAGTCGAAGGGCGAATTTCTGACGGTGTCGCTGCTTGAGGAAAAGGGCTATGACCCGCTCGCCTACCGTCTCTTCTGCCTGCAGAGCCACTACCGCAACGGCCTTGTGTTCACGTGGGAGAACCTTGACAACGCGCAGACCGCGTACAGCAAGCTCGTCGCCAAAATCGCCGCGCTCAAGCCCGGCGAGGGCGAGTATGACGAGGCCGCGGCCGCCGCACTGAAGGAGAAGTTCTGCGCCGCGCTCGACAACGACCTGAACACCTCTCTCGCCGTGACCGCGCTTTACGACGTGCTCAAGTACAAGACGAACGACGCAACGAAGCTTGCCGTTATCGGCGACTTTGACCGCGTGCTGAGTCTGAGTCTCATCGAGAAGGCCGCGAAGAAGCGCGAGGAGCTGAAAAAAGAGCAGCTTTCCGGCGGCTTCACCATCATTTCCGAGTCCGGCGAGGCCGACGCAGAGGTCGAGGCGAAGATACAGGCGCGTCAGGATGCGAAGAAGGCCAAGAATTACGCCGAGGCCGACCGCATCCGCGATGAGCTCAAGGCCGCCGGCATAGAGGTCACGGACATCCCCCACGGGGCAAAGTGGAAGCGGATCTGATACTGAATTGTAAAATATAGAGGAGTGTTCACGGGATACTCCTCTATATTCATATACGGGGTGAATGAAATGAAGAAAATTTCCGCGCGCATGTGGGCGACGCTGATACTCATCGGCCTTGTCGGCCAGTTTGCATGGACGATAGAGAACATGTACTTCAACGTGTTCCTTTACAACACCATATCCACCGACCCGCGCTATATCTCCGCCATGGTCGGGTGGAGCGCCGCCGCGGCGACGCTGACGACGCTGCTGATGGGCGCGCTTTCCGACAGGGTGGGAAAGCGCAAGCTATTCATCTGCGCGGGCTACATCCTGTGGGGCATATCCACGGCGGCCTTCGGGCTTATCACGGTCGATAACGCGGCAAAGCTCTTCCCCGCGCAGGCCGCGGCCGCGGCGGCGGTGATGGTCGTCATACTTGACTGCGTGATGACCTTCTTCGGCTCGACCGCGAACGACGCCGCCTTCAACGCGTATATAACCGACTCCATCGACGCCGGTAACCGCGGCAGGACGGAATCTGTGCTGGCGGTTCTGCCGCTTCTGTCGATGCTGATAATTTTCGGCCTTTTCGACGGCATGACACAGCGCGGCGAGTGGCAGAGGTTCTTCGCAATCTTCGGCGCGCTTGTCACTTTGGCGGGCGTCGCGGGCATATTTCTTATAAAAGAGCCGGACATCAGCCCCCGGCACGAACCGTATCTGAAAAACCTTGTATATGGGCTTCGCCCGGATGTGATACGGGATAACCGCGCGCTGTACCTCGCCTTTGCGGCGTTCTGCCTGTTCTCCGTGGCTGTGCAGGTGTTCTTCCCCTATCTCATAATCTACATGCAGAATTACCTCAAGATAGACAATTACGCGCTGGTGCTGGGCGTGGTGCTGATAACAGCGTCAGTCGTGAGCGTGGCCTCCGGCAAGGCGATAGACCGCGTGGGCAAGCTGCGCTTCGTGCTGCCCGCCGCGGCGGTGATGCTCATCGGGCTTGTGGGGATGTACTTCGTGCGCGGCATGGCCGGTGTGATGGCGGCGGGCTGCGTGATGATGAGCGGGTACATGCTCGTCACGGCGGTGCTGTCCGGCGTTATCCGCGACAACACGCCTGAGGGCAAGGCCGGGCATTTTCAGGGCATACGCATGATATTCGGCGTGATGCTGCCGATGATCATCGGCCCCGCCGTCGGTGCGGCGGTGATACGCGGCTCAGACAGCACGTATGTGGAGCTGGGCGTCGTGAAAACTGTGCCGACGCCGGGCATCTTCCTCGCTGCAGCGATAGTGCTGCTGCTTATCATTCCCCCGGTGCTGCTGCTGAAAAAGCCGGGCGCGGAAAGCAAGGAGGGCAAGGCATGAGCGCGATGATGACACGCTGGGGCGCGGCGCTGGACGCCAATGCGGTCCTGCAGGAATATCCCCGGCCGCAGATGGTGCGTGAAAGTTATGTAAACCTCAATGGGTACTGGAATTACGCCATAACGGACGGCGGCGCGCCGGGCGCGGAATATGACGGGCGCATACTCGTGCCGTTTTCGCCGGAAGCACCGCTTTCCGGCGTGGGGCGCAGTCTCGCCCCCGGGCAGACGCTGTGGTACAGGCGCGCGCTGCCGTGTGCGCGGCAGGCAGGTCTAAGGACGCTGCTGCACTTCGGCGCGGTGGATCAGACTGCGCGCGTATACGTAAACGGCGCGCTCGCCGCCGAGCATACCGGCGGGTACACCGCCTTTTCCGCGGACATAAGCGCGCTTCTGACCGATGGCGAGAATATACTCACCGTCGCCGTGCAGGACGCGACGGAGGCCGTTCCCCTCTCCCGCGGGAAGCAGAAAACGAAGCGCGGCGGCATATGGTACACCCCGCAGAGCGGCATATGGCAGACCGTGTGGATGGAGCACGTGCCGGAAGAATATATCAGCGCGCTGAGGATAACGCCGGACGCGGCGCACGGACAGGTGCGAATAGCGGTGCTGTCCGATGCGGAGTGCGAATGCTGCATCGTCTTTCAGGGGCGGCGCATCGAGGGGCGCACGAACAGCGACATCACGGTGTCAGTCGATGAGCCGGAGTTGTGGTCGCCCGAATCGCCGAAGCTTTATGAATTCTCCGCAGAGCTGGGCGCGGACAAGGTGGACAGCTATTTTGCCATGCGCGACGTGGGCGTAGGCAAGGATGAAAAGGGCCGCCCCTGCCTCATGCTAAACGGCAGGCCGTATTTTCACTCCGGCGTGCTCGATCAGGGCTATTGGCCGGACGGGCTGTACACCGCGCCGAGCGACGCGGCGCTCGTGTACGACATTGAGCTTATGAAGAGCATGGGCTTCAACATGCTGCGCAAGCACATCAAGATAGAGCCGATGCGCTGGTACTATCACTGCGACAGGCTGGGCATGCTCGTCTGGCAGGACATGATGAACGGCGGCGGAAAATATGATCCTATAACTATCTCCGCGCCGCTGATAACGCGCCGCCATAAGAACGACCATGACTATAAGCGCTTCGCCCGCGAGGACGCGGAAGGGCGCGCGCAGTATTACCGGGAGCTGGACGAGCTGACGACGCAGCTTTACAACTGCCCGTGCATCGTGATGTGGGTGCCGTTCAACGAGGGCTGGGGTCAGTTCGACGCGGCCGAGGCCGTGCGCCGCATTGAGGCGAAGGACGCCACGCGCACCATTGACCACGCGAGCGGCTGGCACGACCAGGGCATAGGGCAGATAAAAAGTCTGCACGTCTACTTCTATCCGTACCGCTTCAAGCCCGACGCGCTGGGGCGCGCGGTGGTGCTGTCCGAATTTGGCGGGTACAACCTGCCCGTTGAGGGGCACACGTGGAACAACGCCAACTTCGGCTACCGCGCGTACAAAACGCGCGAGGCGCTTGGCAGGGCTTACGCCGCGCTTTTCGCCCGGCAGATATTGCCCGCGCGCGAGGCCGGTCTGGCCGCCAGCGTATACACGCAGCTCAGCGACGTTGAGGATGAGATAAACGGCTTCGTCACCTACGACCGCGAGAGCGTCAAGTTCGACGCCGCGGCGGTGAAGGCGATAAACGACAATCTGATATACGGCTGATACCTTGAAGCAGCAAATCGGGGCGGCGTCCGCAATGGACGCCGCCCCTTTGGTACGCCGCGTCAGGCCAGCTTCACTACCGTAAGCGTGCTGTTGGCATAGGTGTTGCTCGTGCCGCTGTTGTTCAGCACGGTCAGCGTCTGCGCCGCCGTCGGACTGACTATCGCGGTGAGGGTTATCCTGTCTCCGCCCGCGGCGGACTGCGTCTCCGCGGTGACGGCATACGGCAGCGCCGTGCCGTCGAGCGCAAGCGCCGCGCCGAGAGTTCCGGCATCGGCGACGGAGGCGTCGCTTGCAAACGTGACCAGATACTGCCCCGCCGCAAGCGTCACGCCGATCGTTCCGGAGGCCGCAATGTCCCCGGTGGAATTTATCACGTTCGTGGGCAGCGCAAGCGCAGAGCCGCTTGCCACGGTCTGCGCCGCGGCGTTATAGAGCATCGCGTTCTCATTCGTCGCCGCTGTACCGGCAGGCCCCTGCGGGCCTGTTGCGCCGGTGGCGCCTGTGGCTCCCGTTGCACCCGTGGGTCCAGCCGGTCCCTGCGGGCCGGTCTCTCCCTGGGGGCCAGCGGGGCCGGTCGCGCCGGTTGCTCCGGTCGAGCCGGTGGGGCCGGCAGGTCCGGCGGGGCCTTGCGGCCCTTGTATCCCCTGCTGTCCCTGTGGCCCGGCGGGGCCCTGCGGGCCCATCGGCCCGGCCGGGCCGACGTTGCTTCCGCAGCCGCAGCATCCGCAGCTTCCGTTGCAGTTGTTGGTATATATCTTCGTAGAATAGCTGTCGTTTTCCGCCATGGCTTTCCTCCGAAAGATGGATTTGAGGCGGGCTGTGCGAAAGTCTCCCCGCCTGTAACAATCTATGCCATGCGCCGGGGATATGTGCGGGTGCGGGGCGCGGGTGGGTGTGGATATTAATAACTGCCTGTCTGCCGCGCTCATTTGACTCATTTGATATTTATTGCTGTTGCGTTTTGGACATAATCATAGTAAAATATGCATAGAAACCGATGGAAAGGAGCGGCGCTTCATGGTATATACGATCGATGAAATAAAAAATATTGTTATTCCGATTGCAAAAAAGCACGGCCTCAAGGCGGTTTATCTGTTCGGCTCGTATGCAAGAGGCACCGCTGCCGACTCAAGTGATGTCGATCTGCTGATAGATACTGCCGGAACAAACATAAAAAGTCTTTTGGGACTGGCCGCCGTGTACTGTGAGCTTGAGGAAGCCTTGGGGAAAGCGGTTGACCTGATAACTGTCAGTTCCCTTGAGCAGCCGGTACAGCGGCCAAGCGAGGCCAGCTTCCGCGCGAATGTTATAAACGAGAGGGTGAGTTTGTATGCTGCCGCCTGATGCGCAACGGCTTGAGCATATAAGGGATTATTGCGTCGAGATCGAAAAGGCAATAGCTCGTTACGGGAATTCGTTCGAGATATTTGATAAAGATGCAGATTATCAGCGTTCGGTTTCTTTCTGCATACTCCAAATCGGTGAACTGGGAAGCCAGCTTTCGCCGGAATACAGAGCCGCGACTGCAAACCGAATTCAGTGGGGCCAATAAAGGGTATGCGCAATCTGGTCGCTCATAGCTATGGGAGCATGAGCAGGGATATCATCTGGGAAACAGCCGTGACTGATATACCGATTTTGAAGCAGTTCTGCGCAGAGCAATTGGAGCAAGTAAAATAAGCCGTTAGTCTGCCGCCCGATATGGGGCGGCATTTTTTCCGCTAATATAAACCAAAACCGGACTGTTATACAGCAAAAGCATCTGCGCATAGGCACGGATACACAGCGTGCAGATATTGCCCACATAGCCGTGCCGCGCGGGCATATTAACGGGATTTTAACGGGCAAAGTTCTAATTTCTTGAAAGTTTGTTATATGACTAACGCACTTTGTCGTTTTTTTGCACAAATAGTCTCATTTTTATTCAGCTTTTTTCATCCGATTATTATTCATTTCCCAGAATTTCAATCAGTCTATAGAATTGCATTTCCAGTGATGTTATAATAGCATTACCTAATTTGGCAATACTTCTCTTGCAAAAACTTTTTGGATTATGGAGGATACATGAAGAAAGTACAGTTTACCGAAACAGTGCTGCGAGACGCGAGTCAGTCGCTTATCGCAACGAGGCTTCCGTATGAGAAGATGGAGCCGATCCTTGAGACGATGGACAAGGCGGGCTACTACTCCGCCGAGTGCTGGGGCGGCGCAACGTTCGACGTGTGCCTGCGCTTCCTGAACGAGGACCCGTGGGAGAGGCTTCGCAAGATCCGCGCGAAGATGCCCAATACGAAGCTGCAGATGCTGCTTCGCGGGCAGAACATCCTCGGCTACAAGCACTACCCCGATGACATCGTCCGCCGCTTCGTGCGCGCATCCGTCAAGAACGGCATCGACATCATCCGCATTTTCGACGCCCTCAACGACGTCAACAACCTCAAGGTCGCTATCGAAGAGACCGTGAAGTCCGGCGCTATCGCCTCCGGCACGATCTCCTACACCACCAGCCCCGTGCATACCCGCGAAAAGTATGTCGAGATGGTCAAGGAGCTTGCCCAGATGGGCGTTGGCTCCATCTGCATCAAGGACATGGCCGGTATACTCACTCCCGCCGCGGCATACGACCTCGTCGCCGCCATCAAGGACGCTGTTGATCTGCCCGTCGTGATGCACACGCACTGCACCACCGGCCTTGCTTACATGACCTACCTCAAGGGCATTGAGGCCGGCGCTGACGTTATCGACACCGCCATTTCCCCGTTCTCCGGCGGCACGTCCCAGCCCGCGACAGAGACTCTCGCCTACGCCCTCAAGGAGCTTGGCTATGAGGTCGAGCTTGACCAGCCGACGCTTTACAAGATCGCCGACTACTTCAAGCCCATCCGCAACGAGTACATCAAGGACGGCACGCTCAACCCCATTTCCATGGGTACGGACACCCAGTGCCTCAACTACCAGATCCCCGGCGGCATGCTCTCGAATCTGCTCAGCCAGCTCAAGAGCCTCAACGCGCTGGACAAGTTCGACGAGGCGCTGAAGGAGACTCCCGCCGTCCGCAAGGACATGGGTTATCCCCCGCTCGTCACCCCGACGAGCCAGCTCGTCGGCACGCAGGCCGTGCAGAACGTCCTCGCGGGCGAGCGCTACAAGAATGTCGGCGCGGAGATAAAGGCATACTGCCGCGGCGAGTACGGCCGCACTCCGGCCCCCATCGACCCTGAGGTCCGCGCAAAGATACTCGGCGATGAGAAGCCCATCGAGGGCCGCTACGCCGATTCCCTGCCCACCGACACCTTTGAAAAGACCGCCGAAAAGCTCGGCGATACCGCAAAGTGCGAAGAGGACGTTCTCTCCTACATCGCCTTCCCCGCCGTCGCGGAGAAGTTCTTTGACAAACGCCGCGCGGAAGAGGAGAAGAAGGTGCGCTACTCCATTGAGGCGCTCTAAGGAGGCTGCTTATTATGGATATGGTCAATATTTCTCTCTCCACCGCCGCCATTACAGGGCTGCTCGGCTATGTGGTGGTCTTTGTGGGGCTTATCCTTCTGATGCTTGTCATCATGCTGATGAGCAAGATGTTCATCGCAAAGGCCAACGCCGCGAAGGCTGAACCCGCCGCCGTCGAAGCCGCGCCCGCCGCGGCGCCCGCGAAGCCCGAGGCCCCCGGCACCGCCGGTGAGCTGAAGCTCTACGACACGGATCCCAAGGACGCCGCCATGATAATGGCCATCGTTGCCGACACGCTCGGCAAGCCCCTCAATCAGCTCCGCTTCATTTCCATCAAGGAGGTCAAAGAATAATGAAATATAAAGTAACGCTTAATAAGCGCGTATACGAGGTCGAGGTCGAGGAAGGCTCCGCCATGCTTATAGACGAGTATGAGCTTGCAGCCCCTGCCGCTCCCGCTGCCCCCGTCGCGGCGGCTCGGCATACTGCCGATATGCTCCACGCCCCACGGCCTGCCGCTCCCGCTGCCCCCGTCGCTGCCGCACCTGCGGCGGCTCCCGCCGCCGGTCTCGCCGCGGGCGAGGTCGTCAAGAGCCCCATGCCCGGCAACATCCTCAAGATAAACGCCGTGCAGGGTCAGGCCGTGAAGGAAGGCGACGTTCTTGTTGTTCTGGAGGCCATGAAGATGGAGAACGACGTTGTCGCGCCGCGTGACGGCACTGTGGCACAGGTCGTTGTGGCAAAGGGCGCTGTCGTCGAGACCGGTTCACCTCTCGTAGTGCTGGCATAAGGAGGAGACCTATGGATATACTGGGTACCCTCCGGGATCTGGCGCTTGAATCCGGCTTCGCCGCGTTCTTCACCACCGCAGGCGGCTGGAAAAACTTTGTCATGATAATCATTGGCTTCGTGCTTCTGTACTTTGGCATCGCAAAGAAGTTCGAGCCGCTGCTGCTCGTCGGCATCGCATTCGGCTGTCTGCTTTCAAACCTGAGCTATTTCATCGGCATGGGCGAGAACGCGCTGTATCATCCCGAGCTGTGGTCGCAGTTCCTTGACAGCACCAGCCCGTACTACCACAGCTACGGCTACATCATGAGCAACGCCGGTCTGCTCGACTTCTTCTACATCGGCGTCAAAGCCGGTATTTACCCGTCGCTCATCTTCATGGGCGTGGGCGCTATGACCGACTTCGGCCCCCTGCTTTCTAACCCCAAGAGCCTTCTGCTCGGCGCGGCGGCTCAGCTCGGCGTATTCGTGGCGTTCTTCGGCGCGATAATACTGGGCTTCACCGGCCCGCAGGCCGCCTCCATCGGCATCATCGGCGGCGCAGACGGCCCAACCGCAATATACCTGACAACGAAGCTTGCACCTGAACTGCTAGGGCCCATCGCCATCGCTGCGTATTCGTACATGGCGCTGATACCCCTCATCCAGCCGCCCATCATGAAGCTGCTGACGACTGATGAGATGCGCAAGGTCAAGATGGTGCAGAGCCGCGAGGTCAGCAAGGCGGAGAAGATAATATTCCCCATCGTCGTTGCGACCTTCGTTATCCTGCTTCTCCCCTCTACCGCGCCGCTGATTGGCTGCCTGATGCTTGGCAACCTGTTCCGCGAGACCGGCGTGACCGATCGTCTTTCCGACACCGCGCAGAACGCACTGATGAACATCGTCACCATCTTCCTTGCGACCTCCGTTGGCGCGACGATGACCGGCGACAACTTCATTCAGGTGCAAACGCTCTACATCATCCTGCTCGGCCTTGTGGCATTCGGCATCTCCACCGTCGGCGGACTTCTCGGCGGTATTGCGATGTTCTACGGCTCCGGCAAGAAGATAAACCCGCTGATCGGCTCTGCCGGCGTGTCCGCGGTCCCCATGGCCGCGCGCGTGTCTCAGGACGTCGGCCGCAAATACAACAAGACCAATTACCTGCTTATGCATGCAATGGGTCCCAACGTCGCCGGTGTTATAGGCTCCGCCATCGCCGCCGGCTTCCTCCTGTCCGTCTTTGGCGGCTGAGAGGGCGAAACCAAATATTTGCTTCCGCCGTTCGCTGCACAGCGAACGGCGGATCTTTGTATATGCATATAAGATTAAAGCGTACCGTTCCGGGGTGGAACGGTACGCTTTTTTGATGCTATTTAATTACCGCGCGGGATATCAGCCGTTCTTGATCGCGGCCTGAGCGGCGGCGAGACGGGCGATGGGAACGCGGAAGGGGCTGCAGGACACGTAGTCCAGGCCGACCTTGTGGCAGAACTCGACGGAGCTGGGGTCGCCGCCGTGCTCGCCGCAGATGCCGAGGTGCAGCTCGGGGCGGGTGGCGCGGCCAAGCTTTGCAGCCATGTCAACCAGCTTGCCGACGCCGGTCTGGTCGAGGCGGGCGAACGGATCGCTCTCGTAGATCTTCTTGTCGTAGTACGCGCCGAGGAACTTGCCGGCGTCGTCACGGCTGAAGCCGAAGGTCATCTGGGTCAGGTCGTTGGTGCCGAAGGAGAAGAACTCAGCCTCGGTTGCGATCTGGTCTGCCGTGAGAGCAGCTCTGGGGATCTCTATCATGGTGCCGACAAGGTACTTCATGTCGGAGCCGGCCTCAGCGATGAGCTGATCGGCAACTTTGGTGACGACGTCCTTGACGTACTTGAGTTCCTTGACTTCGCCGACCAGCGGGATCATAATCTCAGGAACCATGGTCCAGTCGGGGTGACGCGCCTGAACGGCGAGAGCGGCCTTGATAACGGCACGGGTCTGCATCTCGGCGATCTCCGGGAAGGTGACGGCCAGACGGCAGCCGCGGTGACCCATCATGGGGTTGAACTCGTGCAGGGAGGCGATGATGTTCTTGATCTCCTCGATGCTCTTGTTCATATCCTTGGCGAGCTGGGCAATGTCAGCTTCCTCGGTGGGAACGAACTCGTGCAGCGGGGGATCGAGGAAACGAACGGTCATCGGACGGCCCTCGAGCGCGATATACATGGCTTCAAAGTCGCCCTGCTGCATCGGCTCGAGCTTAGCGAGCGCCTTCTCGCGCTGCTCGACGGTGTCGGAGCAGATCATCTCGCGGATGGCGGGAATACGGTCAGCCTCGAAGAACATGTGCTCGGTGCGGCAGAGGCCGATGCCCTCAGCGCCGAACTTCACGGCCTGCTCGGTGTCGTGCGGGTTATCGGCGTTCGTGCGGACGCCCAGACGGCGATACTTGTCGGCCCAAGCCATGACGCGGCCGAACTCGCCGCCGATGGTGGCGTCGACCGTGGGGATGATGCCGTCGTAGATGTTACCGGTGGAACCATCGATGGAGATGAAGTCGCCCTCGTGATAGGTCTTGCCGGCGAGCTCGAACTTCTTGTTCTCCTCGTCCATCTTGATCTCGCCGCAGCCGGAAACGCAGCACTTACCCATGCCGCGCGCGACGACAGCCGCGTGGGAGGTCATACCGCCGCGGACGGTCAGGATACCCTGAGCGGCCTTCATGCCCTCGATGTCCTCCGGGGAGGTCTCGAGACGGACGAGAACGACCTTCTCGCCGCGCTCCTGCCATTCCTTGGCATCCTCGGCGGAGAAGACGATCTTGCCGCAGGCAGCGCCAGGGGAGGCGGGCAGCGCCTTACCGACAGCGGGAGCCGCCTTGAGCGCGGCGGCGTCGAACTGGGGATGGAGCAGGGTGTCGAGGTTGCGCGGCTCGATCATGGAGACCGCCTTCTTCTCGTCGATCATACCCTCGTCCACGAGGTCGCAGGCGATCTTGAGAGCAGCCTGCGCGGTGCGCTTGCCGCTGCGGCACTGGAGCATGTAGAGCTTGCCGTTCTCAACGGTGAACTCCATGTCCTGCATGTCGCGGTAGTGATCCTCGAGCAGGTCGCAGACCTTGACGAAGTCGGCGTAAGCCTGGGGGAACTTCTCTTCCATCTGGGAGATGGGCATCGGGGTGCGGACGCCGGCGACGACGTCCTCGCCCTGAGCGTTGGTCAGGAACTCGCCCATGAGCTTCTTCTCGCCGGTGGCGGGGTCACGGGTGAAGGCGACGCCGGTACCGGAGTTGTCGTTCAGGTTGCCGAAGACCATCGGCATGACGTTGACGGCAGTGCCCCAGGAATAGGGGATGTCGTTGTCGCGGCGATAGACGTTCGCGCGCGGGTTGTCCCAGGAGCGGAACACGGCCTTGATGGCTTCGTACAGCTGGGTCTTCGGGTCGGACGGGAAGTCCTCGCCGATCTGCTTCTTGTACTCGGCCTTGAACTGCTCGGCGAGCTCCTTGAGGTCGGCCGCGGTCAGCTCAACGTCGAGCTTGACGCCGCGCTTTTCCTTCATCGCGTCGATGAGCTGCTCAAAGTACTTCTTGCCGACTTCCATAACGACGTCGGAGAACATCTGGATGAAGCGGCGGTAGGAATCGCGTGCGAAACGCGGATTGTTCGTCAGCTTGGCAACAGCCTCGCAGATCTCGTCGTTCATGCCGAGGTTCAGGATGGTATCCATCATGCCGGGCATGGAAGCGCGCGCGCCGGAACGGA
>OLXC01000557.1_pt1 | contig 13064 bp, 10 predicted proteins | sample 1673851 | NCBI WGS metagenome assembly OLXC01 (sample SAMEA103958130, study PRJEB25191) | human gut metagenome | biome: human-associated habitat [ENVO:00009003]; feature: intestine environment [ENVO:2100002]; material: feces | place: Germany | collected 2013/2015
CCTCAGCAGGGCCGTGGTGGTTGGGGAAGCCGTTGTAGATCAGGTTGGAGTTGGTTGCACCATCGTCGCGATCCAACCAGCTCTTGGGCAGGCCGAACTTTTCCATCATAGCCAGCGTACCCTTGGCGATGACCGACAGGTCGCCCTCGCCGTAGGCCATGCGGCGGATGAGCTCGACCTCCCAGCGGGGGTCACCGGCCTTCTCCCAGGACCAGGGCAGCGAATCGTACTCTTCCTCGCTGATGTACTGGGTGGCCTCCTCGCGGGGCATCCGCAGGATCCACAGCAGATCGCGGTTCAGGTTGCCGTAGTTATCCCACAGGCCCATATCGTCCACAGCGTGAGCCCAGGCCAGATTGATGACCATGGTGCCGTCGCCCTCGTACTTGAAGTCATGGACGCCGTCCGGGTACACGCGGGTGCCGTACAGCACGGGCATGCAGGTGTTGGAGTTGTGGGTAGGCAGGTCGTAATCGGCCAGCGGGTCCACATCGTACTCGGTGTAGCAGCGGATGGGGCAGGAAGAGCAGCCGCCGTTCTTCACGGTGTACTCCGCAGCCGGTGCGCCGAAGTCAAAGTAGCCCTTGAAGCAGCGCAGCGCCACCTTGTTGATGTCGTTGTAGGGCTGCTCGCCGGTGTCCACGGGGCCGCCGGGGGCCTTCTTCCACATACGGCCGGGAGCGCCGGACCAGCGGTTCTTGCCGGAGGTGGCGCTGTACTCTGCCCAGCTCTGGGGCTGTGCGGGCACGTTGTGGTTGTTGTTGCCGCCGATCAGGTTGCCCATCATGTAGTTGGAGAGCTCCAGCACCTTCTTGGGGTCAGCCACCTTGACGCTGCCGGTGCCGCGGATGGCCAGGCCCTTCAGCTTCTTGTTGCCCATGGCAGCGCCCAGACCGGCACCGCCGGAGTTGCCGAAGCTGGTGTTCAGGGTGGAGTAATCCACCAGATTCTCACCGGCGGGGCCGATGGAAGCAGTCTCGAACTCACGGCCGTTCTGCTCCACCATCCACTTGTTGGCAGCAAAGGTACCCTTGCCCCAGATCGCGCTGGCATCTTCCAGAGAGACATCGCCGTCCTCGATGCGCAGGTAGACGGGCTTTTCGGAGATGCCGCTGATGATGATGCCGTCGTAGCCGGCATACTTCAGCATGGGGCCGATGTGGCCGCCCATGTGTGCATCGATGATGGAGTGGCCCTTGGACCAGGTAGAACGGAAGGTCACGTTCATGCGGCCGGAGCAGGGCACGCCGGCACCGGTCAGGGGGCCGACACCGAAGATGACCAGTGCCTTTTCGTCATAGGGGTCGAGGTCCATTGGAGCCTCGTCGTACATGATGCGGTAGGCCATGCCCATACCGCCGATGTATTTATGGTATTGGGTGTCATCCTCCGTCGTGATCTCGCCGGTGGTCAGATTGACACGCAGGAGCTTGCCTGCCCAGCCATAAGATTCAGCCATTGTTTTTCCTCCTTACAGGTCCTTGTAAGCAGCCTGTGCTGCGCTGGTAACGGCATCCCAGTCCACGATGGACAGAGCGCCGGACGGGCAGCCTGCGACGCAGGCACCGCAGGCGATGCACTTGGACGACTTGCCGGTCTCCGGGTTGACGGTGGGCATGTGCCAGGGGCAGGCCTCGTGGCAGGCACCACAGCCGATGCACTTGTCGGTATCCACGACGCGGATGCCCTGATCGTTGGTGGTGATGGCCTTCTGGGGGCAGGCGTTGCCGCAGGCAGGGTCCTCACACTGGCGGCAGGTGTCCGGGAAGTAGACCCAGCAGTTGTCGGTGCCGGAGAGCAGACCGTTGCCGTCGCCGTCCAGATTCAGGCGGCGCTGGATCTTGACGCGGCTGATGTAGGAAGAGCAGACGCCGTCGTTGGTCAGGGTGCAGTTGATCTCGCAGCGCTGGCAGCCGGTGCACAGGTCTGCGTTGACGACCAGCAGGCCCTGGGGCAGCGCCCAGGTCGCCACTGCGCCGGCATCGACCTGCTGCTGCGAGCAGCCGAACAGCGACAGCATGGATGCGGAAAGGCTCAGCCCTGCAAGGCTTTTGCCCGAAATTTTCATGAATTGACGGCGGGTCATATCCGCTGTCAGGAAATCGGTTTTTGCCATAGGTTCCATTCCTCCGTGAAGTTACTCTGCGCTGAGCACTTCGGTCACATAGAAATAACTGTTGTTGACGATGTTCGTCACGGCGGTCGAGGTGATCGTTGCACCCGTCAGTGCATCCACCTCGGTCAGGTCGGCGCTGGCGGCACCGGCGTCCTCACCGGAAGTTGTCAGTTCGGCCTGTTCCAGACGGTAGGCCGCCTGTTTTTCTGCCGACCAGTCTGCAAAGGGCGATGCCTGGTCCTCGCCGTCCTGTGCGCTCTTGCTCAGGCCTGCCGCATAGAGCTTGCGGCGTGCCACAGCCTCAGCGCTGGAATCCAGCGGAGGTGCCAGCTCGTCGTCCAGCGGCTGGCCGTTCAGAGCCGAGAGCGTGAGGCCCGCCTCGTACATCTTACGGGTGGCCTCGGCCTCCGGGGAAGCATCGCTGACCCGCCAGTTGGCCGGGTCAAAATCCTCTGCGGGGGCTTCTGTTTCGCTGCTGCCTGCGGCGGCATAGCTCGTGCCGGTGGCCGGGTCGGTCACCGTGTAAGCCTTGCCTGCCAGCGCGAAGGGAGCTGCGCCCTGGTACTGGGACGTGAACTCCGGGTCTACGCACTGGCCACCGAGGTTGTCGGTCTCGCCCTGCGCCAGGATGGCAACGCTCTGCACATTGCCCGTGCTGTCAAGGGTCACGCCTGCCTCTACGTCGCTCTGGAAGCCCTTCTGGGAGCCCACCACATAATAGGTGTTCTCGTCCAGCTGGTACACCGCGCGGATGCCATAGGTGGCAGCGTCGGCATCTGCCAGGGGCAGAAGGGTGCCTGCCACCGTGGTGCGGGCACTCATCAACCCATGCAGACCCAGCGCCATTGCCAGTGTGGCCGCGCCCATGGCGGCATAACCCGGCAGCCGTCTGCGCCACAAAGGCTGCGGCGCATGATTTGTCTGCTTCATTGTTTCACCTGCCTATTCTTATCGTCATGCACGGAGAGCTTCCATGCACGAAAAACAGCCGCTCAGCCTGCTGCAACAGTGCCGAACGGTATCTTCGTTATAAGAATAACATCATCCGCACAGGTTAGTCAACGTATACCCGCTTGATTTTCCAGATTTTTATGGAAGCTTCACGAAATTCTTGCGTGAAATTCGTTCTTCTTTTGGATGAGCAGCCTCAATCCGTATTCTTCCGCCAGCTCCACCGACTGGACGGTGGGCATCGTCTTGCTGACGAGGGCGGGAACACCGGCGCGGATGGCCTTGCGCACCATATCCACCGGCACCCGGCCGCTGGTGTAAAGGATGCACTCCCCCAGCGGCACTCCGTCCGTCAGTGCGCAGCCGATGGCTTTGTCGAGCGCATTGTGGCGGCCCAGATCCTCGCACTGGTACAGGATGCGGCCCGCCCGCAGCAGAAAACAGCTGTGCACGGCGCGGGTGGCGCGGTAGAGCGGCAGTTCCCCGCCCATGGCTGCGGCCAGCGTCCCGACCCAGGCCTCCGGCACATCCAGCTGCGGCACCGGGGTCAGCGGGCGGAGTACCACCGGAGAGGCCACGGTCAGGTTGTCGGTGCAGCAGCTCGGCACCTCCTGCCCGGCGGCGGGGGCCGCAGCCAGCGGGTGGGTCAGGTGGACGCTGACCTTGAGCCCCTCAGCGCAGACGGCCACCTGCTCGACCTCGTCGGCGGAGGCAATCCACCCTTCGGTCAGCAGGCGGCCCAGCGCCAGCTGCGGCAGAAGCTCCGGGGTGCACACCACCCGGAACGCCGTCTGCTCGTTGACGAGGAGGGCTGCGGCGTGTTCAACGGCCAGCAGCCGTTCCCCGCCCTGCGGCAGGCGGACCAGCTCGGCCCCCGGCCGGCTCCCAAAACGGTCTACGATCTTCATCCGCTCACTCCCCGATGTAGGCAAAGCGGGGCTGGACTCTGCCGTCCCGCTCCACGGTCTCGCACCACATGGCCGCCGGGCGCACCCAGAGGTCGTGGTCTCCATAGAGGGTGCGGTAGACCACCAGTTCTTCTTCGGTCTCGCTGTGGTGTGCCATGCCCAGCACTTCGTATTCCCGGCCCTTGAAATGCCGGTAGCGGCCGGGCCTGATCTCATAATGGAATTCCATCCCGTTTTCCTCCTGCTGATGTTTTTCTTATTGTATCATGATTCCGCTCCGCTGAAAAGATGCCAGAAAAATCGCCTCAAATTTTGGGCAAAACGGTCGGGAAGAGTCGTTTTCTTTTACCGTTTTTTGTGGTATACTACTTATAAATATATAACGTTCTGAAAAAACGGATCTTTCAACCGAGGTGAGATCTTATTGAGCCGTTCCAACCGCACCCTGCGGCAGGCAAATGCCGCTTACCGGGCGCTTCGGCAGGAAACACAGGCCCTCGTCCGGCGGGCCGAAACTGCCCTCATCACCGCCATCGTACTGTATAAGCTCCTCACCGAGCTTGTGTTCCTCCCCGCCATGCGGGGCATCTGGAGCCTGACGCTCCGCGTTTCGCCGGTGAACTACCTGACGAACACCAACGCGCACCAGATCTTTACGGCCCCCAGCATCCTGGGCGGCATCGCGCTCATCGTCATTCTGGTGGCGCTCTGGAACCTGTATGAATTTTCCATCGTGCTGCACGGGCTGGACCGGGCCCGCCGGGGGAAGCCTTCCGGTCTGCCCGCCCTGTTCCGGGTCTCCCTCGCGGACATCCGCCACGTGCTGCACCCGAAAAACTGGCCCATCCTGCTCTACTGTGTGCTTCTCATCCCATTCACGGACATGTACGTCACCGCCAGCTACATCACCCAGCTGGCCGTGCCCGAATATATTCTGGGCGTCATCCGGGCAAAGCCGGGCATTCTGGCGCTGTATGGGGCAGGCATTCTGGCCGTTGTGCTGCTGACCGTCTTCTTTGCTCTGGTGCTGCCCCTGTTCATGCTGGAACGCAAATCGTTCGGCTCCGCCGTGAAAGAGAGCTGCCGCTGTGTGAAGCAGCGGTTCTGCGAAGTCCTGACTGCGCTGGCCCGGTGGAACATCGGAGTGCTGCTGCGCACCGGCCTGCTCTTTGCGCTGGCCGCTGCCCTGCTGTACGGCATCGCGGCGCTGGTGGGGCTGGAAAGCACCCGCGCCATGCTGCTGCTCTCCCGCGCACTGCAGCTGGTGGAGCTGCCCTTCTTCGGCTTTCTGCTGGACTGCCGGGTCACTGTGGCCCAGTGCACCATCCTCGGTCTGCTCTATTTCCGGATGCAGGGCTCGCCCCAGCCGGACGTGCCGCCGGATCATAAGCCCGCCCGCCGCAGCGGCCGCCTGCTGCTGACGGCTCTTGTGGCAGGCGTCACCCTCGCGAGCTGTGCCGCCACGGTCTATCTGCTCAGCCTGCCCCAGGACGACGCCCTGCTCTCGGCGGTGGGCGGTGTGACGCCCCTTGTCACCTACCACCGCGGCGACTGCTCCATTGCCCCGGAAAACACCATCCCCGCTTTCCGGTCTGCCATCCGGAAGGGCGGCGACCGCATCGAACTGGATGTCCAGATGAGCCGAGACGGCGTGGTGGTCGTGACCCACGACACCAGCCTGAAGCGCTGCACCGGCAAAAACGCCAAGGTGTACGATCTGACCTTTGCGGAGATCGAAGCGCTGGACGCGGGCCGCTGGTTCAGCGCCCGCTTTGCCGGGACGCGCATCCCCTCGTTTGAGGAAGTGCTGCAGCTCTGTCAGGGCCGCATCGACCTGAACGTGGAGATCAAGCCCAGCGCCGCCACCCCGACGCTGGAAGCCGAGACCGTCCGCCTGCTTCGGGCGTACGGTTTCGAGGGGCACTGCGTCATCACCTCGCAGAGCTATGAGACGCTACACAAAGTCAAGGAGCTGGCCCCGGATATCCCCACCGGCTACATTCTGGCGCTGGGCGTCGGCAACTACTACGACCTGCCGGATGCCGACTTTTTCAGCGTGGAGCATACGTTCATCACCTCCGGCATGGTCAACCAGATCCACCTGCGCGGCAAGACCATCTCGGCCTGGACCATCGCCCAGGAGGACGACGCCTGCCACATGATGGAGCTGGGCGCAGACGACCTCATCACCGACAAGCCCGACCTGGTGCATGAGCTGCTGCGCCAGAATGCCGAGATGGATACCACCCTGCTCTCGCTCCGCGATGCGATCCAGGGCTGGTTCTTCCCTGCCCCGGACGAAGAAGTTTCGGACGCAGCGGAGGATGTCATCGAAGATGTCATCGAGGACCCGGAAGAGTTCCTGGATGCCGCATGATCCCCGCCAAAAGGAGGCCCGCCATGTTCCAACGAATCCGCGATCTGGTCGCCGATGTCTGCCGCTACGAAGAAACGGCCCCCATCAACAGTGCCTGTATGCGCTGCATCCTGCTCTGGTCTGCGGTGGTGCTGGTGATGCTGAACCTGAGCTACAACAGCTTTGACCGCCCCATCGTCTTTGTCTCCACCTTGTTCATCTGCCTGACGCTGTTCGGGGTATCGCTGCTGCTCTCCCATGTGCGGCACCCGAAGCGCACCGTCCTTGCGGGGGCCGTTCTCATCGTTCTGATGAGTCTGTGCAGCTTTGTCTCGAACGAAAACGACGGCTTCCAGACCCTGTGGCTCTTCCTGCTGCCCGCCATCCTGCTCATCCAGCTGGGCCTGAAGCAGGCGGTGCCGATCTGCTCGGCCTATGGGCTGTGCGCCATGGTACTGCTCTGGGGCTCCCCGGAGCGGCTGGCCAACGCCTACCCCAGGGATTACCGCATCTACTACCCGGTCTTCTACTGGGAGTTCCTGCTGGCCATGGTGGTGGCCGACCTGTTTTATAAATCCTACCGCATCCGCCGGGAGCAGACCGAGCAGGAGATGGAGGCCGAAGTGCAGGCCACCATGGGCAAGGCACAAAAGCTGATCCTCAGCTCAGTGGCCGCCATCAACCAGATGATCGACGAGAAGGACCACTACACCTCCGAGCACTCCCGCCGGGTGGCGCAGTATTCCCGCATCATTGCAAAGCATCTGGACCCCACTCTCTCCGAAGAGGAGCTGGAGCGGCTTTACCGAAGTGCCCTGCTCCACGACATCGGCAAGATCGCCGTGCCGGATGCCATCCTCAACAAATCCAGCCGCCTGACGGATGCGGAGATCGATGTGATGCGGCAGCATACCCTGTGGGGCAAAAAAATACTGGCCGGGCTGGAATTTCTGCCCCAGGCCGACCTGGGGGCCAGCTACCACCACGAGCGGTACGACGGCACCGGCTACCCCGCCGGGCTGATGGGCGAAGATCTGCCCCGCATGGTGTGGGTCATCGCCGCAGCCGACGCACTGGACGCCATGAGCTCCAATCGCTGCTACCGCAAGCGCTGCGACCTCGACTACATCCTCTCTGAATTTGAGCGGGGCCGCGGCACCCAGTTTTCGCCCGAAGTGGCCGATGCGGTCATCGACCTGCTGAAGACCGGCGGCATCCCGCTGGCCTGACCCCCGGAGGAACGGCCTATGAAACGCTCGTTTTTTCCCTTTTTTCTCCAAACCATCCGCATCCACTACCAGGACCCGGAGCTGGCACTCTATACCAAAGGGGTCTTGGGGCTGCTTTGGCTGGTGCAGCTGCCGGTGGCGCTGTGGTATGGAGCTCCGGCCCAGGTCTACGCCCTGCTTGGAGCCATGCTGCTGGCCATCGGCGTCGATCTGGTACCTTTCCCCCGCCAACACAGCCGCGCGGACGATTACGTCACCTCTGCCGTGATGCTCGTCTGCTGTTTTGTGCTATTCTGGAAGGCTTCCATCGGGTATTTCAGCGTTTTTTTCCTGCTCATCTACCTGTTCTGCAATGTGTTCATCCTGGGCATCGCGGGCAGTGCCCCCTTCAGCCTGCTGGGGCTGACGGGCGTCATGCTCTGCCTGCGGGGCGTCCTTGTGGCAGACCCCGCCGCCCGCTATGGGGCGGATTTTGTGCCCCGCCTGCCCTTCCTGTTCCTCTGCATTCTGGGCATCGCCTACATCATCACCTTCTTCATCCAGCGCTACTGGGTGGAAAAGCTGCAGCAGCATGTCATTCTACAGGCGCGCATCGACGCCGAGCGGGCCAGGCTCTCGGAGATGTCGCTCAAGGTCATCACGGCCATGTACAGTGCCCTCAGCTCCAAAGTGCCGGAAGTGGACCTGCACTGCGAACAGGTGGCCGCGCTGACGCAGGAGCTTGCCCGCCGGATGGGTCTGGACGAAACGGCCTGCCGGGACGGCTACTATGCGGGCCTGCTGCATGAGGTAGGGGCTGTGGGCCTGCCGGACGCCGTGCTGCAGAACCGGCAGCTGACCGAGGAGCAGTTCCAGCTCTATCAGACCTATGTAGAGCGGGGCTATGCCATCATTTTGCAGCTTCAGATCGTAGACCGGGTGGCCGAGACGGTACGCTTCCACCGGGAGTGGTACGACGGCACCGGCTACTGCACCGGCCTGCGGGGCGAGGAGATCCCCCTGCTGGCCCGCATCTGTAGGATAGTTCTCGGAGGTGACTTTTCTGACTTTGTTACTCGATGGCATCCAATGGGCCGATAAAGCGGTAGAAAATCTGGATTTTCTGGACGTATTCGCCATCGACCTTTTCCGCTCTGGATACCAGAATCTTGTCAATCAGCTGATGCAGAATCTTATAGTTCAGTTCGGTGATACCAGCGTACTTGCTGACTTCATCAATAAAATCCTGAATCTTGTCCAGCTGATCGTGTTCAGCACGGCCTTCCCGCTCGTACTGCTCAATCTTCTCGGTCAGTTCAGCCTGTTCTTTGTCGTAGCGATCTGCAAGCATTTGAAAACGTTTCTCCGGGAGAAGTCCCTTTGATACGTCCTCATAAAGTTTTGCATACAGGTCTTCGATTTCTGCGATTCGTGCTTTACACTGCTTCAAATCCCGTTTGTGCTGCGCCCGGTCAGAGGACACCCGGAGGTGCATCTGATTTGCAATCTTCTTCACAAGGGCTTCCCGATTGCTCACAGCGGCCTTTGCGTGTGCCTGAATGTCCGCAAAGACAGCTTCATGCAGAACACGGGCTTCCAAATTATGCGAGTCACAGGCTTTCGCACCATATTTCCGATAAGTGCTGCAACAATAAAAGGTCTGATCCAGAACACTGTTACGTTTGCGCCTGTGCTCGACCTTGACTAACATCGTTCTGCCGCAGTCTGCACAGCGGACGATGCCTTTGAAGATATTGTCGTAGTCGGTCTTATCGCACATAAAACTACTGGAACGGCTGTAAAGGATTCGCTGCACGTTCTCCCAACGGTCTTGTGGGATGATTGCTTCATGTGTATTCGGAACGATAGCGCGTTCTTCAAACGGAATATAACGCCGCTTTTTGGATTTCATGGACACGGTGGGCTTGGCTTCGTAGATGATGTGTCCGGCGTAGACTGGGCTGTGCAGAACCTGACTGATATAGGCACTGTCCCAATCATACATCTTTTCATCATCAATAAAGCGGCCAAACATCTCTTTCTTGTAGTAACACGGCTTCAAGACTTTTTCATCGTGGAGCCGCTTGGCGATGCGGTGAAGCCCCAGCCCTTCCTCTGCCATTGAATAGATATACTCAACAACGGGGGCGGTGTTCGGGTCGATCACAAGGTGATTGTGGTCGGCAGGGTCTTTCTGGTAGCCAAACGGTGCGCCGCTGGAGATATACTTTCCACTTTTCTTGCGTGTCCGAAGGGCACTCTTGATCTTTCGGGAAGTGTCTTTGGCGTACATTTCATTGATGATGTTTCGGAACGGGGCAATATCCATCTGAGATTGCTCGTTGGAATCATAACCATCGTTGATTGCAATATAGCGGACACCGTGTTCAGGAAAGAAGATTTCCATATACGTTCCGGTTTCGATGTGGTTGCGTCCAAGTCGGGACTGGTCTTTGGTAATGACTGTTGCCACCTTTCCTTCCCGGATATCATCCAGAAGTTCCTGAAAGGCAGGGCGGTCAGAGTTCGTACCGCTGTAACCATCATCAACATAGTACTGGCAATTCCCGAAACCGTTGCGTGTGGCATACTCCATAAGCATCGCCTTTTGAGTGCGGATGCTCAGGCTTTCGCTGTTTGAACCGTCATCTTTTGACAGTCGGCAGTATAAAGCAGTTACTTTTTTGTCCTTTTCCATGTGTACCTCCATAATGGAAAAGAGACCTCATCAATCACATTGTAGCGGATGCTGCGTGATGATGCAAGCCCTTTTCCGCAGTAAAACGTCCAATTAGCCAGCGGCGAGATACGATTCGGCAGTTTTACGAATTTCTTCTTCCACAAGCCGCTGAAAAAGCGTATTCATCGGCACATTGCCGATATAATGGCGTTCCACGATCAGGCGCACGGACTTCGGACTTCTCGGCGCACGTTTGCGTGTGGTGGGCTTCTTCTCAGATTTTTCTTTGTTCAAGGGCAGACCTCCTCATTCATGTGGTGCAAATACGGAAAGGAATGGATGGATTCTATTCGTTTTTCTCTTTTTGTTTTATTACGTTGGTTAGGTAAAAGTTTTCTTTGATACAGTCTTTAAGGCTGCTATACTGCATAGGAAAAATATCTTTTGCAGATGCCATTAAGAATCTGCATCACAGAATCGTGATTTTGGCGGTTCTTGAATCGTGAAAAACGCAGAACTATTCAACATTTGGAATTTTCACAAAGATGTGATTGGGCGAAGAAAACCGCGTTCGTCTGCGCTCAATCAATCCCGCAGCGTCCAATTCCTTAAGCGCACTGGAAACACTGACAGTGCTGCGCCCTAGCTGCTCAGCCAAAGAGCAAATCGTAAAAATGACAAACACGAATCCACGTTCATCTATCCAGAGATTTTTCTGCGAGAGCGTGGCACGGTCGAGTAGCAACACATAAGTCATTTTTGCAGTCTGACTCAGGTCAAGTTCCAAAAGGAAGCGTGGGTATGGGAGAAACGGCGGCAGCGGAGTTTGCGTGGTAAGATATTCTGAAATGTTGATCACCTCCAGCTGAAGCAGAAATCAGGAACAAAGAGTATGTAACGAGAATTGGTGGGTTCCAATTCTCCAGTCGCAGAAAAGCACGAAACAAGTGCTCAACTGCGTTAATAAGTTAAGGTCTCCCATATTGGTCCTCGACTTCCCTAGGAGTGGGGAATCGTCCGGCGGCGGGCTTGCACCGCACCATTGGCATTTCAGCCACCCCGTCTTCGTTATGACCGGGCTGCGAGTTACAGAAGTACCTTTTGTGAAGTACCGGACGATTGAACTATTCACTTGTCAAGGAACATATGGAAGATTTCTGGACTTTGACGGACGAAAAACATCCTTCTACTTGGTAGCCGATGAAAAAGGCCATTTCGTAGCATTGCAAGCAATTTTGTAAACAAAACGTCATAATAGTCCGAGAATGGTCTTGAAAAAGATGCCCTACACTTGGTAGGCATCGAGAACGCCTGTTTCGTAGCATTGGTGAGAAACTTGTAATTGAATTGTAATTCTTGAGACCAAATCTCCGCTTTTGAAAAAATCCTCTCAATAGGTAGGCAACGAAAACAGCCCAAAGACAACCATCTTTTTGAGAATTAACAAAAAGGTCACAAATGACCGGCTTTCAAAGAGGCGCTTCTACTATTAACAGAAAAAGTGGCCTAAAATGGGGGGTGTTGGAGAAAATTTCTGCCTTAAAAGTACGCCTCTACTCACTAGCCAGCGAGAATAGCCAAAAGCCAGCAAAAAACAAATGAATTATGTACTTCTGCCACTGATTGCAACGGCATATCGGTGACAGAAAGATCGTTTAGAGCGATTCTTCGCGGTTTGGGGTGGTAGAAATCGTTTTGTAGTTGGACTTTTTCTGCTGAAGCTGCTCCAGCTGTTTCAGCACCGATTCCTTCTCCGGGGGCTTGCCGCCCGGTGTGGAAAGCTGCTGCTTATTCAGCACCATGTCGATATACTTGCGGATATTTTTCAGGGCAGAGACATCCGGCTGCAAGGTTTCCAGTTTGGTACGCAGTTCTGCGCTGCCGGATTGCAGCGCAGAAAATTCGGCATCCAATGCCGAAAAATCCACCGCTGTGCTGCCGTTCAGCTTCATCAGGGTGCGGACAGCTTTATTAAAGGTGTCCAGCTCCTCTTTGTGCTGGGCGGCATAAGCGTCCTTGGTCAGCTTGAAGTTCTTCTTGATAAAGGTGTCGTGGATGGGCTTCAGCTTGGCATGGGCGGCGGCAGCATCCTTGATCTGGGCGATTGCCCGCATACGGTTTTCGTTCTGCTTCAACTGCCTACGGAGAGGGGCGGCGGTCTGGTTCAGGTTAGAAATTGCGGTATCCAGATCCTCGATGGTGTTCAGAGAATGGGCTTTCAGATAGTCCACCGCCCGTTTGACTTCCTCAAAGTCTCGGACAGTGCATTTCAGTTTTGCCTTGCCAGACCAATCGCTGCGCTGCTCGTTGCGGAGATTGAAGTAGTCCACCAGCAGGTCGGACAGCGTGGGTTCTTTCGCCTTTTCCAGAGCGTCCAGAAGAAGCTGCTTCTTTTCGTTCAGGTCTGCGATCCAGCGTTGCAGCCCACGAATTGCGCTGCGGATGGACTGCATCAGGCTGTTGGCGGCTCGAATATCCCGGTTCAGGTTGCCGAGAAAGGTTTCCACTCCACGCTTTTCCATCTGGTGTGCAGCGGGGCCGAGATGGACGGTCGGTATCTGCTGGATGCCCTGCCGCTCAAAGGAGCGCAGGTCAACACGTTCTGGTCTGCCAGCAGCTTCCAGATAGCGGTTGGTGATGGTCTCCCAGCTGTGCCGCCAGACCTCGGCATACTTCTGGTCGTTCCAGTCCACCGTGTTTTCCTTGTGGCACTTCCAGTTGCCAGAGGGGAGCTGGATGCGCTCACCGTTTTCGTCAAGGTCGTATACCTTTCGGGCTTTTGGGAGCCACTTGCCGTGTTCGTCCATTGCCCGGAGCGTCAGCAGAATGTGGGCGTGTGGGTTTC
>OLXC01000567.1_pt1 | contig 12978 bp, 9 predicted proteins | sample 1673851 | NCBI WGS metagenome assembly OLXC01 (sample SAMEA103958130, study PRJEB25191) | human gut metagenome | biome: human-associated habitat [ENVO:00009003]; feature: intestine environment [ENVO:2100002]; material: feces | place: Germany | collected 2013/2015
TGGCGGGTGGTTCAGGCTCGACAGGTTCCGCAGAGGGCGGGTCATGCTCCGGTTCCGGGATGTGCAGCGTTTGGATTTCTATGTCGTAGGGCAAGTGCGTTTTCTCGGCAGGATAGAACGCGACGGGTTTGGTGACAGGCTGCGGCTGCTCCCGTTCCTGCTCTTCAACAAACGAGCGTATAAACGCAATGTGTTCAGCGCGGAAGATGGGAAAGCCCTGCCTGTTTTGAAAAGTCACATCGCGCAGAGATACTTCATCCGTGCCGAAATTTACGCTGTCAATGACAAACTTCCGTCCGTCAATCTCCAGCTCCATGCCAATGGGGATATACTCCTTGGCATCGGCCTCGTTGATAACATCATAGCCGTCGGTTTCATTTGGCTGCGCAAACACGAAGCTGTGTCCATGCTCCAGCAGCCGCTTTGCGGCGCTTGCCCATTGTCCAAAATCATAGCCGGTCACAGCGGTTTCGCCCATACCGGGAATATCGCGTTGCAGCAGGCGGCGATTCAAAGCGCTGGCGGCGCGTTCTGCATCCGCGCCATAAAAAAGCAGCCGTTCTCCGACACGGACACCGATGAGCTTTTCGGGATGCTCTGCACGAAGCGCCTGATATGCCGAAATATTCGGCGCAAGCTCACGACCCTGATCTGCAATTCGTGTGAGGACAGCAGAAACCGGTTCGGTTCTGTGTTCCGGCTCGTGATTGCTCTCGCTGGAGGATGAAACGACGCTGAGATGCGCGACAGTTTCATCTGCGGAATCAACGTTATAGAACTTACCATCAATTTCCACGCGCTGCCCCATAAGGTTTTGAACCGCTTGCGGCGTCTCCGGGGTTGGCTGTTCTGTGTGCTGCGCCGCAATGACGCGCTGCGGCTCCGGTTCAGAAACCTCGAAATATCTGGTGTCGAGGTAGCGTTCAAAGGAATTGCGGTCGATGCTGACAGGTTCCTGTCCGGGTGCGTTCGGTAACGTGTGCCAGACGTGATCTTCATCTACACGCGCGATAGCGCCCACTGCTGCTATGTGGTCTAACTCTATGGATGAAATGCGATCTCCAATATGATAAGTATAGCCAAGCGGTGTTGTAAACGCCGGAGGGGATAGCTCAATTCCCATATCCCGTTTGATGCCATCCAAGTAAGCAATAGCGTTATTCTGTTCTGCAAAGCGGAGCGTTTGTTCCCCATCTCCGCAGAACCGTTCCAACACCTCATCCCAAATGCCGGTAATTCCGCCCTCGCCGGGATGCAGACGAATGGAGTATCGGTCAGGTGAAAATAACCGCAGTCGCTCATTCTCATCATAAAATTTATTCTCGCGGATGAGCTGTGCCAACCGCCGCTGTACCTGCGCCCATGTGAGCGTCACCGGCTCGGCGTTTCCTACATGGATATACATGGGAGTTTTGCTATCTTCCCAGCCATATTTTGCAGCCAGCCATGCGGCGGTGCTGCGTTCTCGCCCATGCGCCTGCATATATAGTGCGACTTCCTGCTTGCCCTTTAGGTTGTCGTGCCAATCCAGAAGCGCGTTGTCAATGTCCTCCTGTGTGATCTGATAGGGAGAGGGTGCGACCGTTGTGGCCAGTGTGGGATACAATTCCTCCAAAAGCTCCTGATGCAGCCGGTTATGGAACGCGGGCATATCAAAGTACAGGCGGACAAGCTGGAGATCATCAGATGCCGTGACAATACGACGGATAGCGTCCGCACCCTCCAGATAAGCGTTCTGGCGGTCTGAATTGCGGCAGGCATTGACAAAAGCCGTATCTTTGGAAAGTGCGTTGCCGACGGTCAGCTTGTACCCGTCAAACAGCTCCCGCACGGTTGGCTGGGGCGGCTGCTCGGCAGCGGGATTGCGGAACACCCGCGTCCCATCCGCGCCGAACTCCGCTTCATAGGCATTGATGGCCTGTTCTGCCTCGTGGTCGATGGACGGAAGCGTATATGCCGTGTGTTCATGGCTGGAATCGCCAATGCGCGAAATTGTTACATCATGCTTTTCCCGCAGCTTTTCAACGTATTTCTCCAAATCCTTTGCAGGGAAGCCGCACATGGTAACACGGCCTACTCCCTCCAAATTGCGGCGCGTCAGCTCAAGGCTGAGATCATCTGCAACTGCCCGCGCATCCTCGCCATACAGCTCGAAGAAGTCCCCAACCTGATACAGCACAATTTCATCGGGGTGCGCCGCCTTTACGTCGTTATAGTCGTTATAAACCGCGTTCCGCATGGCGTCCTGCGCCATTTCCTTGTCATAGGCTGCCTGCTCATCCGGCGTAAGGTAGCGGTTCAACCGAACCAGCTCCGAGATGCGCGAAGCGACCTTGTTCCAATTCATCTGAATGTCTGCACAGCCGTTCTTTTTCAGCACAATGCCTTTGCTGCCGTGATCTTCATAGCTGCCGCTTTCTCTGGATACAGCATGGGTGCGTCCTCCGATGCCATACTCTTTTTTCAGAAAATCAGCGCTCTCTTTTGTCGTGTGCGGAGTCTGGAAAAACTCATAGATGCGGGTCTTTCCACCCTCAAAGCCGCTTCCATTTGCAAGAGAAGCCGCAATTTCATCTTCGGTGATAAACCTGCCGGTTTCTGGAATAGCCTCCATATCGGAGCGGAATTCCTTTCGCGGAAGGGACAAATCTTCCAAACGTGTGAGAAGTGCCTGCGACTTGTGGTAATGGAAGCGCAGCAGCGCACGGTTTTCGCGGTAGGCGTCCATGAATACCTTGTATTCCGACAGGAGCCTATCCCGGAACGCCGGATTCAGCAGATCGTCCGTCAGACGCTCCGTTTCCTCTGGAAAGCTGGTGCTATGGATATTACCCAAGCAGGACAGATACCCCAGCGACTTTGCTTCATCCGAGAAATCGTGATAAAGGTTCCAGACATCCACAGCAATACCCAGCCGCTCATAGCGCGGGGCTTCCGTGACCTCAAGATTGGTGGCAAATGCGCCGCCGTCCAGAAGTTCCTCAATATGCTCCGCCGCATCTGCCCAGCCTATCACTTGGGCAGAACGAAGATAGCGAGAGGTATCTCCGGTTGCAATATGGATACCATCGTCCCCGTACCATGCGGAAAACCTGCCGTTATCCGTAATCAGGCCGTTGCCGCCGTAGTAGAGCTTTTCGAGAAATACCGCGCGATCCTCTAAAGGCTTTTGCTTGGAGAATTCCGCAGCAATTTTCATCCGCGCTGCATCCGCATTACCGCCCGCGCGCAGGATGTGGTCAATATCATCCTGAGAAATGAACATAGAAAAAGCGGAGGGTGTTACACTCTCCGCTTCTGCGATGGATTGAATTTGTTCTGCCTCTGAGGGGAAGAAGGACATCTGCGCCCCAGCAGGGGCATCGAACATATTTAGCTGAACACCAGTTCCGTGAGGATCATTTCCTCGGCCTGCGCTTTCAGCGTGTTCATCAGCCCTACCCACTTCATCGGGTCGCTGGCTTTCAGCGCTTCCGTCACGCCCGCTGACTTCATCAGCTCCGGCATCATCTGTTCCAGTCGGTTGTTCGCTGCCTCGTCGATCTCCCGCAGATGGGGGTACAGCCTCTCGGACAGCAGCAGGCTGTTCCACAGCACCGGACGATGCTCCTTCAAGTAATCCTTCCGCATCCTGCCGTACTTGCCCAGCGGGGCTTGCGGCTGCTCTGTCAGGCTCAGGTCGGGAATCAGATAATCCCCGCTGCGGGTGTAGGTCAGTTCGCTCATGGCTTTCGCTCCTTTCCGCGAGTTTCTCGCGCTCATAATTCTTGATGGTGACTTCGATCTGCCGCAGCACCAGCTCGCTGGACTGGCTGATGGCCGTTCCAAGAGCGGCGACGGTCTGCGGGGTGTTGAAATCAAAGACATTCAGAAAATCCTCATGCTCGAAGTAATCTCCCGGCTGCATCCCGCAGCGGGACAGCAACGCATAGGTGGTGCTGACAACGGCGGCGTTCCGAAAAGCGGCACCGATGTTGAACTCATCATAGTCCTCCAAAAAGGAACCGTCAACGATGCCGACAATATCGCGCCGGTTGTCGTGCCAGTATTCATCTACAAGCTGCGCCGCCACACGCTCCATCTGATCGGCAAGTCCGTTTTCACCGGAAACGTCGAAGCGCTGCTCCAGCGCCGCAGATACCACCTCACGATGCTCCTGCCGGTATTCCCAAAGATAAGGACGGCGAGAGTTCTCGCCGCCGCCCGTATCGGAAACATCAAATACATATCGGAGTTTGGGTTGGTCGCTGCTGGTATCCACAAGGGCGATGCCCTTGCTGCCTCGCCGCACATAGCGGCGCATCTGCTTATTCCAAAGGTCGTATTCCGCGCAGGCCGTGGCTTCCGGGCGCTGGGCGAAGATCATGAGCTGCTCGTTGTAGGGGTACTTATACAGCCTTGCGGCGGTGGTCAGAAATGCCGTCCACTTCTGGTAGCTTCCCGTGATCTGCTCCGCCGTGCGGTCTGCCATCTGCGCATAGAGCTGTACTTTACTCGGCATCCATATCCTCCTTTTCAAAATCGGGGAACAGGTCGAGCGCGTCATATTCCGCGTCGCTCATCCTGCGCAGCTTTGCGATGGCGCTGTCCGTCAGCTCCCGCAGCTCCGTTTCATCCGCAGCGAGGTAGCCGCGCATTTCCTCCAGCGCCGCGATCAAGCCCGTGCGGGTGCCGGTGTTGTAGAGGCTCATAAGCTGGCGTTCTTCAAAGGTGATGTTCATATCAAAGCTCCTTTTCCGCGCTCTTTTTGGGCGCTGTTTTGTGTGGACGTTCTTGGGCCGGTTGGCTTTTGAGCTGCTCCAGCACAGATTTCTTCTTTTCCCGGTGTGCCGCCTCTGCCAAATCCATCAAGGAGATGGACATACCGGCCTTGACCTGTGCTTCAAGGTCGGCGACGGTGGGCTGTTTGGGGCCGTTGTTGATAATGCCGTCGATCATGCCGTAATCGTCCTCCATCGACATTTCGGCGGCTTTCAGGTAATTCTCCGGTTTCTGAAAGGCGGGCAGCTCCTGAAATCCCATGCTGTCACAGTAGTGATAGGATACCTTGCCGTCCTGTTTCAGCGCAACGATGTCGCTGACGGAGAGGCTGTGTCCCACAAAATCGCCGGGGCGCTCGTCGTTGAAAATGTAGTAGAAGTTTTCAAGGATTCTGCCGGTATCATCGTCCGGGTACACCTCACGGGTATAGACGGCTTCATAGTTGGCCGGGTCAGGCGGCGCGGCCAGACTGCCGAGGTTGGCAAAACGCAGCTCCACCGGCGCATCCCGGCGCAGTTGGTAGATCGCCATAGAATCGGTGGGACTGTTCAAAAAACGCTGCTCCACATCGCGGGGTGGGATATGGCCTTTGACCGCATCCCAATCCGGTCTTGTGACGCCGAACATTCCGTCGTGCTTGATGATGTCCTCGGCTTCAAAGACCATTTCCTCGGTGTTGCCGGGATGGAGCATATAAACCGTGATGTCATGCTCCAGCAGCTCCAGCGCCCGGTCTTTGGAAAGCGGGAGCATATCGCCGTCCAGATACCCATAGCTGCGCATATCGTCCACCGTCAGCGTGGGATCGGGCATCGGGGTGGCCTGTTCCAGCTCCGGGAGCATATTATCTGCCGCATCGGTGGGAACAACGACTGTGCTGGTGATTTGTTCGGCGGCACCGAGGGGCAGCTCGTTTGCCTCCTGCAAGTCTTTCAACAGCTCCAGCGGCGCAAGGCGGATCGGCGCAGCATCACCGATGTTGTGGAGCTTACAAATTTCAAGCACCGCTGCGGACAGTTGCTGTTCGGTGCCGTCGAGTACGCCGCCATCCAACACTTTTGCGGAACCGGCGTCATAGATGGTGTAATCAATGCCTGTGTCGCTGCGCTGAACGTGAATGTATTTGTCGTTGTCCACCATGTAGAGCTTTTCCTCCTCTGGCGTTTCCACGCTTGGCTGCTCCGCAGCGGCCAAATTCTCCCGGTCTATGCCGCGCTCCTTGCAAATCTCCACAAAATGCCGGTCAATGTCCGTAATCAGCTCGGAAGCCGTCTTGTTGATGGTTTCCAGACTGGCGCGAAGTTCTTTCAGCTCCTTGCCCTTTGACCATGTGGCGATATAGCCGAAGCTGTTTTCTCCCGTTTCAATGCCGTAATACTGACAGACCGCATAGGAGATGCTTTCGGCCTCAACCTCCTCGGTGTTACGGCTCTTTTCTCCGGGGACAAGGATCGTCTCACCATCGTCCGCAAGCTCCGTCATGTGTTCATAGTCGTGGAGCTTGGCGTGAGCGATCTCATGGACGGCGGCACATACCGTCTGCACCTCACTCATACCGGCGCGGATGGTGATGCTCTGCGCCTTAATGCTGAAAAAGCCGTCCGTATCCCGCGCAACGGGCTTTATCTCCATCGGAACGGGAGAAGCACGGCGCAGCGCCTCCATGAAAACCTCATACTGCTGCACATTGCCGCTCAGATCGGCGGCAAGCTGGGGCAAGGGCTTTCCCGCAGTCTGTGACACATCAAAGACGGACACCACCTTGAACATAGGGATACGGATTTCCTTTTCCTCAATGATGGCCTTGCCGTCTGCGTCCAGCACCGGCGCATTGGTTTCGGGGTCGGTCTTGATTTCCTCGACCTTTTTCTTATAGGGAGTAGGAGCGATGATGCGGATACCTTTTTCGCCTTTCAGGACGTTCCTGCCGAACTGATCGCGCCACTTGTTGAAGCCCGCCACATGGGTGGCGTCGGGGCGCTGCATATAGATGAGCATGGTATTATTGACCGAGTAGCGGTGAAAGCGGCTCATAGTGGAGAGATACTGCCGGTACTTATCGCTCTCGAACAGCTCCTTGATGCCATTTTCGATGCTGTCAACGATCTCCCGCATCCGGTCTTTGTTGGTTTGCTTTTCAGCCATGATGATCTCCTTTCAGAAAAAATAGCGCCCCTGCGCAGAAGAAAACACATTCTGCACAGGGGCGATTCTCCGCATATAGACGTTGTTTTCGGACTTGCGGATAGAATGACGCAGCCCCTTGTGATTCCGCATGGAAAAAGCCTTGCGGCACGGGGCTTTTACGCCCTCTATTTGCGGAGGTTCCAGTATTGTTCACGCTTTCGTTTGGCGTCCTGCTTTCGGCGCTCCTGCTTGGCGCAGGCGGGGCAATATTTGGCGCGATTGGAGGAAGAATAGACCGGCTTACCGCAGACGGCGCAGCGCTTTCCCGGCCTTTCCCGCATCACGTCGGCCAGCAGCTCATGGTCGGCGGGAAGCACCGCGTTTCGGAACCAGTTGCACAGCAGCGAGTAGGAAATACCCTGTACGCAGACGCAAGGCTCTCCATCATCCAGCGCGAGGCAGTTGCCGTGATCGTAATTACAGCAGAGCTTCCGAATGAGCTTCTTGGCGCGGCGGAGCTGCTTGTGATCCATACGCGGCGCATCAGCCATTGTCGAACACCAGCTTATAGCCCGCGCGTTGCCCATCGTCCTCCAAAAGAACGCTGGCATCATAGGTTTTCCCTGTCTTTTCGGAGTAGCAGCCTTTCAGCGGGGCGCGGCCATTTTTCAAAAGCGCAGCGGCAAGAGATTTCGTCAGCGCCTTTTTCTTGGCGGCGAAGAATCGGCTGTTTTTCCAGAGGACAAATGCGCAAGAACGATTCTCACAGAAAAAGCCCTTCTGCGATTCCGTCACCTCGGCCCCGCAGCGGGGACACTTGCCGACCACCTCACGCCCGGAGGGGAACAGGACTTCCGCACCGGGGATGGGTTTGTAGGTCTGCACCAGCTCATGTAGCATGGCGGCGATCCCATCCATGAAGCTGTCCGGGGCGATTTCACCGCGCTCGATCTCTTTCAGGCGGTGCTCCCATTCAGCGGTGAGCTGCGGAGACTGGAGCTGTTCAGGCAGAACGGTGATAAGCGCCGTGCCGGTGGAGGTGGGCAGCAGATTTGTGATCTTTTTGGACTTCCTGCGCTCCACAAAACCGGAGGACACCAGCTTTTCAATGATACCGGAGCGGGTCGCCGGGGTTCCGATGCCCTTGCGCTCGGCATCATCTGGCATATCCTCCTTGCCCGCGTTCTCCATCGCAGCCAGCAGCGTATCCTCGGTGAAATGCTTGGGCGGCGTGGTTTTTCCGGTCTTGACCGATGCGGCAGATACGGAAAGCGTCTGATTCTCCGTTACCACCGGCAGCGCGGGCGCTGCCTCCGTCTGCTCCTGCTCATAGCGCTTCCAGCCGGGAGCAAGGACGGTTTTGCCCTTGGCGGTGAAGCTCTGACCGGCACAGTCCACCGTAATGACCGTTTCTGCGTAGCGATGTGGTTCATCCACCGCACGAAGCAAGCCCCTTGCCGCCAGCTTCAGCACCTCGCGTTCACCCAGCGGCAGAGAGGTCATATCTACCTTTTTCGCGCTGACGGTGGGGACAATGGCGTGGTGATCGGTAACTTTTTTGCTGCTGCATACCTGTTTGGCGCAGATGGTCGGAGGCTTCTCCATACCGCAGACAGCGGCAGCGGCGGCAACAAGGCCGGGGACGCTGCCCTCCATATCGTCGGTCAGAAAGCGGCTGTCGGTGCGCGGGTAGGTGCAGAGCTTCTTTTCATAGAGGGCTTGGAGATAGTCGAGGGTCTGCTGGGAGGTATAGCCGAGAACGCGGTTGGCGTCGCGCTGGAGGGAGGTCAAATCGTAGAGCGCGGGCGCTTTCTCAGACTTTTCCTTGCGCTCCACGCTTTTGACGGTTACTGCCTTGCCCTTGCAGGCGTTGGCGATGGCGTCGGCGTCCTTCCTGTCCTTCATTCGGTCTGTCGTGGCGGGAAAGCCGCAATCGAGCTGAACGGTGTAGAACGGTTCTGCCGCAAATGCGGAGATCTCCGCCTCACGCTGTACCAACAGCGCCAGCGTGGGCGACATGACGCGCCCAATGTTCAATGTGCGGCCATACGTCAGGGAGAAATACCGCGTGGCGTTGATACCAACCAGCCAATCAGCCTTGGCGCGGCACAGGGCAGATTGATGCAGGCCGTCATAGTCGCGCCCAGACTTAAGCTGCTGGAAGCCGCTGCGGATGGCATCATCCTCCATTGAAGAAATCCAAAGCCGCAGAATCGGCTTGGAGCATCCCGCAAGGCAGTAAACCGTGCGGAAGATCAGCTCACCCTCGCGCCCAGCGTCGCAGGCGTTGACCACCTCTGCCACATCCTCCCGGCGCATCAGCTCCCGCAGAATGTCAAACTGCTTCTGCTTTTCAGAGCGGACGATGAAGCGGAACGAGGTAGGAATGATGGGCAGCGCCGCCAGCGTCCATTTGGCATCATCGGCATTGTAAACGGCGGCGTCGGCCAGCTCTGCCAGATGCCCGAAGCACCACGACACGATGTACCCGCCGCCCTCCAGATACCCGTCATGCCGTGATTTAGCACCCAGCACGGCGGCGATGCTCTGCGCCACGGAGGGTTTTTCGGCGATCACAAGGCGCATGGTGCAGCCTCCATTCTCTTTACGTCACGGTAGCAGGGGCGAACGCAGCTCTGTCCGAAGCGCTTGCAGCCGTAGCAGAAGTGTTCCTTGGCAGCGTCGGGAGGGCTGTCCTCCCGCGCTGCTTTCGGCTTCTGCATCATCAGTCGTTCCAGCGGATTGTTGGTGAAATATCTCATGCGTTCGTATCCTCCGTAGTATCCTGTTCCGGTTCGTCCTCATACGGCTCAAACTCGTATTCGTCCTCATCCTCACCGTAGTCATAATCGTCCAGATCGGCGCTGCCCTTGGTCTGCGGCTTGGCCTTTTTCTGCTTGAAAATGTAGAACGCTGCACCGCCGCCCAGCGCGACGATCAGCAGGACGACGAGGATGCCGCCCACGCCGCTTTTTTTCTCCGGTTCCTCGGCGGCGGGTTCTGTCGGCTCGGTGGGGACTTCGGGCTTTGCCTCCTTGCCCACGCACTCGGTCATGTTGACCGCGCAGACGGGGCAGGATGTATTGACCGTACCGGCCACGCATTTTGTGGTGCAGGAGCAAGTGGCGGGCGTTTCTCCCTCGCCGGTCAGCGCCATCAGGTCAGCCTCATCCACCTGATTCAAGAAGTGGACGGTTTCTTCGCCCTCATCGTCGCGGTCAATAATCATGTAAAACACATTGCCGTTCTTGCTTTCCAGCGTAATGAACTGTTTCCCCGCCTTGGTGCTGGAGCCAATATCGTCAATCAGCGTCAGATTGCCGTCCGGTGTCAGCGCGTCGCTGCCGCCCGTCATGCTGCCGAGAAGAAGCTGCCAGAGGTCGGCCAGCTCCTTTTCATCAAACGGAAGCGTAATGCCGCCGATGCTCACGGTACTGTCGGCGGCGTCGGTGACGGTCAGATAGCCGCCGTACACATAGCCCACACGGGCGGGCAGCAGGATTTTTACCCAATCGCCGTCCCTGCCAATCACATCGACCACCGTGCCGTTGGGGAGCTGCGTAAACGCGGTGTTGTCCAGTCCCGCGCCGGTGCGGACATTCAAGTTGCCGCCGTTGGTCGTGACCGTGCCGATCTGTTTTGATTCCTGCGCGTCTGCGGCGCTGCTTTCGGCGGCAGGCAGCGCATCATCGGGATAGTCGCCGCCGCTGGCAAAGGCGGAAACGGGGAGAATCCCGATGCACAGGAGCATCAGCAGCAGGCTGATAAAAATGCGCGGTGCTTTCTTAGTCATGGTTCAACGCCTCCTTTTCCGAAGTGGCCGGTGCAGGCGCGGCCTGCATACGGCGGAACAGCTCGGCAAACTGCTCCATCGTCATGCCGTTCTCACGCACCATGCCGATGATGTCGGTGTCCTCCATCTCACGAATCTGCTTTTCCAGCTCGCGGTTGCGGCCTTGCAGATCGGAAATTTTGCTTTTGTTCTTCTCCAGCTCTCCACGGAGCTTCATGATTTTCGGGTTCATATCGTTCACTCTCCTTTACGGCAAGCGCCCATAGCGGTAGAAATGGGACTGCCAATAGCTTGAATTTAAGTTTGCATAAGAGATCGGATCTCCGCAGTGGATCATCATATTGTTGCCGACGTAGATACCCACATGGCTGACACCGGGGGTATCATACGTTCCGGTGAAAAACACCAGATCGCCCGGTTTGACGTTGGCAGAGGATACGGGCGTACAGATATTGCAAAGTCCCTGCGCGCCCAGCCTGCCCACATCCCAACCGGAATGATTGATGACCCAACTGACGAAGCCCGAACAGTCAAACGAGGTGGAGGGGCTGCTGCCGCCCCAAACGTAGGGGTAGCCGAGATACTTTTCCGCTTCCTTGATAATGGCGGCGAATACCTCATCGTCCAGCGCCTCCGGGGGAATGTCGTAGTCGGTATAGCTGCCCTCCACATACTTGCCGATGTAGCCCGAACCGGGGAACAGGTCGGGACGGTTGCCGAGGGTCGCCATATAGGTGGCGTACATTCCGAGCTGTTCTTCGCTCATAATGTAAACGGGAACATGAGAGAGATTGAAGTTTTCCAGCGTGACAGTGCAGATGTAGTAGTCATACGGCACCTGATAGGTGTCCGTATGGGTGTTGCCGTCCGCGTCCGTCCATGTGTCGGTTTCTGTGCGGTAGCGGGTTTCCACCACCACATCCTCGGTCAAAATGTACTGGCGGTCAAAGAGCATTTGGAGCGTACCCTGCACCTCATCCAGCGTCCATTCCCCTTGATGCAGCGCCGTAATCATGGAAATGAGTACATAGGGGTCATGCTCGATGGTGTCCAGATCAAAGTGGTACTCATCGTAGTCATGGGTGCTTTCGTAGGTGTCGAGGTAGCGCTGAAGCTCTGCCTCCATTTCGCAATACTGCGCTTCCGCGCCCAGCATATCGGCGTCCTGCGACGGATAGGTACTGGCCGCGATCCCGGAGCCGACGCCATCCATTATCACCGAGCAGGAGGACAGGCCGTTGAGCAGAAACGCCAGCATCAGCAGAATTGCGGCGGCAATGGCAAAGCCGCGCCGGTGTTCCCACACATATTTGCCCGCTTTCTCAGCCTTTTCAGCGGCTTTTTTCGCGGCCTTGGCGGTATTCTCTGCCGCCTTTGCCGTAGTCTGCGCCGCCTGATTGTGCTTGGCAGCGGCATACTGCTTCTTAATTGCCTGCTTCTGCTGCCATTTGGAAACGGGATTGCTGGTGGGGCTGTCGATCTCCGCTTTCTTCTGGAGCGCGTCAAGATTGGCTCGTTCCAGCTTTTTCTCTGCACGGATGGCAGCACGATAAGGCTTGAGCTGATGGGCGCGGTGGGCAGACTGCACCAGCCGCCCGCCGCTCTCCACGGCTTGCTCTACCTTGTGCGCGGCCTCTACGCCTACATTGTCATCCTCGCTCTGCCGCACCTCCCGGTGAACCTGAGAGAGAATGAGGTTGGCGGGGGCATCTCGCACGGCATGGGTCAGCTTTGAGGGCGGCTTTTTCTTATCCACTTCCTCAAAACGGAGCTGCGTTTTGACCTTGCCGGTGGCAGGATCAAAGCCACGTTCCTTTTTGACCACGGTTTTCTTGGGGATTTTCGCCTGCGCCTTATCCGCCTTGGCCTCCGCTTTTTTCACCCGCTTGATGGGCTTTTCCAGCTTTGGCTCGACAAGATCGGCATCGGAAAACTGCAAACGCGGTTCTCTTTTCATGCCGACGCCACCTCTTGCGGTTTGGTGGTCATGACGCGGTACAGCTCGGTGTCCTTCGGGAAGTGGTCAATGAAGGGCAGGATCGTGTTGCCGTAGAACAGCAGCCCCTCGCCCTCGCCGGAGTGGGTCACATAAGAAAGCTGATGCGGCGAAATGTTGAGCTGCTTTGCGAGAATCTGCCGGTCGCCAGCGGCCTGATTGAGCATATAAATGAAATCGCTGTTTTCAAAGATGTTCTCAACCTCGCGGCTGGATAACAAATCTTTGACATTTTGCGTGATGCCGGTGGGGATTCCGCCCCATTTGCGATAGCGCTTCCAAATCTCGACGCTGTACGAGG
>OLXC01000577.1_pt1 | contig 12857 bp, 8 predicted proteins | sample 1673851 | NCBI WGS metagenome assembly OLXC01 (sample SAMEA103958130, study PRJEB25191) | human gut metagenome | biome: human-associated habitat [ENVO:00009003]; feature: intestine environment [ENVO:2100002]; material: feces | place: Germany | collected 2013/2015
ATGCCCGGTTTCCGGCATCATATCCGTCCAACCGAAACATGGCGGCTCCATATCTTGTCCGAAGCACCCGAACATGTCGCAGGGCAGAGACAGGCGGCTCCGTCAAAAAAAAGCCGGCGCACACCGTCCCCCGAGACACCCGATACGGGCCGGAAACAGGTCCGGGGTTACCGGAAATCGATGAATTCGTAGCCCTCGCAGGCCTTCCGGTCGAAGCGCCGCAGCGGGGCATCGGGCGCACCCACCGAGCGGATCGCGACATCGACCCGCTCGCCGTCGTAGTCGTACGAGAGCGACACGGGACGCATCCGCGACGTATCGACCACGAGGGTGATCTCCCCGGCCGACGAGTCGCTCCCCGCCATCGGGGTCAGCCGCACGGCCGCCTGTCCGTCGCGCTCCCAAAGCAGTTCGCAGGAGTAGTCGCTGCCGATGAAGTCGAACGCCCGCACGGGATTGTTCAGGATGTTGCGGCTCCGGCGGTCCACATCGAGGATCGTCACCTCGCGACGGCCGTTGTCCACCTCGTAGCGGACCTTCCCGTCGCAGAAGACCTCGGCATCGCCCAGTTCGAGGCTGTAGGCCTCGCCCTCGACGACATAACTCCCCGAGGAGCGGTAATCGGCCGTTGCGACCTCGAAGCGCACGGCATAGCTTTTCATGGCGCGGAACCCGTCGGAGACCCCGCGCAACAGATCACCGGCCCGGTCGGCCGCCGATACGCCGCACACTCCGCCCAGAAGGGCCGCCATCCAGACGATTGCTTTCATTCCTCTCATCATCTCAGTCTTGTATTTTCGTTGCATGGTCCGCGCACCTCCGCCGCGTGTCAGAACAACCCCAGCTCCTGCAGCTTCGCCTCGAGCGACGGCAGGTCGTGGAAGAGGATGTCGCGCGGCTTGGCCCCCTGCTGGCGACCCACGATGCCGGCCCGTTCGAGCTGCATCATGATCCGCCCGGCGCGGTTGAAGCCCACCTCGTAGTTGCGCTGGATCATCGACGTGGAGATCTGTCCGCCCGACACCGCCTCGCGGGCGATCTCGGCGAAGAGCGTGTCGTATTTGACCGGGGCCGACGACTCCTCGCTGCTGCCCATGCCCTCGCCGCCGGCGCTCTCGGGCGTATAGTCGGGCAGTGCATAGGCCTCGGTGTAGCCCTGCTGTTTCGAGATGTAATCGACGATCCGCTCGACTTCGGGCGTATCGACGAAGGCACACTGGATACGGGTCAGCTCGCCGTCCTTCGAGATGAGCATGTCGCCGCGGCCGATGAGCTGGTCGGCGCCGGGACGGTCGATGATCGTCCGCGAGTCGATCATCTGCATCACGCGGAAGGCGATGCGGGCCGGGAAGTTGGCCTTGATCTTTCCGGTGATGACATCGACCGACGGGCGCTGCGTGGCCACAATCAGATGGATGCCGATGGCGCGGGCCTTCTGCGCCAGGCGCGTCACGGGCATCTCGACCTCCTTGGCCGTCATGATCAGATCGGCGAACTCGTCGATCACCACGACGATGTAGGGCAGGAAGCGGTGGCCGTTCATCGGGTTGAGCCGCCGCGCGGTGAATTTCTCGTTGTACTCGGCGATGTTGCGCGCCCCGGCCTTCTTGCAGAGCTCCAGACGGGTGTCCATCTCCGTGCAGAGGGCGTTGAGCGTGTAGACCGCCTTCTTGGGGTCGGTGACAATGGCCTCCTCCTCGGACTCCATCTTGGCCAGGAAGTGCTTTTCGATCTTGGCATAGAGCGAGAACTCGACCATCTTGGGGTCGATCATCACAAACTTCAGCTGCGCCGGGTGCATGCGGTAGAGCAGCGAGGTGATGATGGCGTTCAGGCCCACCGACTTACCCATACCCGTGGCTCCGGCCACGAGCAGGTGGGGCATCTTCGCCAGGTCGAAGACGAAGTTCTCGTTCTGGATCGTGCGCCCGATAACCACCGGGAGCGTGGCCTTCGACTCCTGGAAACGCAGCGAGCGGATGGCCGAATACATCGACACGACCTGCTTGCAGCGGTTCGGCACCTCGATGCCGATCGTGCCGCGCCCGGGGATCGGCGCGATGATGCGGATGCCCGACTCGGCCTTGAGGCTCTGGGCGATGTCGTTCTGCAGCCCCTGGATCTTCGAGATCTTGACGCCCTGGGCCTGCACGATCTCGTAGAGGGTCACCGTCGGGCCCACCGTGGCCTTGATGCGTTGGATCGGGATGCCGAAATACTTGAGCGTCTCCTCGATGCGGGTCTTGTTCTCGAAGATCTCCTCGTCCGAGACCTCCGAATCGGAGATGTAGTCCTCGAGCAGCGTCACGGGCGGCTTGCGGTAATTGACCAGATCCTTCAGCGGATCGTAGCTCTCGGTCGGGATCTTGCGTTCATCGACCATCCGCGCCTCGTGCGCCTCGACCGTGACCACCACCCCCTGCGTCGTCTCCCCGCCATCGTGGGCGGGCGCCGCGGCCGTTTCGGAGGGCATCCCGGCCACCGGATGCACGTCCGGCCCGGGGTCCTGCAGCGGCTCGGGACCGTCCGCCGGATCGTCCGCCGTCGTGAACTCCTCGAAGACGGGGCGGTCTTCGTCGTTGCGCGGCGCATACGACGGGCCGCGCCGCACGGTCTCCTGCACTGCGCTGCGGGCGGAAGCCCCGCCCTCGGAGTCGTCGCCGCCCACGGTGATCTCGGTGAACGGGCCCTCCTGCACCGGCTGCCGCACAACGGACGGACGCGCCAGTTCGACCAGACCGCCGCGGCCCATGACCACGCGGCCGCCCGAACGGGAGAGATCCACCTCCGTGAACTCCCCGTCGTCGGCCGACAGGAGTTCAGGCTCCGCCTCATCATCAGCGACAATCGGCCGCCCGTCGGGAGTCAGCTCGAGGAAGGGGCTCTCCTCCCCCGCTTCCGCGGCATTCGCCGCCACCGCCACACCGGCCGTTTCGGCTGCCGGCCGCACGATCTCCGGCCCCTCCCCTGGATGCGGGTCGCGGGGCGTATCCGTTCCGGCCGCCACATCGCGGAAGACCTCGGCGGCACGTCGCTCCTCGTCCGAGCGGAGCGACGCGCCCCCTGCCGCAGGCTGCCCGAACGGCACACCCGCCTGCACCCGGATCGGGCGCCGCATTGCAGGCGTCTCCGCCTCCGCAGCCGGTGCGGCCGGCCCCCCCTCCTCGCCGGAATGCCGTCCGGCGGCGCGCACGTCGTCCTCCGGGGCAGCCTTCGCTCCGGCATCGGGCGCGGCAGCCCCGGGAGCCGGAGCCTCCTCCTGCAGCCCGCCGCCGAGCGGTTCGTCGGCCGGGGTATGGCCCACGACCTTGCGGCGCACCGTCTCGACGATCCGCTCGCTGCGGTCCACCATGACGTTGCCGGCCTCATTGACCGTATTGATGAAATTGCGGTTGATGAACACGCCCGTGAGGATCCACCCGCCGAGCAGCAGGATGAGCGTCCCGACCACGCCGATGTGGGCGTGGAGCATCTCCGAAACCCCGATGCCGAAGGCGCCGCCCCAGCCGGTCGAGGAGCAGAGGCTCCAGCGGTCGCCAAAGGCGAAACCGAGGGTCAGCGACCCCAGGATGAGGATCAGCAGCAGCGAGAGGATCGAGTGGTTGAGCAGCAGCGGACGCTGGCGGATGATGCGGATGCCGACAAGCACCAGCATGCAGGGAAGCAGGATGCCGAAGACGCCGAACGAGTTGTCCACCAGCATGCGGCCGATGCGCGCACCGGCCTCGCCGCAGAGGTTCTCCACCTCGTCGCCCAACAGTTCGCGCTCCTCGGCCGGACGCTGCAGGATGCTCTGGTCCACGTCCCACGTGAAAAACGAGAAGAAGACCGAGGCGGCGACGAACAGACCGATGAAGAGCAGCAGCAGTCCCGCGATCCAGCGGGCGCTGTCGCTGTTGGAGCGGGCCACGGTCTGCCGCCGGCCCGATGAGGCGGATGTATTGTTTCTGGATGCCATGTGTTTCCTTGACGCTCGATATTATCGAGCGAAGATACGGAAATATTTGCGGATTTGAAAACCGGCGGGTGAAAACGGAGAAAAAATAACGGATACGGCGCTGACCTGCTGCGCATTAAGTCGGCCACTTAAACCAACAGATACGATCAGCAGCGCCTTCACCCTTTCAATCATACGCTTGCAGCAATCAATCCATTGAAGCGAGGGCCTTTGCCTCGAGCCGGGCGCGGTAGGCCTCGTCGGCGAAGGTAAGGAATTCGAGCCGGGGAAGGTTGTCGGCCGGAGCACGCAGCCCGTAGCGGTCGAGCAGCTGCACGACCCGCCGCGCCACGGCCGGCGAAGGGTCCACGATCGTCACGCCGCGGCCGGCCACAATGCGCTCCAGGACGGGGCGCAGGAAGGGATAGTGCGTGCATCCCAGCACGATCTGGTCGGCGCCGCGCCGCAGCATCGGCTCGACGGCCTCGCGCACGCAGACCTCGGCCTCGGGCGTCTGTTCGCGGTCCGCCTCGACCAGCTCGACGAATCCGCGTCCGGGGACCGTAAGCACCTCGATGCCCGAGCCGTAGCGGGCCGCAGTCCGGCGGAAAAGCTCCCCGTCGAGACTCCGCTCGGTGGCCAGCACCCCCACCACCCCGCTGCGGGTGGCCAGGCAGGCGGGCTTTACGGCCGGCTCCATGCCGACAATCTGCAGAGAGGCATATTTCGCACGCAGGAAGTCGATCGCCGCCGCCGTGGCCGTGTTGCACGCCACGACGACCATCTTGCAGCCGGCGCCGACCAGCCGCGCCACCGCGGCATCGGCCAGCTGCTGCACCTCCTCACGCGGGCGGGAGCCGTAGGGGCAGTTGGCCCCGTCGCCCAGGTAGACGAGCGACTCCGAGGGCAGCGCACGGCGGATCTCCCGCCAGACGGTCAGTCCGCCCAGTCCCGAATCGTAGACCCCGATCGGGGCCCGGTTTCCCGTAGTCTTTCCGTCGTTCATCGCTCCTTGAGATTCAGTCATGCACTCCGGCAGCCGGGCGGCAACCCGCGGGAAGGCCGTCGGGGAAGAGCCGCCCGAGGATCTCCCCCACCAGTTCGTCGTCGCTCCGCCCGCCGCACTCGACCGTCAGCGCCGCCTTCCGGTAGAAGGGGTCGCGCACGGCCATGTCGCGCTCCATGAAGCCGACCAGTTCGTCGTCGCTCAGGCCGCGCAGGCGGGGGCGCTTCTGCCGTCCGTAGGGGCTCAGGCGCCCGGCGATCTGCGCCGCAGTGCGGCACAGGTAGACCGTATGTCCGGCGGCATTCATGCACTCCATGTTGTCGCGCCAGACGGGCAGGCCGCCGCCCGTCGAGACCACGGCGGCATCGCTCGAGGCGATCACCCGCTCGAGCACCCCGCGTTCGAGTTCGCGGAAGCGCGTCTCGCCCTCGTAACGGAAGACGTCGGCCACCGAGGCCCCTTCCAGCTCCTCGACCGCGGCATCCGTATCGACAAAGGCCGCACCGAGCCGCCGCGCCAGTTTGCGGCCCAGCGTGCTCTTGCCGCAGCCCATGTAGCCCACCAGAAAGATCGGTTTCATCGTCAGAACAGGTTGAGTTGTTCGGGGTCCACCACTTCGTCGGCATCCCCCTTCGGGCGCTCGATCTCGAACGCCACGCCGCCCGGTGTGGCATCCGTCGGGGGAAGCCCCGTCTCCGAGCGGGTCGGCACGCCGCGTCCCGCCGGGGTGGAGGGACGTTCGGGCGCCGCAGGCCGGCTCTCCGGGGTGCTCTCCCCCTCCGGCCGGCCGTCGGCCGAGTCCGCCCCGTCGTCGAGCGGCTCCTCGTCGTCGGGCTCGGGAGCCGGTTCGGGCTCGATGAAGCGGAGCTCCGCCACATCGTAGGTCGTCAGGCGCTTGCCCTTGGCCCTGTGGCTCTTGACCCCCACGAACTCATCGACGTCGATCCGGTCGGCCGGGCGCGTGGCGTGGGCGCCCTTGTAGGTGATCTCGAGCTGCGCACCCGCCGTATCGGTCACGCAGATGAAGTCGGCATCCTCGTCGAGGAAGGCCTGCATACGGTCGGACATCTCGGCCGTGAAGCGCTTCATGTAGTAGTATTTCTGATCGCGGTCGTAGTAGCAGAGGCTGTAGACGCGGTCGGGTTCGTAGCGGCTCACGTGGATCGTCTCGTCGGGGAAGTGCTGCCCGAGGTCGTAGCCCGTGATGTAATACTGGTTCTTCGAGGTCCAGACGATCAGCTTGTCGTCGCCCTTGAACTCGCCGAGGCACGTGCCGCGGCCGTCGGAGTTCAGGCGGCGGACATCCTCGTCGAACCAGATCGTCAGTCCGCCGAGGGTCGAGGTGCCCCGCTCCTTGAGCACGATCTTGTGGATGCCGTAGCGCGAGAAGAGGTTGCCCTGGCTCTGGCGGCCCTTGATGGCAAGGGTCGAGAAATCGAGATCGACGATCACCTTCTTCAGGCGCGGACGGGGCTTGAAGTAAACCTTCAGCACCTCGGCCTCACCGTTCGGATTCACAGACATATAGAGAATCTCACTCTTGGGCGTGCCCTTCGTGATGTCGTACTCCTTGTCGCGCGTGATGCCCTTGATGGCGCAGCGCTTCATCATCAGCGGGCCGTTCTTGCCGTCGCGGTAGAGGACGTTGTAGATCGTCCGCTCGTCGTTGCGCTTGAAGACCCCGATGTAGTAGATCCCCTTCTGGAAGAAGGCCTTGTCCGAGACCTTCGTGATGACGTAACGCCCCTCCCTGGTGAAGACGATCACGTCGTCGATGTCCGAGCAGTCGCAGACGAACTCGGCATCCTTCATCGACTTGCCGATGCCGAAGAAGCCCTCGGCGCGGTCCACGTAGAGCTTGGCGTTGGTCACGGCGACCTTCGTCGCCTCGATCGAGTCGAACTCCCGGAGTTCGGTGCGCCGCTCGCGCCCCTTGCCGTACTTGTCGCGGATGCGCTCGTAGTAGGCCACGGCATACTCGGTCAGGTGGGCCAGGTGGTACTGCGTCGTGCGGATGTCCTCCTCGATCTGGCGGATCTCGTTGTCGGCCTTCTCCGTATCGTAGCGCGAGATGCGGATGAACTTCAGTTCGGTGAGCTTCTGCACATCCTCAAGCGTCACTTCACGTCGCAGCTGTTTCTTGAAGGGTTCCAGCCCCTTATCGACGGCAGCATAGGCCTCCTCGCGGGTCTTGCACCCCTCGATGAGCTGGTAGAGGCGGTTCTCGATGAAGATCCGCTCGAGCGAGGCGGCATGCCACGCCTCCTGCAGCTCCCCGAGGCGGATCTCCAGCTCGCGGCCCAGCAGCCACTTGGTGTGCTCGGCCGAGCGGCGGAGGATCTCCTTCACACCCAGGAAGTGCGGTTTCTCGTCCCAGATGACGCAGGCGTTCGGGGCGATCGAGACCTCGCAGTCGGTGAAGGCGTAGAGGGCGTCGATCGTCTTGTCCGACGACTCGTCGGGAGCCACCTGGATCACGATCTCGACCTTGTCGGCCGTATTGTCATCGACCTTGCGGATCTTGATCTTGCCCTTGTCGTTGGCCTTGATGATCGACTCCTTGATCGACTCGGTGGTCGTCGTGTAGGGAATCTCCGTAATGGCAAGCGTGCGCTTGTCGATCTTCGAGATCTTCGCGCGGACCTTCACCGTGCCGCCCCGAAGGCCGTCGTTGTAGCGGCTCACGTCGGCCATGCCGCCCGTCGGGAAGTCGGGATAGAGGTCGAAGTCGCGCCCCTCGAGGTGGGCGATGGCCGCATTGATCAGCTCGATGAAGTTGTGCGGCAGGATCTTCGACGCCAGGCCCACGGCGATGCCGTCCGATCCCTGGGCCAGCAGCAACGGGAACTTGATCGGAAGGGTCACCGGCTCCTCGTTGCGTCCGTCGTAGGAGCGCATCCACTCGGTGGTCTTGCGGTTGAAGACCACGTCGAGCGCGAATTTCGACAGGCGCGCCTCGATGTAACGGCCCGCGGCCGCATCGTCGCCCGTCAGGATGTTGCCCCAGTTGCCCTGGCAGTCGATCAGGAGGTCCTTCTGCCCGAGCTGCACCAGCGCGTCCTTGATCGAAGCGTCGCCGTGCGGGTGGTACTTCATCGTCTCGCCGACGATGCCCGCCACCTTGTTGTAGCGGCCGTCATCGACCGTCTTCATGGCGTGGAGGATGCGCCGCTGCACGGGTTTCAGGCCATCCTCGACGTGGGGGACGGCACGTTCCAGAATCACATAGGAGGCGTAGTCGAGGAACCAGTTGCGGTACATGCCCGTGAGCTTGCGCACACCGCCCTCGTCCTGCATCAGCCGTCCGAACTTCCCGGCCCGGGCCGCAGCTGCCGGCTCCCCGGCCGGAGCCTCATCGACAGGCGCCGCATCCTGCGGCGTGTCTCCGTCCGACGGCGCTCCGGGCGCCGCCGTGTCGGCCTCCCCGGCGGGAAGCCCCTCGCGTATCTCTTTCTCTTCTGCCATAGCGCATCAACTCAGTTTGAGGTCCTGCTCCACGAGGTCCTCCTCGATACGCAGGTTGTCGATGATGAATCCCTGCCGCTCGAAGGTGTTCTTGCCCATGTAGAACTCCAGCAGGTCGTGGATCGGGTCGTCCTTCGTCAGGCGCACCCGGTCCAGGCGCATGTTCTCGCCGATAAACTCCTTGAACTCCGTCGAGGAGATCTCGCCGAGACCTTTGAATCGCGTGATCTCCACCCCCGCGCCGCACTTCTCGATGGCGCGCACGCGCTCCTCTTCGGAGTAGCAGTAGTAGGTCACCTTCTTGTTGCGCACGCGGAAGAGCGGTGTCTGGAGGATATAGAGGTGGCCCGTGCGGATCACGTCGGGGAAGAACTGCAGGAAGAACGAGGTGAGCAGCAGGCGGATGTGCATGCCGTCCACATCGGCGTCGGTGGCGATGATCACCTTGTTGTAACGCAGGTTCTCCATGTCCTCCTCGATGTTGAGCGCCGCCTGCAGGAGGTTGAACTCCTCGTTCTCGTAGACCACCTTCTTCGTGAGCCCGTAACAGTTCAGCGGCTTGCCCCGCAGCGAGAAGACCGCCTGCGTGCGCACGTCGCGCGAGGCGGTGATCGAACCCGAGGCCGAGTCGCCCTCCGTAATGAAGATCATCGACTGCTCGGCCAGCTCGTTCTTGTCCGTGAAGTGGATCTTGCAGTCGCGCAGCTTGCGGTTGTTGAGCGAGACCTTCTTGGCCGTCTCGCGCGCCTTCTTCTGGATGCCCGAGATGGCCTTGCGCTCCTTCTCGTTCTCGACGATCTTCTTCTGCAGCGTCTGCGCCGTCTCGGGGTGCTTGTGCAGGTAGTCGTCGAGGTGCTTGCCCAGGAAGTCCATGACGAAGTTGCGCATCGAGACGCCCGGCTCGATCTCCTTCGACCCCAGCTTGATCTTGGTCTGCGACTCGAACACGGGGTCGGTGACCTTGACCGAGATGGCGGCGATGATCGACGTGCGGATGTCCGACGCATCGTAATCCTTGTGGTAGAACTCCTTGACCGTTTTGGCGATCGCCTCGCGGAAGGCCGCCTGGTGCGTACCGCCCTGCGAGGTGTACTGCCCGTTGACGAACGAGTAGTAGCTCTCGCCGTAGCCCGACCCGTGCGTGATGGCCACCTCGATGTCGTCGCCCGAGAGGTGGATCGGCGCATAGAGCGGATCCTCGGTCATGTTCTCGTTCAGCAGGTCGAGCAGTCCGTTCTTCGAGACGTAGCTGCGGCCGTTGAAGCGGAACGTGAGGCCCAGGTTCAGGTAGGTATAGTTCTTGACCATCTGCTCGACGTACTCGAGGTTGTAGGCATATTGCCCGAAAACCTCCTCATCGACGCGGAAGGAGATGTAGGTGCCGTTCTTCTCCGAAACACCCGACTCCCAGCGGTCGCTCTGCTCGAGCCCCTTGGCGAAGGTGACCGTGCGGGCCTCGCCGTCGCGCACCGAGCGTGCCGTGAACTCACTCGAGAGCATGTTCACGGCCTTGACGCCCACTCCGTTCAGGCCCACGGTCTTCTTGAAGGCCGTGCCGCCGTACTTGCCGCCCGTGTTCATCTCGGAAACGGCCGCCGCCAGCGACTTGAGCGGAATGCCGCGGCCGAAGTCGCGCACCGAGACGACGTTGTCCTCGATCGTGATGTCGATCTCGCGCCCGGCGCCCATGATGAACTCATCGACCGAGTTATCGATGACCTCCTTGATCAGCACGTAGATGCCGTCGTCGGCCTGCGAGCCGTCGCCCAGTTTGCCGATGTACATGCCCGGGCGCAGGCGGATGTGTTCCCGCGGCGACAACGTCACGATGGCGTCGTCGCCGTAGGTTTCGTTGGGATTCGTATTGAGTAAGTCTGCCATAGTCTATCGTCTGTTGCGGATCTCGGAGAGCGCCCGGCACATGTCGTCGTGCACGCGCTCCATCAGTTCGTGGGGGTCCGAAGCGGCGACCTCCGAGGCCGGAACGGGAGGCAGGACCCGGATGGTGATCCGGTTGCCCCAGTTGAAGAGCAGGTTGTGCCCGATGAGCGACTTCGTACCGTCGAGCACCACCGGAAGGATGCCGACGCCGGCCTCCCGGGCCAGCAGGAAGGCGCCGGCCTTGAAGCGGTGGATCTCCCCGTCCTTCGAACGCGTGCCCTCGGGGAAGATGGCGACCGAAGCGCCGCGCGAGATCCACTCGCGCCCCTCGCGGAGCAGCTGCTCCATGGCGGCCGTGGCCCGTCCCCGGTTGATACAGATGTCGCCGTGCAGGAAGAGGTACTGCCCGAAGAAGGGAACCTTGTAGACCTCGCGCTTGGAGACCCACCGGAAATTGAGCGGCAGGTAGTAGAGCGTCGGGATGTCGATCACCGTGTTGTGGTTCACGGCAATGACGTAACGCTGGCGGCGGTCGATCCGCTCAAGGCCCTCGACGCGCTGGCGCCAGAAGGGCGGGATGGCGAAGAAGATCCGCACGAGGATGCGCGAGAGTTCGTGCACGACGCGGCGGCCCCGGTCGAAGGGATAGCAGACGACCAGCGCAACGGCCGACAGGATCATGAAAAAGGTGCACAGCAGCACCAGGAAGATGTAGTACAAGGCACTCAACATAGGCGGCGCGGAGTTTTAGACGGGCTGGATCCGGGTGCGGCAGAAACACGACGAAAACCGTCGGCGGCCCTCACGGGTCGGCCGCCGCACGCCGGAAAACAGGTAGCCATATCCATTCAAGGAGCAAATATACGAATTTTTTCCGGGGTTTTTCCTCCTCCGCAGGGACGTTTTTTTTCAACAGAGGGTCTGTTCCGGAACCGGGCGGAGGATCGGAGAGCGGCTGAGCGGAGGGGTGTCCCGCGAAGAGGGCGCAGGAGCCATGCCGGGTGCACGGCGGACAGAAAGCGGGACGGGAAACGGACGGGCAGGACGGGGAACGGGAGGACGGACGACAAGACAGGAACGGGCGGACAGGCTGAAGGGCGGGAAACGGGAGGACGGCTGAAGGAGGCTGCGGCAAAAAAAGAGAGGTCCGGGGACCTTGCGGGTCTCCGGACCTTTTCTCAGTCGGATGCGGCAAACTATTTGGCCAGGCACTCGCCGACCTTCTCGCCGATCGCCTCGCCGCGCAGGTCGCGTGCCACGATCGTGCCGTCGGGGCCAAAGAGGATGATCTGCGGAATGCCGTTGATGCCGTAGAGGTCGGTCGGCAGCTGGCCGGCATCGAAGATCACGGGCCACGTGATCGGCAGGCTCTCGAGGGCCTTCTCGGTGTCGGCGCGCTCGTCCCAGACGGCTACGCCCACGATCTCGAAGCGGTCACCCTTGTACTTCTTGTATACCTCGGCCAGATTGGGCATCTCGCCACGGCAGGGGCCGCACCACGAAGCCCAGAAATCGACGAGCACGTACTTGCCCTTGCCCACATAGTCGGAGAGCGATACGGGGGTACCCTCGGCGCTGCCCTTCTCGATCGTGAAGTCGGTGAACATCTTGCCCTCGGAGGTCTTCTCGAGGTTCTCGTAGCGGGCCTTCTCCTGCTGTACGCTCGCAGCGTTGCGCACGGCCTCGCCGGCCACGTTGTAGAGCGAGTCGAACTGCGACTTGTCGTCGGCCAGGCGGGTGATTACGACCGAACCCAGCACATTGTCCTTGTTGGCGGCAAAGAACTCCTCGTTGAGCTTGCGCGAACCCGCGGAGAAGGTTTCGCCGGCCTGCTCGAGGGCTGCGCGGAACTCCTCGTCCTTGAGCCCCTGCTCACGCAGCGAGGTATAGGCTTCGCGATAGGTTTTGTAGAGTTCCTCGGACGAAGCGTTGTAGCCGTTGAAGGTCTCGTTGAGCGGCGTACCCGAGCAGCGGTAGCCCTCCTCGGTAAGGGTCAGGACGGGCGATCCGGCCTCGAGTACGACCATGCCGCCCGTGCGGTTGTCGCCCTGCGAGATGAGGACACGCGCCAGAACAGGCGAGTCGATCTCGCCCTCGAACGAGAAGGCCCCCTGCGAGACGACCGTGCTGTCGCTCTTCTCACCGTAGAGGAGCGATACGGTCGCTCCGTTGTACAGCGTATCGACCGTACCCGAAAGCAGGTAGGTCGGACGCGATTCGCCGCAGGCTACCAGAAGAAGCGATGCGGCAGAAATTGCAGTAAACTTTTTCATAAAAAACCTTGTTTTGGTTAATGTTTATAACTCAATTAAAAAAAATGTTCAAACATTATCAAAGCGTTTGGAACTTTGTCCAAAATTACATATTTTTCGGCGAAAAAGTAGAATTTTCAGCCGCAATTATAGACATTTTTAACACACAAAACAAAAGATTCGATCAAAAAATTAGAGCGACGGCCTGCACGATGTCGGGCGCTCGTTCTGCCTTCGTGACAGAAGGTATGTTTCCGCAGACCTTGTATTAACAAACAATCCTAACTAAAAACAATCAGCATGAAGAAACTCTACC
>OLXC01000583.1_pt1 | contig 12816 bp, 9 predicted proteins | sample 1673851 | NCBI WGS metagenome assembly OLXC01 (sample SAMEA103958130, study PRJEB25191) | human gut metagenome | biome: human-associated habitat [ENVO:00009003]; feature: intestine environment [ENVO:2100002]; material: feces | place: Germany | collected 2013/2015
TCTATCCGGCGTGCAGAAACGGGCAAAGGACAGACGCCATGCGTCTGTCCTTTGTCCTGCCTAAAATCTGCACGAGGAAAGAGGTTTCCGCGCTCTATTGTCTGCGTTCCGGCAAGAACCCTCTCCCCTTGTCTTGCCGGATCGCTCTGTGCAGCTAAGTAAATTGACCGGAGGCTTTTAGCCCTCCTCGATCATTCTGAAATACAGGCCGTTGTTGCTGTCGTCGCCCTCCAGCATCACCATGATGGTGGTGCCGTTCAGGTCGGCGAACAGGCAGGTGAGGTCGGTGCTGGTGCCGTCGCCGTTGGGCATGGTGATGACCACCATCATGTTCTCCTCGTCCGCGCCGCAGCTGCCGGTCAGCACCGTGTCGCCGTTCAGGTAATCCACCGCGTCCACGTCGTTAAAGTCGATCTCCAGCACGCCGTTGCAGCCCTTCAGGGTGTTGGTGGCCTGCTCGTCGCTCATCTCGGTGCCGTTGACAAAGCCGCCGCAGAACTCCCAGCGGGAGCCCACGATGTACTCAGGCACTTCCACAAAGGTCATGGTCTCCAGCGGAGTGCCGGCGCCTGCTCCGGTATTGGCGTCATCCTCCACGGCCGGGCTCTGATCGTCCACGTTCGCGTCGTCACCGGCGGTATCGCCGCCGCAGGCTACCAGCGCCAGCGCCATCATCAGTGCCAGCAGGCAGGCCAGAAGCTTCTTCATGCTCATTTCATAATCCTCCAAATTTCTATACATTGCTGCCTATATAAACCGCAGGGTGCGGCTCATATCCTCATTTTCACAGCGTGCTGGTGTAGGTCTCGCCGCCCTCGCAGGTGAACATCACGCCGTCGGAATAGGCGTAGTTGCCCATGGCGTCCTGCATCTCGAACATCATCACATAGTCGCCGTCCGGCAGCTCGCACTCGCCGAAAGCGGTGTTTTCCGTAACGGTGATGGTCTCGACGGCGTAGGCCTCCAGATTGTCCTCGTCGCTGGACAGGTTATCCATGTACCAGAGGATGGTCAGCTCATCGCCGGTCTCCAGCTGCCGCAGCTCCTTGTCGGCCATACCGGTATCGTCGATGCCCTGCCGCGCGCCCAGAATGATCCACTCCTCCTCATTGAAGTCGTAGGCCACCTGAAGATTGCACTCCTCACCGTTCAGCAGCACCGGCACGGAATAGAGGTTATAGTCCTCGCCGGCGTAGCTGAGCTCCATGTACACCAGACAGCCGTCAATGCTGCCCCACACGCCCCGGAAATTGTCGGAGAACACGCCGTTTTCCCAGTCGGCGTTCATGTCGTTGTCGGTACCCAGCAGCAGCATGGTATTCTGCTCCCCGTCCACGTAAAGCAGCGTGAAGCCGATGTTGGTCAGAATGCTGTCCGCCTTGGGGCCAAGCGTCATGGTGGCCACACCGTCGTCATCCACCGTCAGGCCGATGCCGTCCCAGCCCATGGCGGTCAGATCCTCCACCTCCGGAAGCTCCTCAACATTCATGTCCGCCACGTACTCCATGCCCTCCTGGCTCAGACCGCCGGTCAGCTCATAGGAATAGAAATACTTGAACGCCGTGCCTGCGCCCTGGTCGATATAGCCGTTCAGATCGTCCACATCGCCGTTATAGGAATAGTAGCAGGACAGGCCCGTGGCCTCGGTACGGTACACGCCGTTGACGCGGTACAGCACGCACTGATCCAGCGCGTCCAGCACAGCCTGAGCGCTGGGCAGCAGGTCGGTGCTGCACCGGGCCATATGGCCCAGATCCACCATGTTGGTATAGCCCTGCTCACGGGTGTTGCCGCCGTAGTTCTCCGCCTGTGCCGCCACGCGACCCATCTGGGAGAAGAAGCCGGGGTCGGCGCAGGCGGCGGCTAGCGCCTCCTTGCCGAAGCTCTCATAGGCGTCCAGCAGGTCGCCCATCTTGGACAGGTCGGTCACGGACAGGGTGGTATTGTCCTCGGTGCCCACCAGCTCGCAGCCCTCGTAATAGGCGTCGCAGATGACGCGGCCCAGCGCCGCGCCGTCCATGGCGGGCTGCTTGGCCAGCGTGCCTACCCACTGGGAGTAATACCAGCCGTTGGCGGGCTCCGTCTCCTCCGACGCCACCAGATACTTGGCCAGGTCGCAGAAGGTATACGCCGTGTCCACCGTAGCCATCAGGCAGGTATCAAAGCCCACCAGCTCCAGCGGCTGCTGGCCCGGCTCGTTGCTGGGCTCCCACACCTGAACAAAGGCGCTGTACATCTCGCTGAGAGTCAGGGAATCCAGACCGTACAGTTCGTCAAAGGATGCGCCGGACACCGATCCGCCGCCGTGGTTCCAGAAGATCACCGCCGTCTTGTCGGCGGGATAGTTCTCCTTGGCAAACAGCAGGAAATCCGCCAGCGTCTCGCTGTCGCCCATGCTGGCCGAGGGCTGTTCGTCCACCAGCTGCAAGCCCTCGCTGTTATAGACAAAGCGCTGCAGCTTATCGGCTTCCACCACATCATTCTGCCACTGGGCAGCACCGCCGGTCTGGATCACCACCGTCACGTTTTCCGGCAGCTCCACCTCCAGTAGCTCCGACAGGTCGCCGGTGGCAAAGCCGCCCTCCGACTCCAGATCGCTGCCGCACAGATACCAGTATACCGCCCAGCTGCTGCCGTCGTCCCAAACTGTATCGTCCTCCATGTCCATGCAGCCGGTACACAGCGTCAGCAGCATCAGCACCGCCAGCAGCAGCGCGCCAATCTTTTTCTTCATATACGCTCCTTACACACTCTTGAATGTCGCTTTTTGTCCGTTAAATGCCCATTAACTGCCGCTTTTTGGCAGTAAACTCCTCCTCGGTGATGATACCGGCGTCCAGCAGGCCCTTATAGCGCTGGATCTCCGTCACCACGTCCACCGGCGCAGCGGCAGGCTTTGCCGCCGCATTCTTTTCCGTGGCGGCGCCGTCCCAGCGCTCCTTTGCCGCCGGGTCTATCAGGCGCATCAGGTGCTTCGCCAGCTCCAGCAACTCGCCGGACTTGGCCCGGTATTCCTTCAGATAGTCCTCCACATCCGGCTGATGGCGGTCATAGCCCGGCGCGTCCACCTCGCCCTGAAACTTTTTCCAGTAGGGGTGGTTCAACCTGACCTCTACGGTAAACTGCTTCACGGGAGCCGCCGCTTCAAAAGTGGGCTCCGGCGGAAGCCGCCGCTCCGCGTCACGATCCTTGTCATGGTCGTGATCCGAATGGAGCGTTTCGTGCAGCTCGGCCATGTACTGCATCCGCTGGCGCTCCTGCTTCTCCTGATAGAAGCGGGAGATCGCCGCCTTTTGGCTTCTGGCGGCGTCCGGCACCTTGCTGTTGTGGCACAGCAGCGCGCCGCTGCCGCTTTCATACAGCACAAAGCCGTCCTCGCAGATGCGGAAGGAGCGGATGTCGCTCCCCTTCAGCACCAGCGCGTCGTCATTCTGCTTCAGCCGCAGCAAACGGTGGGTATCGTCCACCACCAGATCGCCGGAAAACAGGCCGAAGGCATACAGGTACGTCCGCTGGAACTGCCTGCGCAGGGGCTCATTCTCATCATAGTACGCCATGTACTGCTGGAATTCCTCCAGCGTCATTTTATCCACCGTGCCCACAGGCAGATCCACCTTTTTGTCGCACGCCTTGCAGATGGGCATGTTCTCCACCTTGGTGGCCAGCAGCCGGGGCGTGGGATTCCCGCAAATGGGGCAGAGCTTCTTGTTATTGCTGAACAGGCCCATACAGGCATCCTCCCTCTCTTTTCGTTTCTCAGGCCCTTACGGCCGGTCGTCCGGCAGCAGGGTACGGGGCCGGAACCCCATCAGCCCCGCAATAAGCCGCGCAGGCATCCGCCGCAGCGCGGCGTTGAAGCGCTCCGCGGCGTCATTATACTGTTGGTGGCTGCTTCGCAGCATCTGACGGCCACAGTCTATGGCGGCCATGGCAAGGATATACGCCGCGTCGCTTCTCAGCGCCGGATATTGCACCGCCACCGTCTCCACATACCGCAGCGCGTCCAGCGCCAGAGCCTCCTGCGCCGTTACGTCCGCCGCCTGTGAGGCGGAGACGATCACACCCTGACCGCTCCGCACGGTCTCTGCCTGCGGCGCCTGCCGGGCGGTATAATCCCATGTCAGATCCAGCAGCGCCGCCACGGCGTCAAGGCAGGCCGCCAGACGCACACCTACCTGCTGCATGGCCTTTCCCGCGCCGCTGTCCATAGCCCGCAGCTTCCGCTCCTCCACAATGGCCCACACTACAAGCGCGGCAGCGGGCAGCAGGATCAGGACAAACGTCCTCATACATGCTCCCCTCCCGCAAAAAAAGCGGCGGATACAGATAGCGCTCCGTATCCGCCGACAGCTCGTGCTCATTACGTTGCGCGCCGCACCGCCGTTTCCATAATGTAAGGCTGCGGCTCATGGGTACAGTGTACTCCAAACCGCCGCCGCTGTTGTGCCAAGTGCATGAATCGACCGAAAAAACGACACAATCGCCGCCCCGCCTACAGCGACACCCGCAGCACGAAGCGGCCATCCTTCTCCGAGAAGGAATACATGCCGTTATACCGCTCAGCAATAGAGCAGATGCTCCGCACACCGATACCGTGCCCCGGCTCGCGGGTCACCGGCAGGCCCTTTTCAAAGGTCACGCCCGGCGGGCAGGTGTTGGTCACCTGCAAGAAGAATTTGCCGCTCTTTTCGTAGACCACCAGCTCGATATCGCAGGGTTCACCCGTCTGACGCAGCCGCTGGCAGGCATGCAGGGCGTTTTCCAGCGCGTTGGACAGCAGCACGCACAGATCCGTCTCCGCCACCGGGATAAAATGGGGCACCTCCGCCCGCACCCGCAGGGAGGCGATCTCGCGGGTGGCCTGCGTCACCTGCAAATGCAGGTTCTCCTGCGTCTGCTCCAGCCGCAGGCGCGTTTCGTTCTCTGCGGAGCTGCGCAGCACAAAGGCCAGATACGCCACGCAGCACACAAAGGGCATGAACTCCACCGCCGCCGGCGTACCCTGTGCCAGCAGATCCGTATAGATACGGGTCAGGTAGTCAAACAGATACCCCACTGCCGGGATCAGGCCAAAGCGCACCTGCATGGCGGGCTTATAGCCCGCGATTGTCCGCACGGCAGGCGCCACAAAGTACAGCAGCCCCAGCAGCAGCAGCGTCAGCGCCAGCTCCGCCGCGGTCTGCACCTCCGCCCCGCCGGACATCAGCGCCGTCAGCAGCAGCGCCAGCCAGCGCCGCAGCTGGCAGCACAGATAGGCCGTCAGCACCGAAATGGTCGGCCACAGCAGCTTCCGCTCGAGGATGGCCAGCACCAGCACCAGCGGCATATGGGTCACCAGCGGGTACAGCAGCTTCAGCAGCTGGAGATCGGTGGTCATGCCATAGACCGCCGCCTGCGCCAGCAGGATCGCCGCCATGGACAGTCCATAGGCCCACTTCTTCCCCCTCGTCCACGTGATGCCGCAGAAGGCGGCGGACAGGATCATGCCGTACACGCCCACCGCCGCGTCGTTCAGCAGCGTCACGCCGTTCCACAGCGCGTCGCTGCTCCACACGGTGCCGCCCATCATAGCAGCACCTGCTTCCGGCTGAAGGCGTACTCCAGATACCGCTCCTTCAGCTCCGAGAACCGCCCGTGGGGAATGGGGATCTCCGTCTGATCCGTCAGCTGCAAGCCCCGGTAGGAGATGCTCTGGATGTGATCCATGTTCACCAGATAGGAGCGGTGGGGCCGCACGAAGTTTTCATAGGCCGTCAGCTCCGCCGCCAGCTTGTCCAGACCGCCGGCGCTCTCCAGCACCTGGCCGTTGTCCAGATGCAGCAGCAGCGTCCGACCCACCACCTCGCAGTACATCAGCTTTTCCAGCCGGACGCGGACGATGCCGCTTTTGCAGCGCAGCATCACGCTGTTCTCCGCGCTGCGGCAACACTCGTCCAGCACCGAATCCAGCACCTGAAAAAAGGTCTCCTCCCGGATGGGCTTGAGCTGATAGTAATAGGCATCCACCGTATAGGACTGCACCGCGTATTCCGCCGAGGAGGTGAGGAAAATAATCTTCACATTCCGGTCGTATTCCCGGATCTCACGGGCGGCGCTGATGCCGTTTTCCCCCGGCATGATCACGTCCAGCAGCAGCACGTCAGGACGAAGCCCCTGCTCCATGGCCGCCAGCAGCTCCAACGAGCTTTCAAAGGCATGGCATTCCATCGGCTGATCCCGCGTTTCCCGGTATTTGTTCAGCAGCGCGGCGATCTGCCGCACCACCGCAATATCATCATCACAAAAGGCAATTTTTACCATTCGGCCTCTCCTTGCTTTTTGCCAGTTCTTCACAGGCGGCGGACGCGTGTCCGCCGTTTACTTTCATTATACGGGGTGGGGCATCTTTCGTCAAGGAATGGTTTTTCCGAAAAAGTCCCCCGCTTTTTCTATACGCCGGCGAAAAAATGTGCTATACTATTGCCACACCAGTTCAAAGGAGGCCGCGCCATGCATCTTTTTGACCATCTGCACACCGTCAACACCCATCGCCGTCTGGTGCGGCACTATTGCTGGAAGCTTGGTCTGGTCTGGCAGGGCCTGACCCACGACCTGAGCAAGTACAGCCCCACCGAGTTCTGTCGCAGCGTGAAGTACTATCAGGGCTACCGCAGTCCCAACGACGCCGAGCGCATCGCCAACGGCGTCAGCCTGTCGTGGCTGCACCACAAGGGCCGCAACCTCCACCACTTTGAGTACTGGATCGACTACTGTCTGCGAGAGGACGGCAGCGTATACATCGGCGGGTGCAAGATGCCCAAAAAATACGTGGCAGAGATGTTCTGCGACCGCATCGCCGCCTGCCGGGTGTATCAGAAGGAGAAATACACCGACGCCTCGCCGTGGGAGTACTACCAGCGCAGCAAGGACCTGAAGCACACCGACGCCGGGCGCTACATGCATGCCGACACGGCGGCGCTGCTGGAACGGTGGCTGCTGATGCTGAAGGAGCAGGGTGAGGACGCCGCCTTCGCCCAAATCAGGAAAGAACTGCAAGACCCCAACTATTAAAAAATAAACGCCGCGTTTGCGGCGTTTATTTTTTAGCATTACTTCTTATACGGCACGTGCCAGATGGTGTCGGCATAGTCCGCGATGGAACGGTCGGCGGCGAAGATGCCGCTGCGGGCAATATTGATCAGGCTCATGCGGTTCCAGTTCTCCTGATCGGCATAAGCGTGGATCATGCGCTGCTCCGCCTCGGCATAGGAGGGCAGGTCAGCCAGCAGCATATACTGATCCGGCGGGCAGTCCGTGCCGAACACCAGCCGCTGCCACAGATCCTCGTAGCTGACGCCGTCGGAGAAGCCGATTTTCAGCTGATCCACCACACGGCGCAGCATGGGGTCACGGTCATACAGCAGGTGGGGATCATAGCTGTGCTGGAGGTGGGCCACCTCGTCAGAGCGCAGGCCGAACAGGAACATATTGTCGTCCCCCAGCACCTGATGCATCTCTACATTAGCGCCGTCCAGCGTACCGACGGTCAGGGCGCCATTCATCATGAACTTCATGTTGCCGGTGCCGCTGGCCTCCTTGCCGGCGGTGGAGATCTGCTGGCTCACCTCACTGGCGGGCATCAGCATCTCCGCCATGGAGACGCGGTAGTTCTCCAGGAACACCACCTGCAGCTTATCCTTGCAGACAGGATCGTTGTTGATCTCATTGGCAAGGGAGTTGATGAGATGGATGATCCGCTTGGCCACGGCATAGCCGGGTGCAGCCTTGGCGCCGAACAGGAAGGTGTGGGGCGTGAAAGCCATGTTGGGATCGTCCCGCAGCTGCTGGTAGAGGTAGATGATATGCAGGGCGTTCATCAGCTGGCGCTTGTACTCATGCAGGCGCTTCACCTGCACATCGAAGATGCCGTCAGTGTTCAGCACCACGCCCTGCTGGCGATAGGCCCACTTGGCGAAGGCATCCTTGTTGGCCTTTTTGATCTGGCCCAGCCGCAGCAGCACCTCTTTATCGTCAGCCCAGCGCTCCAGACCGCTCATTTCACCGGCGTGGGTGAGGTAGCCCTCCCCCACCGTGTCCTTCAGCAGACTGTCAAGGCCGGGGTTGATCTGGCTGAGCCAGCGGCGGTGATCCACGCCGTTGGTGACGTTCTTGAACTTGTCCGGCTCCATGACGCACTGGTCGCGGAACACGTCCTTCCGGAGAATATCCGAGTGCAGGGCGCTGACGCCGTTGACCGCCATGCCGCCTGCGATGCACAGGTTGGCCATCCGCACCGCGCCGTCCCAGATGACGGCCATACGGGCCACCTTGTCCATATCGCCGTGATAGAACTCTGTGATCTTCTCCTGATAGCGGCGGGCGATCTCGGTAAGGATCTGCCACACGCGGGGCAACAGCGACTCAAACAGCTGCTGCGGCCAGACCTCCAGCGCCTCGGCCAGCACCGTATGGTTGGTGTAGGCCACGGAGTGGGTGGTGATATCCCACGCCTCGTCCCAGCCAAGGCCCGCGTCGTCGATGAGAATACGCATCAGCTCCGGGATCACCAGCGCGGGATGGGTATCGTTGATCTGGATGACGTTCTTCTCGTGGAAGTTTTTCAGGGTGCCGTACTGCTGGATGTGCTGGCGGGTGATGGACTGCACCGTGGCGGACACGAAGAAATACTGCTGCTTCAGCCGCAGGGACTTCCCCTCGTAGTGGTTATCCTCGGGATACAGCACCTTGGAGATCACGTCGGCCATGGCCCGCTCCTCGCCGGAGCGGAGGTATTGGCCCTGCGAGAACAGCTTCATGTCGATGGGTTTGGGGGACTTGGCGTCCCACAGCCGCAGGGTGTTCACATGGTCGGTGTCGTAACCGGCGATCTCCATGTCGCAGGGCACCGCCAGCACGCGGGTGTAGTCCTCGTGCACCACCATCAGGTGGCCGTTGTCCCAGCGGGTGCGGACGGTGCCGCCAAAGTGCACCTCCTCCGTCTCCTGGGGCTTGGGCAGCAGCCACGCGTCGCCCAGCGGCTTCCAGTCGTCAGGCAGCTCCACCTGCTGGCCCTCCACGATCTTCTGCTTGAACAGGCCCAGCTCGTAGCAGATGGAGTAGCCGGTGGCAGGGATCTCCAGCGTGGTCATGCTGTCCAGATAGCAGGCGGCCAGACGGCCCAGACCGCCGTTGCCAAGACCTGCGTCCGGCTCCATGTCGAAGATATCGGCAGCCTTGAAGCCCAGATCCTCGATGGCCTCCTGCAATTGGGGCAGCACGTTCAGGTTATAGGCGTTCTTCATCAGGCTGCGGCCCATCAGGAACTCCAGCGACAGGTAGTGAACCCGGCGGGCGCCCTCGCGGGCGGCCTTTTCCCGGCTCTCCACCCCGTGCTCGGCCATAATGTCGCGCAGCACCATGGCGCAGGCCTTCAGCATTTCGCCGTCGCTGGCCTGCTGCTCGGTGCAGCCGTAGTTCAGCCGCAGCTTGCGGATGATAGCCTCCTTCATATCATGCTTGGTATAGGTCATATGCGATTGTCTCCTTACAGCTTGGAATAAATATCGTGATAGAGACGGGCGCTGCGCGTCCAACTGAAGTCGGCGGTCATGCCCCGCCGCTGGACGGCGGCAAAGCCCGCCCTGTCGCCCTTGTAAAGTCCGGTGGCCTGCCCGATGACGGACAGCATGGCCCCGGCGTCATAGTCCTCGAAAAGATAGCCCGTGCCGTCCGGCTGGCCCACCTGACAGGAATGCACGCTGTCGGCCAGTCCGCCGGTACGGCGGACGATGGGCACCGCGCCGTAGCGCATGGCGATCATCTGGGAAAGGCCGCAAGGCTCGCTCCTGGAGGGCATCAGGAAGAGGTCGGCACCGGCGTAAATGCGGCGGCTCAGCCCCTCGGAATAGGTGATGAGCGCGGCGGTGCGGCCTACGTAACGGCCCGCCTGCGCCCGGAAAAAGTCCTCGTAGTAGCCCTCGCCCTGACCCAGCACCACCAGCTGGCATCCGGTGGCCATAATGCCGTCAAAGCCGTCCCGGATTAGCTCCATGCCCTTGTGGCCCACCAGGCGGCTGACCACCGCCAGCAGCGGCGTGTCCGGCTCCTCCCGCAGTCCCAGCGACACCTGAAGGTCAGCCTTGCAGGCAGCCTTTCCGGTCATGTCGTCGGGGCCGTAGTGGACGGGGATAGCCATATCATGGGCCGGGTCGTAGGAGGTCATGTCGATGCCGTTCAGTACGCCGTGCAGCTTATAGCCGATGGCGTCCACGATGGAAGCCATGCCGTGTGCATAGTAATCGTCGTGAAGCTGGGCGGCATAGGTGGGGCTGACGGTGGTGACCGCGTCGGACACCAGCATGGCGGCCTTCATGAGATTCACGTCGCCGTCCATTTGCAGCGTGCCGTCGTTCCACCAGCCCTCGTGCAGACCGAAAAGATCGGCCACGGTGTCGGGGCCATAGCGGCCCTGATACTCGATATTATGGATGGTGAACACGGTTTTGATACCCCGCACCGCGTCCCAGCGGGTGGCAACGTCCTTGAGATAGATGGGCACCAGCGCCGTCTGCCAGTCGTTGCAGTGGATCACATCCGGCATCCAGTCCAGACTGGGCAGCAGATCCACCACCGCCTTGCTGAAAAAGGCGAAGCGTTCGCCGTCGTCATACTCGCCGTACAACCGGCCCCGGCGGAAATAGTGCTCGTTATCCACGAAATACCACGTCACGCCCCGATACTCCATGACGAACAGGCCGCAGTACTGGTGCCGCCATGCCACGTCCACATAGATATAGCTGCGGTAGACCATCCGCTGCCGCCACTCGTAGGGGATCTTATCATACAGCGGCAGGATCACCGCCACCTGATCGCCGTTCTCGGCCAGAGATACCGGCAGACTGCCGGCCACGTCCGCAAGACCACCCGTCTTGCAGAAGGGAAACGCCTCACTGGCGGCAAACAGTATTTTCATAAGTCGTCCTCCTCATTATAGCTGGCGAAAAATCTTGCGATTTTTCTGCCAATATGGCTTGCGGCCGACTGCGCGCGTCCTTCGGACACACTGGCGGCCGAGAAGTATTTTTCCGACGTACACGCCGCCGGAAAAATAATTGGATTGTTTCGCCGCCTGCGGGCGGCGAACTCTGCGAGGCTTACTTCGCCGTCAGATTTCATGCCAGTTATGCCAGTTATAATTTCGTATTCTTCTCCACCACCAGCGGGTACTGGGCGTGACCCGCCATAGCCACGTCGGGGCCGAACTCCACATTCTTGTCGGCAATGACGCAGCGGATGGATGCGCCGGAGCGCACCACCGTGTTCTTAAAGAGAATGCTGTTCTCCACGTGGGCGCCCTTTTCCACCCGGACGCCCCGGAATAGGATGCAGTTGCGGATGCTGCCCTGAATATCGCAGCCGTCGGAGATCAGGGAATTGACACACTCGCCGCTGGGGTCGATGTAGGTGGAGGCAGCGTCGTTTTCCTTGGCGTACACCGGGCGCTGGGGACAGAACAGCTCCGCCCGGATCTCCGGCCGCAGCAGCTCCATGCTGCGCTGATAGTACCCCTGCACCGAGTTGATGCGGGCGGCAAAGCCGTCCCACACATAGCCGTTGAACCGCAGCTCCTTCCCCTTGTCCTGCAAAACGTTATGGCGGAAGCTGTAGCGGTCATGGGCCATACAGTCCTCCACCAGCTCCAGCAGCAGGTCGCGGCCCAGCAGGAAGATATTCAGGCTCTGATAGCCCTCCGGTGTGCGGATATCATAGGCGGTGTCCACGATGCGGCCGGTATTGTCCAGCTTGAAATAGGTGTCGCCGCTCTCGCCGGGATGGCTGGTGCAGACGCAGGTCATGTCCGCGCCGGAGGCAATATGGGCCTCCAGCACACGGGTCAGGGGCAGATTGGTCACCAGATCGCTGTCGGACAGCACCACATAGTCCTGCCGGATGTGGCGCAGATACTCAATGACGCAGCCCAGTGCCTCCATTTTGCCCCGGAATGCCCCCACCACGCCCCGGCTCTCGCTGTAGGCGAAGGCGGGCAGCAGCTTCAGGCCGCCGGTCTTGCGGCTCAGATCCCAGCTTTTGCCGGTACCCAGATGATCCAGCATGCTCTGGCACTTGCCGTGCATGATAACGCCCACGTCGGTGATCCCGGCATTGACCATGTTGGACAGGATAAAGTCCACCACCCGGTAATCGCCGCCAAAGGGCAGCGAGCCGTGGATACGGTTGGCGGTCAGCTGACCCAGACCCGGCTTCTCTCCATAGGAGAAGATGATCCCGTGCATTCCCTTCATTGCGCGGCCTCCTTTCCATGAGTACGGTCAAGCATGGTTTTGGGCGGGACTTCCTCCCGCTCCGCCACATGGGTGTGAGGCCCCAGTACGGCAATGCCCCACGCGGCGGGATCGCCGGTTTCCTCCGGCGGCGCACCTACGCGGGCCTTACCGCCCACGCGGCAGCCCTCGCCCACGATGGCATAGGACACCCGCGCTCCATCCTCGATGACCGCGCCGGGCATCACCACGGAGTAGGATACCTCCGCGCCGCGTCCCACATGGCAGCCGGTGGACAGGACGCTGTTCTTCACCTCGCCCAGAATCTCACAGCCCCGGGCCACGGCGCTGTTGCCCACGTCGGCATGCTCGCCCACATAGGCGGGCGGACAGATGGCGGTACGGCCATGAATGGGCCACCGCTCGTCCAGCAGGTTCAGGCCGGAGCCGGGCGTCAGCATGTCCATGTTGGCGTCCCACAGGCTGTCCAGCGTGCCCACATCCTTCCAGTAGCCCTCGAACCGGTAGGCCACCATCTTCTCCCCGGCGTTCAGCA
>OLXC01000591.1_pt1 | contig 12726 bp, 8 predicted proteins | sample 1673851 | NCBI WGS metagenome assembly OLXC01 (sample SAMEA103958130, study PRJEB25191) | human gut metagenome | biome: human-associated habitat [ENVO:00009003]; feature: intestine environment [ENVO:2100002]; material: feces | place: Germany | collected 2013/2015
AAGGAGAAGAGATGCAAAGAGGAGCAAGTTTAGGCGACATCCTGTTGGAGAAAGGCTTTATTAAGCAGGCGCAACTGGATGACGCAAAACGTTGGCAAAAAACACATCCCAACGAAAAAATCAGCGCGATATTATTGTCGCGCGGCATTATCACCGAGGACGAGATGCTCTCAGCAATGGCGGAGCGTTTCAACACGACCTATATAAATACGGAGCTTGTCGTCCGTCGTCCCGAAATTCTGAAAAACATACCTGAGCAAATCGTCAAAAAGCACTGCATAATGCCGCTTGACGTGAAGGCGGGGCAGATAATAATCGCCACGCACGATCCGCACGACATCGGCGCGTTCGAGGACGTAAAGATGGTCACGCGTATGGACGTCGGATTTGTCCTTGCGCCGCAGCGTATCATCGAAAGCGCGATTGAAAAGTACTACACCAACGCCGGCAACTTCTTCGTGTCGGACGAAGCGACGCAAAAGGTTGTCCAGCAGACTTCGGCGGCAACCCAGCAAAAGTTGTCCGAAATCGAAAGCCGCGTTGACAACACGCCTGTCGTCAAACTTATCAACAGCCTTATCACGCAGGCGTACATGCGCCGCGCGTCTGATATTCATATTGAGCCGTTTGAGGAGCAAATCCTTGTCCGCATGCGTATCGACGGCGAGCTTGTCGAATGTATGCGCTTGGACATTTCCACGCTTAACAGTATCGTTTCGCGTTGTAAAATCCTTGCGGGCATCAACATTGCTGAAAAGCGAATCCCGCAGGACGGCCGTATCGACTTCAACAACGGCGACATCAACATCGACCTTCGTGTCAACACGCTGCCCACGATTTACGGTGAAAAGGTCAACATGCGTCTTCTTGCAACCGAGGACGCCGCTCTTATCACACTTCCCGACCTTGGCATGCCCGACAAACTGTTTAATCAGTTCTCCCGCATCATCAAAGCGCCGAACGGGATCATTCTTGTCACGGGGCCTACGGGTTCAGGTAAGTCGACGACGTTGTACGCCGTCCTTAGCGAACTCAACAAACCGAACGTCAATATCACGACTGTCGAAGACCCTGTCGAAAAGCAAATCTTCGGCGTCAATCAGGTGCAAACCAACGCAAAGGCGGGCTTAACGTTCGCAAGCGGACTTCGCGCAATCCTGCGTCAGGACCCGGACATCGTCATGATCGGTGAAATTCGTGATACGGAAACCGCCGAAATCGCAATCCGCGCCGCTATCACAGGCCACTTGGTTTTGTCCACGCTGCACACCAACGACGCCGCGTCAAGTATCGTCCGTCTTATCGACATGGGCGTTGCGTCATACATGGTCGCGTCGTCCGTGAACTGCGTTGTCGCGCAAAGGCTTGTCAAAAAACTTTGCCCGGAATGCAAGAGAAAACGCGAAATCAAGGCGGAAGAGGCTGCAATTCTGAAAGATCCGTCAATCACTCATATTTATGAGCCTGTCGGCTGCCCCCGCTGCGGCAACACCGGCTACAAGGGACGTACCGCAATTTACGAAATTATCGAAATCGACAGCGACCTTCGCCGCATGATATCCGAGGGCAGGACAACCGAGGAAATCCGCGACTTCGCCAAAGAGCACGGCGCAACGTTTTTGGAAGACAGCATCCGCACGCTCATCGGCAACGGCACGACGTCCATGTCCGAGTTTTACCGCCTTATTTACAGCATTTAATAAAAGGGAACAAACCAAAACAAAACTCTGCAACTTCTTGCAGAGTTTTTTAATAAAAAAAAGCGAGGCGTTTGCCTCGCTTAATGTTTTGTTGTTAAATTTCCTTTGCCTTATCAGCTGTGTCTTGGACACCGTTTTCAGCAGAAATAAAGAATGATACATCGCCTTTTCCTCCGCTTTGTTTTCCTTTATATTCTACAGTATAGTATGCATATGCCGTAACATTGTCGCCAGTTTTTGTTTCCGCTACATAAGTAACTTTGAATTCCTTACCTTTTTGAGGGGTTACTGCAGTTTCGCCTGTCTGACATTTAACAATGTCGCCGTATGCAGTAGTTAATTCTGTTTCCATACCTGCAACAACAGGGGTTGTCTCGGTTGCGGGAACATCTGCAAATTTAATATCGGGATTTTCTAACAATTCAGCATAGATTGTATCTGCGATTTTTTTGGCTTGGGTTTTGTTTGCATTGTCGGTTTGTTTGTTCAACTGCGAAACCGTAACACCGGCGACCGTACCTGCAAGGACTGCCATGATTGCGATTACGACGATAAGTTCAACGAGCGTGAAGCCCTTTTTGTTTTTTCTAAGTTTTAACATTTATGTTAATCCTCCACTATAATTATTTCAAAATTTGAGCATACAGGGCAAAAAATCCTTATTTTGTGAGAAATAGGGCAATAACAAGGATACCCTTCCGCACGGCGCACACTGTGCTTTTGAAATCACATTATCGGGGGCGATAATGCTCACTCTTTTGCTTGTGTGCGCCTTTTTTCCACGCAAGTACAAAAGTATCTTGCGTGGGTTTTATAATATGGTTCCCTTCCGGGGGATTCTCACGTCGTTGCTATGCAACTCCTCAGAATGACATAAAGTGTGTTGCTCGCAAGGGGACAACGGCGGTGATACATATTCAAAGCGTTTCCGAAACATTTTCTCTGCAAAAAATAATATATTGACACTGTACACGCGAAGTAGTATAATTATATAAGTATGAAAAGGCGTGTTTTCAAAAATAAAAAAGGCTTTACGCTGGTGGAACTTATCGTGACCATTGCCATTATGGCGATTCTTGCCGCGGCGGTTACGCCTGCCGTTTACGTCACGACAAAACGCCGTCAGAAGAGCGCTGCCGAAACCGACACGCAGACTATGTACAGGAACGCGATCGCGGCGGTTACGTACCTTTCGGGTCAGTATATTTATCCCAACAAGCCGGATCCGCGCAAAGAAGACGTGGACAACGGCGTGCACGGGTGGTACGTCACGTATTCCGCAATGGTGTGCAAGCGCATTTATCAGACCGTAATCGGGCTGGACATTCCCGTCAAATATTACAATCCCGATGCGTCGGGGACGGAAAAGGTCCTTGTGCCCGACGGCTGCAACGCGGTGGAGCGCAGTTCCTTTGTCAACGCGGACAACAAAAATCCTTATATCGTCATTCAGGTTGTGGGCGTCACGGCGGCGGAAAGCGCAGAAATCGTATATTATCTCATCGTCAGCTACCACAACGACAAGAATAAGTTTGAGGCTTGGGACGGCGGCGCGACGGTGCAAACGGCTACGCTTGACTACGTCACGAAAGATCCGACGACAAATCCGCAACTTAACCGCGCATATCAGACCAACAAGGGCACTCCCATCCGCTATACGTTCAAAATAAGAACAAAGTAATGCTATTATGAAATATATCTTGCAGTTTTTTTACCTGGTTTTACAGTTCACCTGGGGCGCGATTCAAAACGTCCTGGGGTTTTTGCTTTTCCTGAAAAATATCAGGTGCGAGCACGCCTATTACCACGGCGCAATCCTGACCTTCCACGAGGGCGATTGGGGCGGCGTGTCGCTGGGCGCGTTTATCTTCATCAACGGCAAGCGCGGCGATGAGTACAAAAAAACCGTGTCCGTGCATGAGTACGGCCATACCATTCAGTCGCTGATTCTGGGGCCGCTGTATCTGTTTGTCGTCGGGATTCCGTCGTTCGTATGGTGCAACAACAAGAAGTGCATTGCTTATAGACAGGAACAAAATAAATCCTATTACGATCTGTATTGCGAAAGCTGGGCGAACAGGCTCGGCGAGGCGGTCACGCATGAGGAGGCACCGCACAAGTGAAAGAAAAGTTCAACGGGGTGCTTTTGCATATAGGAAGTCTGCCGTCTGAATACGGCGTCGGCGCGCTGTCCGAGGGCGCGTTTTCTTTTGTCGATTTTTTGGCGGACGCGAAGGTCGATTTCTGGCAAACGCTGCCGTTATCGCCAACGTCTTTCGGCGACAGCCCGTATCAGTCGCCGTCGGCATTTGCGGGGAATCCGTACTTTATCGATATAAATACGCTTGTTAAACGCGGGCTTTTGACGGAAAACGAGGCAAAACGCGCCAAAACAAAATCACTTGACTACGCCGAAATTTTTAACTCGCGATACGACGTGCTGCGCTGCGCGTTCAAAAGATTTCAAAAAAATTCCGATTATTCAAAGTTTCTTGAAAATAACGAATATTGGCTGGACGACTTCGCGCTGTTTATGGCGCTCAAAGTCAAAAACGGGTTTTCGTCGTTCGATACGTGGGAAAAGGACGAAAGACGGCGCGATACGCTGTCCGACGAAAAAATCGCCGCGCTTCAAGACGAGTGCGATTTCTGGCGGTTTTTACAGTTCGAGTTCTTTCGCGAATTAACCGCGCTTAAAGACTACGCAAAATCCAAAAACGTCGCGCTTATCGGCGATATTCCCATCTACGTCGCGTACGACAGCGCGGACGTCTGGGCGCACCCTGAAATATTCAGGCTTGACAAAAATATGCGCCCGAAAGAGGTCGCCGGCGTGCCACCCGATTACTTCTCCGCCGACGGGCAACTGTGGGGCAATCCGCTGTACGACTGGAAAAAACAGCAGTCGGACGGCTTTTTGTGGTGGCATCACCGCTTGCTGCATCAGTTGCAATTTTTCGACAAAATCCGCATCGACCACTTCCGCGCGTTTGAAAGCTACTACGCCGTGCCGTATGGTGCAACGACCGCAAAAATCGGCAGGTGGGTGAAGGGCGTCGGCACGAAAATCTTCGACGGGCTTGACCTCGACGACAGAATCATCGCCGAGGACCTCGGAATTATCACCGACAAGGTGCGCCGCCTTGTGAAACGTACCGGCTTCCCCGGAATGAAAGTCTTTCAGTTCGCTTTCGACGGCAAGAGCGATAACGAGCATCTGCCGGAAAACGTAAGGTATAACACCGTCTATTACACCGGCACGCACGACAACGATACGCTGAAAGGCTGGTACGACGCGCAGGGTGACGGCACAAAAGAGTACGTCAAAAAAAACCTCGGCGCAACCGACGAGAACGTCTTTGATAAAACTTTCAAAAGGGTAATGCGCTCCCGCGCGAAATTCGTCATCGTGCCTATGCAGGACTATCTGTTGCAGGGCTCGGAGGCGAGAATGAATACCCCGGGGACGAACGACGGGAATTGGAAATACGTCCTGCCGAAAAATTACGCAAAGGTGAAAAACCGCATAAGAAAGTACGTCAGGAACAGATGTTCAGATAGCCGAGCCAGGAATAAATAAGGGAAACAACGTTAAAATCCTGTGCCTTTTTCAGTGACGACGTTTTCACCGCTCAGGTAAATTTTGTAATATACTTCGCGATATTCTTGCGACTTTCCCTTGTAATAAAGATAAATCGCATTTTCCTCCGTGTTAAAATCGGCGGAAAAAGTCCCCTTTTTTTCGGGAACGCCGTACGAATCAGCCCACTTTAAGGACGAAAACCTGTTTTTCAAAGTATTGTAAGCGGCTTCCGAGTACGCTTCCGTCCATATTTCGTCGATACTGCCATACAACAAAAGATCTGTCACGTCGATTTCGATCCCCGTAAGTTCGGTGAAGAACGCAGGGCGTTCAACGACTTCCTGCGCCCACGAAACGATTTGTGCAGAAATTTGTTTTCCGTTGTATATGTAGTTGACTTCGTCGGTTTTCTTGTTGAGAATGCCCACGGTTGCGCCCGAAACGACGCCGGCAAGCACCGCCATAATCGCAATTACGACGATAAGCTCCACAAGAGTGAAACCCTTTTTATCGTATTTCATAATTATATTATACAAAACCGCCGACGTTTTGTCAAAACTGATGTATTATCAGGGCGAAACGGAAAATACGATTTTGGAAAACCGCCGTTTTCGTTTTGTCGAGTTCAAATTTTTTGAAGGTTTTTTTGAAAATCAATTTTTTACAAGTCGTAATGATTGACAGTGATGAATGTCAAAATGACAGTGTGTTTTGTACGGAATAACATATCAGGACTTGTCGTTGCGTTTGTCGCAAAGTATGAGCGATATATCGTCGCGCACGATGCAAAGGAATTTCAAAAGACATTCCGTCTCGGACACGGTAAGGTCGCGCGTCAGTATCGTCGCAACGGACAGGGCAAGATTTGTGAGTTCAATGACGTTGAGCCGCGAAAGTTCCATAAGGCAGTTTATGTTTTCGTTTGGAAATTAGTGCGAAACGGCGAAAACGGGACGTGCAAAATGGCGCGTCATAATGCAAAATAACTTGACATTCTGTTGTAATATCTTGTATATTATATTTATAGCAATAACTTTTGGGCGCATTATGCCCAAAATTGCACATACTATGGCTATACCGCCGGGTTTTCCGGCGTATCGGAGGAGAGATATGAGAGCAAAAAAATCAAGCAAAAACTTACTTCGTATCAGCGGACTTGCATTAGTGTTTATGCTTGCAGTCGCACTGCTTGTCAGCGCAATTTCTTTTACGCGCGTGGGTGCGATTGATAACAAAACGGCTTTTGCGGCAGCGACAAGCGAACCGTCGACCAAGGAACTGGCGATAGATGCGTCAGGTTGGAAATGGAACGTGCCTTTTAAGGCAGATGCGGACGGGAATATTGCCGTATTTTCTTACAGACCTTCTACATACACTAACTACTTCGCTTGGATTGGTGGGGTTTATGAAGGTATCAGCGGTGTCGAACGTAACGATGAACACGCTTTATTGAGACCTAATACGATTGGTAATATTAGGCATCGTTTATATGCGTATTATAAACTGCCCGATGTTCTTGTTTCGCTTGGCGCGACGATTGAAATCAGCTCCAACATTAGCAGTGCTGTCAGCTATTATAAAATGAAAAACACAATGGAGTTTGTTTCATTTGCGTCTTCGGTACAACTAATCGACGATAACTCCGATTATGTAAACGACACTTTCAATAACGGAACCAAATGGAAAGTTACGTCAAGCAATCAATACATACTTGCTTATGTAGGCGGCGAAGAAGCCGGTGCAGGCGAAAGCACGGAAATCAGAGGGCTTGAAATCACGATTAAGGTCAAGTCTGTCGATAACCCGAGCTTTTTCATACCCGTTACCGCAGCATGGGACGGAACAACCAAACCGGACATTGCGGTTTTGGACACCTTTGCAAACATATCGAATCTTTATACCACCGACAACAATATTGTCGGCAACCTTGACTGGGCATTGAACGGCGAAGACGTTCTTGATCCTACGTTCAACAAGTTGACGTCAATCCGCACCGACGGAACTCAATCAAAGCAGTTCTCCTTCCTGCTTTTTGACAAATTCTTCGGGCTTAAAGAAGCGGATATCAAAGGTTTTGACATTCTTCAAGCATATAGCGGCACGGGCGCAATAACGGACGGCTCCGCAAAAACATACGCAAGAAAAGATTATACATCAGAACAGCTGAAAACGTTGCGTTATCCGACGGGCTTGGAAAGCATAACGGTTGAGCCGTTTGCGTTTGACAATAACGACCCCGCGACGGGTTCTTTCCGCGGGCTTTACGTCACGGTCATTTACGACGGAAAAGACAACAATGCGTTGCCTATCGAAACCGACACGATATATCGTGTAAATTATAAAAACTCAATCAATCTTTCGGGTAAGACGTTGAGCGTCGACTGCGACGGTATCGACTACACCAAGCCCACGGCATTGAACGAAGTTGCTCTCCTTACCGAAAACGTTTTTAACGAAAAAGACGGCGTCACGTATTTTTATACCGACACAATAAAATTCAAACCTGTTCTTGAAGACACCGACACTCGCGGTGACGTCAAGTATTTCTATACCCTTTACAAAAAGGTTGACGGCATTTACGTTGAAATCGAAGGGCAGACAGGCATTGCAATCAACAACCCCGGCTCCGACATCTTCACCCTTTCGGGACTTGAAACGGGCGAATACGCAATCAAGTTCAAAGCGATTGACACGGTCGGACGATTCTACGAAGGCGCGAGTGCGGAACAAATCGCACTTTTTAACAGCATACAAAAAAGCTGGGCAAACCACGCCGTTTACAGCGATTATCACCATTTCACAATCGACGACAACAAGAACCCGCCCGAAAAATGGGAAACCGCAATTTACATTGAAAACGGCGGCGCGTATAACGGCGAATGGACGAATCAGAACGTCGTTATCGAGTTCAACACGCTCTCTTCCATTATGGAGATAACCTATCAAATCAGTTATCGCACCCTTAAAAACGGCGTTTTCGTAGGTACGCAAACCGAATGGGTGAGCATCAACGACAAAATCGTCGATAACAAATATGTCATAGGCTATGACGAAACTTCGCCCGAAGGATACGAACGCATTTATTATTTCCAAGCGATTTATAATTCGTCAAATATCACGTATACCGTTAACGTTCCCGTGAAATACGACAACTATAACGGATACAAGCCCGAAATCGCAAGGCTTCTTGACTTCTCGACAGACGCGTATGCCGACTTATTGCCGCTCAAAGTTCAGCTTACTTACAGACAAGTCGGGAAAGAAGGCTTCGTCAGCGAATTTTTGGGCAGCCCGATGACTCTTTATTACGCAATCACCCGTGACGGCGTCGAGGGCGCGGCAAAGGAACTTTCGCTTGATACAAACGACGTTTATATGGATTTGTTTGAAGGAAGAAACGTTGCGGGACTTACGCAAATTCAGGTCAGATTCTGGCTTGTCGACGAAGCGGGCAATACAAACGAGCAAACCATCTACAACGTCAACCTTGACAGGGCAAAGATCAACGTCAACTTCAACATCGATACGAACGCCCGAAGATACTTCAACAATACGACCGACGTAAGTACGTCGCTTGTTTCGTACACGTTGTCGAACAAGTTTGCAGGCACTATCCCGTCGGGGAAAATCGGCATTACTTTCGACGCGGCGTACGACGGCGTTAATGCAGGCATAAGAAACGTGATTGTCAGCAACGTCCTGGCTTCCTACGTCGAAGGCTCGGCTTATACGGCTGCGCTCATCGAACAATATGAAAAGGTGTATGTCAATGCAGACGGCAACGTCATCACGCCCGAAGCAGACGGCAGTTACGTCATCGGCACGCACGAAATAAGAAAAGCGCGCCTTACGATCGACGAGAATTACGAACATGCGAAGTTTGTTTATAACGGCACCATCAACTACGCAATGACCGACTACGTTTCGGGCGACGGCTCTTTATTGGTGCTCGATAAGGTTTTGGGCGACAAAGCGGACGAATGGAAAAATATCCAATGGAAAGGCACGTTCCAGCTTGACAGCATTGCCGTCAACCCCGGGCTTCGCGCGTCGCTTATAAATATCGAAATCGCGGGCGAACTGAACAACAATTACCAGATCACAAACGCGGGCGGCTCCGCAAGCGCACCCAAAGCGTATATCGATATCCTACCAGCCAAACTCGGTAAAATCACGCTTATCGCCTCAAAGATTTATAACGGCGAAAATACGATTCTGACGAACTCGGACAACTGCACGTTTAGTATCGAGGGACTGCAAGGCACGGACAACATCACGCTCGAATACGGCACGATTATCCTGCCCGGCAAGGACGTCGGCACATATACCTTTAACGTCAACGATTTCAAACTCGTCGGCGAAAGAAAAAAATTCTATGACCTGACAGACGTTACCGTTGAAGCGACGATTACCGTAACGCCCAAACCCATCACGGTTACGGTGAATAACGTCGATAAACCTTTCGACAACAAAACGTCGTTCCAGATCAGCAGCTATACGTTTGGCGGCGTTGTATCGGGCGACGACGTGAAACTGTTAACAAGCACGGGCAATACGGCAAATATCAACGTCGGCACTTATCCCGATTGCAAAGTCACGCTGGGTATTACCGGCAATGACAGCAAAAACTACGTCCTGAACGTTACCGAGGCGGTTGTTACGGTCACCATTTCTCCGCGCGAAATCGGCGGCGCGAAAATCACCGGTATTTACGCTGTCGACACGAACGGCAACTATTACTATATTAATAAACTCGGCGAAAACGAGGTTGTGATTTATCAGAAAGACGGCGCAGGTTATATCGCGTACAGCAAGGACGAAAACGGCAAGGCAAAGACCGAAAACGTTGACGTTTTACCCGCAAGCGCAACCGTCTGGGTGCTCGATACGTTCGTAAAAGGCGGCGTTTGCATCATCAACGGTCACCGCTTCGAGCTGTCGCAAGACATCGTTTACGCAATCGAATACTATGAGGATACCGAACTCAAAAACAAACTCGACATCGGTGAAATCGACTTCACACAGCGTCAGTATCAGCCCGTCGTCGTCGATCAGAACGGCAACAATTTCGTTATCAACGTCGACATTAATACCGGCGTTTACGACACCACTTCGGGCGCGTATAAATATACGTTGAAAATCAAAAACTTCGGCGAGAAAAGCAACTTCAAGAAAATAATGGGCTTCAACGACACGGAAACCAAAGTCGTGTCCGTGCTTGATTTCTCGGACGTCAAGTTTGAAAATAAAATGTTCAACGACAAAGGCAACGTCGATAAGTTCAGCGCCCCGTACAACGCGTTGGCATACACGCTTAACGTCATAAGCCCGTCACAGTTGAAAATTGAATCGGAGGAATACTTCAAGAAGGGCGCAGACGGCGTATGGGTGCCCGTTGACAAGGCAATCGACGCAGGGGAATACTACGGTAAGTTCACGGTATCGCGCTTGAATAACGAATACATTCTTGAACAAACTTTCACGATTGAAAGAATCGGCACCGAAATTAAGATTAAAGACGCGTCCGTTACGTACGACGCAAAATACGGCGAAGACTTCGCTGAAAAAGTGCAAAAGGTCGACGACGCGTTCAATTACTACAAGACGACTTACGGCATGGTCATCGGCGCAAACGACATCGTTTACGAATATTCCTTTGACGAAGATTTCAAGACGATTCTCGGCAGTGCTCCCGTCCGTCAGGGTGGCGGCGTATGCTACGTCCGCGTGAGATATAAGGGCAACGAAAACTTCATCGGCTCGGTCTCGCTCGCCCGCAAAATCAACGTTAACGGCGCGAAATTCAACCTTGTCGATATCACGGCAAACGTAGGCGAATCGTTCAATCTGCCCACGGTTGAAAATCTTATCGACAAAGACTCCGTCGGCGGCAACTACAAAGAAATCGCAAAAGACTTTGTCATCGTTTATCGCGTCAGCGACGCCAGTTACAAGGTCGTGAATAACGCTGCGGGACTTGTGGGCGAAGGCAGATATCCTTACAGAGTCGTTCATAAAGGACTTATCAAGGGCGGCGCCTGGACGGTCGACAGCAGTGCGGAATCCGAAAGATATACCCGTGCCGTGTCGGCGGACGGCATAATCGAAGCGACGATTTCCATCACCGAAAACGAACTTAACTCGGTATGGGGCGGCGACGTCAACGTTCCCGACGATAAAGTGCTGGAAGATAACGGCATCGGCACGATCTCGGGCAGCTGGACGCAGGCTGACAGCGGATACACCGTTTACTTCTGCATACTCGACAGAAACAACGCCGCAAGCCGCGATAACTTCACCAACGGTTTAAGACAAAATAAGGAAATCTTTGGCAAAGAGTACGTCGCTGGCAAGGTCTACTTCCTGTCGCTTAGCGAATATAAGAACAAAAGCGTCCTTATGAACGCCGACAAACAGCCCAGACTTATGAGCCCCGCAACCGTAACGATGCAAGTCAACGCAAACGGTGCGAAACTCATCAGATACAACAACGGCGAATGGACGGAAGTAAACTACGTCGATAACGGCGACGGCACCGTAACGTTTGAAACCGATAAGCTCGGCTACTTCATCTTTGCAGAAGACTACGTCGCGCCCAAAGCGAAAACAAACACGCTGGCAATCGGCATCGGCGCAGGCGTGGGCGGCGCGGCAGTGCTTATGGCAATCATCGTGGTTACGGTGGTCGTCATTAAGAGAAAACGCGCATAATCGTTAAACAAACGCACGCGACGGCGTGCCGTTTCCAAAATATAAAATATTTTATAAGGAGAAGAAAAATGAACAAATATGCAGGTACAAAAACCGAAAAGAACCTCGAAACGGCTTTTTCGGGCGAATCACAGGCAAGAAACAAGTATACTTACTTTGCGTCGGTTGCGAAAAAAGAGGGCTATGAACAAATCGCGTCCCTGTTTCTGAAAACCGCCGACAACGAAAAAGAACACGCCAAACTTTGGTTCAAGGAACTTAACGGCATCGGAAACACAACGGAAAACCTTGTTGCTGCGGCGGCGGGCGAAAACTACGAATGGACGGATATGTATGCGGGCTTTGCAAAAACAGCCGAAGAAGAAGGCTTCCACGAACTTGCGGCGAAATTCAGACTTGTCGCGGCGATCGAGAAACACCACGAAGAAAGATATCGCGCGCTGTTGAAAAATATCGAAACGGCGGAAGTTTTCAAAAAATCCACGGTGAAAGTATGGGAATGCAGAAACTGCGGCCATATCGTCGTCGGAGAGTGCGCGCCCGAGGTTTGCCCGACGTGCAATCATCCCCAAAGTTATTTTGAAATATCCGCGGACAACTATTGATTGTCGCAAAACACGCGGGAAACCATTTTCAAAGCGTCGGGACACCCCGACGTTTTTTAATGTTTAACATTATATATTATATAGTTTATATAGTAAAAATAAAGGGCGGCGGGTAAATTTCGAAGGC
>OLXC01000594.1_pt1 | contig 12708 bp, 10 predicted proteins | sample 1673851 | NCBI WGS metagenome assembly OLXC01 (sample SAMEA103958130, study PRJEB25191) | human gut metagenome | biome: human-associated habitat [ENVO:00009003]; feature: intestine environment [ENVO:2100002]; material: feces | place: Germany | collected 2013/2015
AATGGATGGTGTTTTTTGTTTTCATTGCCGTGTCCTTTTTACAGGGGACATTTTAATTTGAGCTTTGTTTTTTGTATCCTCGAATGTGACGGCCCTATTCACTCTGAGGATTTTGTTTTTGAATCTGATGCTCTTTAAATTTCCGAACAAATACTCTTTTTTGAATAATTGTTCCTCTTTTCTTAAAAATCCGTCACTTGTCCCTGATATTTGAACATCGTAATAGCCTTCTTCCAAGAAATCGACATGGAATGTCATCGAAGCCTCTAGCGACAATGCCTGCTCAAAATCTATTGAGCCTTCCTTGCTGATGATTTTAATCTTTATCGAGCTCAAGTTTTTGTCGCCGACGAAACTATCTGGTTTCCATGAAATCGAGAAATTGTTGCTATCAACGGTAATAGGATCTACAAGGAACTTTGACTTCAAGGCAATCCTTGCCAACTCATAAAAGCAATCATTCTGCCTAATGAATAGAGTCGTTTCGTCTATCAATGTCTCATTTGTCGAGTAAATTGTTTGGCCTAATTTATAATGCTTGCCATCAGATGTCTGTTCCAAAAGATTGTTTGCCCTATGTGATAGAGCAACGATATAATCAAATCCTAATGGCATGTCTATATCCAACAATGATGAATTAGTGATTTCTTTGAAATAAATTGCCTTGCTTGGCTTGATTTGCCACTCACGGTCATCGATTTTCCAACGCAATACAGGCGGATTCAAAATGATCTCGCCTTCGTTGAATGGCATCGTATTTTCTTCCAAAGAAACATCTATTTTAGTTTCAAAACGGTATCTTTCCGTTTTGAAGATCACATTGCCAATCAAATTGTCACCGTAATAAATTTTTTTATCATATGTGATGGATATATTTTCAAATTTAATTACCGTCATGGATGCCAAGATATGATTGTCACTATATCTAAAAGCTGATATCCGGATAGGCTTTCCGAATTCTAAATCATATGAAACCCCGAATCGTCTTTTGCCATTGAAATCAAAAGAGCTAAGAGTCGACAGTTTGACTATTCTTTCGTTTAGTCTCAATCCTATATCCGAGATATCTAAACTCGGCTCAGTATCGAGATAAACATCTCCATCTATGATTTTGTATATCTCGCCATCCTGTCGGTAATCGGCATCATTTCTCTCGTTGGCATAGAAATATAGATTTCTATTTGACCTTTCACTTTCGAAAAAGATTATTCTTTCTGAAGAACGAATGACTTCTCCTTCATGGGCAAACACACTATATAGATTCTTACCATATGCTCTTTGAATATCTTCTGGAAAAGTCATGCTTCCAATCTTAGGAGCATAAAGGAAGTAAGTTCCAGGTATGAGGCTTTGAGAGTTTGATTCCCTATTTCCTGCAAAAAGGATAAACTCCCTTTTAAGCGAATTCTTGGAATGGAATATTGTTTTACCGCAATGCGTTATCTCGACTTCAATGTCCAAAGTTCCGCTAAAATTAAATTGATCCAAATCATACTCGAGACTCTTTGCCGTCAGGATGATTCCTGAGCCCATTGTAGGAATAAATTCAGCCTTGACTTGTTTTCCGTTGACTTTGATTTCAATATATGGTTCGTAATCAAAGTTTTCAAGCAATCTGAAGGAAGATATTTGTAGTTTCGCACAACCGTCTATCAAGGCATATTTTGCTTTTATTTGAGAAGGGTCGGATGCGATGAACTCATGTTTTGTCCTATCTCTTCTGGTCTGTGTTCCTAATTAACTTGCTTTTGCATCCCACCATTCTTTTATCAATGAAGCAAAGTAAGTTTCAACTTTTATCGGTTCGTCATTTGTCAGATGATTCATGGTTTCAAAAGCTTCATCAAGGAGTTCCTTAAGCAAATCTTGCTTTTCGATAGCTAATCCCTTGATACCCGCTCTGAAGCCATAGACCTTGCTTCCTAGTTGGATATCTTCATCATCCTTCTTACTGTTTGATATCTTCTTATTAAGACTAGATGCAATCAAATTCAGGATTTCATCATTCTTATCGTATTGTTGGAACAGGTCCTTGCAATAGATTTCCCAGCACATGTCAAGAAAAGAAAAGGTAGATTTTTTTGGAGAAAGGGCATGACTGCAAATAGATGTGTAATACTTCTTTTGGAAGCATTTGAAAACGAACATTTGGTCCCATGAATTAAGAGTATCAATGCACTTGCAGATTTGATTGTATCTCTTGCCTGCGATTTGCGAGCATCGTCCAAGAAGTCTGCTTGCTATATAATCCATCCAGGCGTCTTCGTCTGAGTTCCATTCTTTCGTCAGTTCCACCAAAGCAACAACGACGGCACGATAGTCAGATATGCGTATATCTTCTCCCCATGAATCCGAGATGTTTCTAAGAATATCTCCAACATATTCATATAAAATTGATTTTTCTTCATCATTCAAAAGTAAGGAATTGCCCAAAAATTGGTTTTTGAACAATGATTCTATCTTTTGGGTGATTTCTTTTGTAAGCATGTCCAATTATATCCCCTTCTTTCTTTGCTGAATCGAAAGTGTGCTCGTTTCCTGTTGTTTACAAAACTGTTTATTGGTAATTTTCTTTCTTAATGTCTATTAAAAGAGAAAACATAATTCCGTATAAAAGTATACCACTTGACCATAAAGATTACATCTACGCAGACAGTGTTAGTCGTTTAAATAATCTTGAATATATCTCGTAAGCTATGACTTGTTATTTTATAGCCAATAAATAATATTCCCAGTTATCGAAGTGATTGTATAAACATATCGTGATTCATATGTAAATCTTACATCATACCATTGCGCATATCCTCCGGCATTTAGTTTGACAGTTCCTGAAGTATTGGTGGTTTTATTGCTACCATCTGTATATGCAAAATTGTAATTTATCGAAACATTGTCATAAAAAGCATAGCTTAAAGCGCCATCGAAATAGTATCTAAACCAATGATAGGCGTCAGTGCCATAAGTATCTCTTCTTATTTCAATAAAATTTGTATAATTGCTCAAAGTTAATGCTATCTCGTATTTTTCTTCTTTTGCATGTTCGACAACATTGCTATTGACACTAGATGGAGTATTATCACTACACCCAACAATCATCAAACTTCCTAACAAACACATAGTAGAAATCAAAAGCTTTTTCATGTTTAATCCCTCTTTCTTGTCACCCAATTTTATCACACGATAAGGGCAAATGGTTTTAAGCTTCCAATTAGCCGTTTCTTTTTCCAATTCAAATGCAGTTGTAGCCTTTTCACCCATTATCATCTCAATCTTGCTAAGTTTGTCATAAGTCTTCATATCATTTAGGCCTTTTACTACTTCTTCATTATCAAGGAAATTATCATTGATATACTTAACCCAAACAATCGGCTTTTTATGCGAAGGATCACAGTCGTTGCAATAAGTGATAGAAATATTATGAGAAATTTCTTTCTAAACCACGAATATTGTCTTACTAAATTGTTAAAGTATCAGCAATATTTGGTTGCCTTTACTCTTTATTGTTCATAATCTATTAATAAGGTAAAATATAAGCTTGCGGGGTTGAACGCTATGGACTTAAAGAATTGGATTGTTGTAACTGGTGCTAGAGAAAATAATCTTAAAAATATAAATGTAAATATTCCTAAGGATAGTCTAGTCGTATTTACAGGTGTATCAGGATCAGGAAAATCAACTTTAGCATTTGATACTATTTTTGCTGAAGGACAAAGAAGATATATCGAATCTTTGTCTTCTTATGCACGCATGTTTTTAGGTGGATTTCAAAAGCCTGATGTAGATTCTATAGATGGTTTACAACCAGCAATTTCTATAGACCAAAAAACGACATCTCACAATCCTCGTTCTACTGTTGGAACAGTTACGGAAATATATGATTATTTGCGTCTATTATGGGCGAGAATAGGTGTAGCCTATTGTCCCACGCACAATCTTCCAATAAAGCCTTTCTCTCTTCAACAAATAGCTGATATCATTTTTAAAAATCCTTTAGGGTCTAAAATAAGTATTTTTGCACCGGTAGTCAGAAATGAAAAAGGAACACATATAGAAACAATTCAAAAGTTCATGGCTAGCGGAGATAGGAAGATGAAAATTGATGGTGCTCCATTGCAATCTTATCAAGAAGCACCTCAGCTAGATAAAAAGAAAAAACATTCAATCGATTTTCATATCGATACATTTACTTTGAAGGCGACATCGAAGTCGCGTGTTTTCGATTCACTTAGAGTCGCTTTGGACTTTGCTAAAGGATATGTTATTGTTCAAGTTGATGATAAACCTGAAGTCCTTTATAGTGAACATTCGAGCTGTCCTATATGTGGATTCACAGTTCCACCATTGGAACCTAGATTATTCTCATTTAACAATCCTTTGGGTGCTTGTCAAGATTGTAAAGGAATGGGTATAAAGATATCAGCTGACCCAACTCTGATTGTACCCGATAATAAGTTATCTATCAATGAAGGTGCAATAAAGCCTATGGGTAAACCCAAGGATAACAAAGAGTGGTTCTCATTCCAAAAGTTATGCAAATCACAACACATCAATATGGATGTTCCTTTCTATAAATTGTCCGAAAGGCAAAAAAAGATTATCTTTTATGGACCTGAAGATGAAGTTAATTATGTATATACCACAATGTCTGGAACTGAAATTCATTCCAGTGTTTCTGAAGGAATAAAGACTAGAATTGATAGGTTATATGCAACAACAACTTCGACATGGATGAAAGAATGGTACGAAACTTTTATGACGAGCACCATTTGTCCTACTTGCCATGGTGCTAGGCTCAACGATAAAGTCTTGTCTATTAAAGTGGGTGGATTATCCATCTTTGATGCGACAAATTTATCGTTAGATAAATTGTTGGATTTCTTCAACGATTTAAATTTATCGGATAGAGATAAGAAAGTATCTGAATTAGTTTTAAAGGAAATTAAGGATAGACTTGGATTCTTAGTGGATGTAGGTCTTGATTACTTAACTTTATCTAGAATGTCCATGACTCTATCTGGGGGAGAATCTCAGCGCATTAGATTAGCTACACAAATAGGAAGCAAATTGACTGGTGTCTTATATGTTTTAGATGAACCTTCGATTGGACTTCATCAAAAAGACAACGATAGATTGATTACATCTTTAAAAGAAATGCGAGATTTAGGAAACTCACTGATTGTAGTCGAGCATGATGAAGATACGATTAGAGCTGCTGACTATATTGTGGATATTGGACCTAGTGCCGGAAAGAATGGTGGAAAAGTAGTTGCTTGTGGACAAGTATCAGATTTGGAGAATTCAAAGGAATCAATTACTGGTGATTATTTAGCGGGGAGAAAATACATTCCTGTTCCTAATATCAGGAGAAAAACAACTCGTTACTTAACGATAGAAGGTGCTAGATGTCATAACCTCAAGAATGTAGATGTGAAAATTCCTTTGGGTGAGTTTGTTTGTGTTACTGGAGTCTCAGGATCTGGCAAATCTTCGTTGATAAATGAAGTCTTATACAAGAATATTCTTGCTCATTTCGGAATTGGACATGAGAAACCTGGAGAATGTAATGGAATTAAAGGATATAACAACATATCGGCAGTTATAAATGTCAGTCAGGATCCTATTGGTAAAACTCCTAGATCCAATCCTGCAACTTATATCGGATTATTTGATGACATAAGAGAATTGTTCAGTCAAACATTAGATGCTAAGGAAAAAGGAATAACTAAGACTATGTTTTCTTTCAATACCCCGGGCGGAAGATGTGAAGCCTGCCAAGGTTGTGGTGTTAAAAGAATATCGATGGATTTCTTACCTGATGTCGATGTCGTGTGTGAAGTTTGTCACGGCAAGAGATATTCCGATGATGTATTATCAGTAGAATATAAGGGAAAGAACATTTATGATGTCTTAAATATGACTATTGATGAAGCGTATGACTTCTTTAAAAATATTCCTGTTATTAAAAAGAAAATCTCAGCCTTGGTCGAAGTTGGATTAGGCTATATGGATTTAGGTCAGTCATCGACAACTCTATCTGGCGGTGAAGCTCAAAGAGTCAAGCTGGCCAATGAACTTCAAAGAAAAGGTGATGGAAATACACTTTATATTTTGGATGAACCTACAACTGGACTTCATGTAGATGATATAAAGAAGCTGATATCTGTTTTGGAATCATTGGTAGATAATGGAAATACTGTTTTAGTTATCGAACATAATTTGGATTTGATAAAATGTGCTGACTATATCATTGATTTAGGACCTGATGGTGGTGATAGAGGTGGAACGCTCATAGCTACAGGAACACCTGAAGAAGTCAGTGAAGTCAATAATTCATATACTGGTCAATATTTGAAGAAGATATTAGCTAAAGCACCGATGAAAGGACAAGATTAAACATGATTACTTTAAAGAAAAGCGTTGTCGTATTCGATGTTGATGGTACTTTGATATCGTCTGCTAAATTAGTAGAGGATTCGATGATGGAAACATTGAAAAACTACGATAGCAAAATAAAGACTAGAGAAGACATCAAAAAGTTTTACGGACCAGATGAAGTAGGAATGCTTAGAGGCTTGTTGAAGAATCCAACTTTAGCCGATAATGCATTCAAAGAATATCTCCAACATTATGAAGAAAATGACTTGACTTATATTCCTAAACTCATTCCTGGAATCGGTGAATTGCTGAGGGAATTGGATACTAGAAGGACTTTGAGGTTGGGATGTGTCACAGGAAGAACTAAAGAGTCTTTAGATATAACAGGTAAGAGACTGAATTTCTTGAGATTCTTTGAAGATATTGAAGTAGGATCTCCTAAAGGTGTCAACAAGGCTGAAACTATTAAAGTGTTGATGAGGAAGTTTGGTGTTGATAGAGCAGAGGTTATTTATGTCGGTGATTTAGCCTCTGATATCAAGGCGATGAAGGCGGCTGGAGTCGACATCATATCTGTCTATTACGACCATCCTGAGAACAAGGATGAATTGATGGAATTAAATCCAAATAGAACAGTAGAATCTGTAGAAGACTTGAGAAATTTACTTTTTAAATTGATTAGATAAAAAACAAAGTCAAAACTTAATAGGCTTTAAAGATAGACCTCCTAATAATGGGTTATAATTAACTTCATATGGGAGGTTTTTTGTATGCCGAGTAATACTGTTACGATGATGGAATTGGCTGCTCATTTCGGAATGAAGACTTTGGTAGGATCTATCAAAGCTATATCTAGAACTATAGCAGCTCCTGAGACTGATAGACCAGGACCTGAGATTATGGGATTTTGGACAGACCATGAACCTCAACGTATTTCTTTGATTGGAAACAAGGAAATGTCGTTGATTTCAATGATAGAACCTGATGAACTATATAAGAACTTTGAAAAGCTTTGTGATCCTGCATGTCCTGGAATTGTTATTTGCCAAGGACTTGAGTGCCCTAAAGCTTTGTTTGAGGCAGCTACAAAGAAAGATTGTGCTGTATTTTCGACAAAGTTAGGTACATCTCATATTCAGTACGATATATTGGATTACTTATCTAACAGATTAGCTCCTCATACAACACTCCATGCATGTTTTCTCGAATTATATGGGATGGGAACATTGCTCATCGGTGATTCCGGAATAGGTAAATCAGAAATATCGTTGGACTTGATTAAGAGAGGTCATCGTTTGGTGGCTGATGATATGGTGGAAATAAGCTTAATTAAAGGAACACTGGTAGGAAAATGTCCTGATGTTTTAAAAGGGATGATGGAAGTTAGAGGAATTGGTGTTATCGATGTGGGAAGAATGTTTGGAATCAATGCTACTAAGGCATCAGCTAATATCGACTATGCAATAAATCTTGTTCCGTTCGATAAATCTAAGCCTATGGAAAGACTTGGGATGAGAAATGACCATATCGAGATATTGGGTGTGAAAAGACCTATGGTCGAACTTCCAGTTTCTGCTGCACGTTCCATGGCACAAATTATCGAAGCTGCTGTTACTAATTTCAAGCTCAAAGATTATGGATATGATTCATCTTATGAATTCCAAAGAAGATTCATGGAGATAAATCGCCGTAATAGTGGAGGAAGATAAATATGGATTTGTTCACTAGAGGAAATCCTTTAAACCCATATATAATCCCTTTTCCTGATGGCTGGGGATTGAAAGGAATCACATGGTATGCGATGTCTTACCTTGTTGGAGCATTGCTCGCACTAGCATTGTCTTCTTATAGAGCTTATAAAGATGGTTATCCTAAAGATTTCTTTATTAACCTGTTCTTTTTTGCCTTTCCTATGGGAATAATAGGTGGAAGAATGTGGTATGTCATAGCTTCCTGGCAGGAGTTTGCAGCTGAGCCTTGGAGAATGTTCTTCATATGGGAAGGAGGAATGGCTATTCAAGGTGGAGCGTTATTAGGAATTATTTCTGGAATTGGATTTGTTAAGGTGAGAAGAAAAGGAACCAATCTATTACATGCTGCAGATTGGGCTGTTCCTACTGTATTAGTAGCTCAGATGATTGGAAGATGGGGAAATTTCGTCAATGCTGAAGTCTTTGGTAATGTCGTGGATATATCAGCTTATGGTGGATTACCAGGCTTTGTCATCAATCAAATGGGATATAACGGAACCTCTGCTTTAGCAAATGAATCGCAGATGTATGTTCCTTTGTTCTTGATAGAAGGTCTTTTAAATATTGGTGGTTATTTCTTATTGACTCATTTCTTTGAAGACGTCCTAGGAAAATGGCATGAACATGGCGATGGATTGTTTGGATACTTCATATGGTATGGATTGACAAGAATTGTTCTTGAGAATATTAGGTTTGGAGAGTTCAATATGCATCAATCTGCTGGTCAATCAGTTTCCAGTGCCTATGTAATGGCTTGGGTCTTCTTTGGTGTTGGATTAGTTTTGCTTATAGGAAATCAAGTCTGCTGCAAATTGTATCGAAAAGGTAAATTACATTTACCGAATGGATTTGTTCATTTCTTTGTGAATGGAGCAGATGGAGATCCTTTGAATAGAAAGTTGGCTTATGGAGATTCTAACAAATGAAAAATAATATAGAGGCCATTATTTGGGATTTGGACGGAACTCTTATCGATTCAGATCTCTATGTAGTTTTGAACTATGTTCATATGTATCAAAAGTATAGACCTGGTTATTATCCACATTTAAGAGAAATTCTGGGATTCTCAGGTCCATCAGTCGTAGATACAATGAAGAGGCAATTTCCTGATATCCCACTCGAGGAAAGTGTAGGCGAATTTGAGAAGTATTCTAAAGAGAATCAATCTAAATTATTGACCCTTTACCCTGGTGAGATGGATGCTATAGAGTCTATATTTAATACCGGAGTAAAGATGATCTTGTTGACAAACAAGAAATTTGCTAGTGCAAAACGTTGTATGGAATCTACTGGTTTGATCAAGTTCATTCCTCAAATTGTTTCCTTGGACGATGTGAAAGTTGGAAAACCTAATCCAGAAGGTGTCTTTAAATGTTTGGATCTATTAAAATCCCCGAAGGAAAAGACATTGATTATCGGTGATTCTTCAACTGATATTGTAGCTGGAAAGAAAGCCGGGATAATATCTGGATTAGTCACCTGGTCTTTAAAAGGTCTTCCTAAAGAAGAACGTGATTATGAGTTTGATTCTTTCGAAGATATAAAGGAGTTTATAGTCGATGGAAAATACAATCGTTAAAGAAGTTAAACCTGTAGCTGTCATAGGATTAGGACCTGCTGGAGTTACAGCTGGTGTTCTTTTGAAACAATGGGGATTTGATCCTGATATTTATGAAGTTGGATTAGCCGGTGGAATGGTAAATCAAACAGCTGAAATCGATAATTACCCTGGATTTATGGGTGGTGGAATGGATTTGGCTATGAAATTTGATCAAACCGCTAGAGATAATAAACTTCATATCATTCATTCAAATGTCAAGAATTTGACTAAAGATGGTGATGAATTTGTTTTGACTACAGCTAAAGGTGTTTTCTATTATGAGGCAGTTATCATAGCGACGGGGACACACTATCGTCCTTATGCTGTGCCAGGTCAAACCAAAGTTAAAGGAAGAGGATTCTCTAGATGTGCTATTTGTGACGGACCTCTTTATAGAAACAAGGATGTCGCTGTGATAGGTGGCGGCAATTCAGCATTTGAGGAAGGAATTTATTTAGCCTCTATTTGTAAGTCAGTTACTTTGATAAACAGAAGAAATGTTTTCCGTGCACCTAGTAAAGCGGTGGAAATGTTTAAATCTCTTTCTAATACTAATGTCATCGCACCTGCAGTTGTAACTGAATGTGATGGTGAAGGACATTTGGAGAGTTTGACTATCAAAGATCCTAATGATGAATCTGATAAGACAACTCAAAAGATTTCAGTCAATGCGTGTTTTATCTATATTGGATCTATTCCGACTACACAGTTTATTCAAATTCAAAATAGCCTTGATGAGAGAGGATATATCGATGTGGATGAAGATATGAACTGTATTAATGTTCCTGGATTGTTTGGATGCGGAGACTGCATCAATACTCCATTGAGACAAGTGGCCACAGCGGTTGGAACTGGATCTAAAGCCGGGTATTCTGCGGTTAGATTTTTAAACAGAAAGGGGAGATAGAATGAGTGAAGAAAGAATAGAGCCTGCAATCGTAATAGGCTTAGGTGTCGGTGGTGTCACCGCTAGTATTTATCTCTCACGTATGGGAATTCAACCTCTTGCTTTTGAGGGTGGACAAATAGGTGGTCATGTTTTGAAGTTAGAAACAATCGATGATTATTCCGGATTTAAAGGAAGTGGAAGACAATTGGCTGATGAATTTGAAAAACAATTGAAATTCAACAATATTGAAGTGGTCAATGAATATGTCTTAGCTTTATATAAAAATTCCGATGGATTGTTTGTAGTAAAGACTAAGAATGGTGAATACAAGACTAAAGCTGTGGTCATCGCAAGTGGATTGAAATCAAAGAACACTATTAATTATAATGGAATTGAAGTAATGGATAATCCACTATTGGATATCGATAGAATAAAGGATAAAAAAGTAGCTGTAGTAGGTGGAGGCAAGGTGGCCTATATGGGTGCTTTATCTTTATCTAAACAAGCTAAGAAGGTTTATATAATAAGAGACAACATCGAAGCTCCTTCAGTCTTAGTCAAAGAAGTTGAATCTTTGGAAAATGTCGAGATTAGTGATTCTCTTCCTGAAGATGTGGATAGAATCTATGATTTGCCTAGCAAATCTAGAATGATTGGAAATACTGATTATTGCTTGCTAAAAGAAATAGTCGATGATCAAGACAACATCGCTGTTGGAAAAGACTGTCAAACTTTTGTGAAGGGTGCATTTGCTTGTGGTGATGTAGTTCAAAAGAGCTTGAAAACTTTAGCTACAGCAGTATATGATGGAGCCATAGCTGGAGTTATGATTTATAGATTGCTTACAGGTATGGATCAAGTTAGCTAATATATATTGGAGATAGTTTATGAGCGACGAGAAGAAGATAATGACTTTTGCTAAAGAAGTGAAAGCTGAGATTGCGAATTTACCTTATAAATCCAAAATAATGCGTTTTGGTGTTCTTTCAGGTTTTACTAGAATCAATGGCGAAACTTCTTTAGGATCAGTTCCATCTATAACATATAAGACTGAAATTGCTTCTGTCGCAAAACTGATATTTTCTTTGGCTAAAGATATGTATGACATAACGCCTAGAATTATTTATCAAAGAAAGATGAGATTCAATAAATCGATGGTTTATGTCATCAAAGTTGAATCGAAAAAGACTTATGAAATCTTATCAGAACTGAAAGTCATGAAGAACTTCCAACCAGTTCCTTTGAGATCTATGCTGAATAAAGAGAACTTAAGATATTTCTTAGCCGGTGCTTTCATGGCTGGAGGAAGTGTCAATGCGCCATCTTCTAAGTCATACTTTTTAGAGATATCTTTTTCCAACAAAGATGATGCAACTAGAGTGATGGAAGCATTGCAATCGACTGAGGAATTTTCAGCCAAAGTAATTCAAAGAAGAGATAAATGGATAGTTTATTTAAAGAGAAGCAGTGAGATAGCGATGTTTTTATCATATATAGGTGCTACTAATTCAATGTTGAATTATGAGAATGCTAGAGTGACTAAGGATCTTATAAATAATGAGAATAGGCTCGACATTTGTGCTGCTCATAATTATTCAAAATCATTAAAGAAAGGTCAGGAGAATATAGAAGATATCAATAAACTTTTATCCAGAAATTCAATGGATAGATTTGATATCAAGACTCAAGCAGTGATGAAAGCCAGATTGAGTCATCCTGATTCTAGCTTTGGAGAATTGGCTGAACTAATCACTGAAGATGGAATTTTTATTTCTAAATCCGGTGTATCGCATATCCTTTCTTCATTGCATGAGAAAGCTTCAAAATTTTAATACCAAGAGTTTTTTAAAATTGAAATAATATTTCAAAACTTCGGCTATCATCAGCCGGAGTTCATTTCAAAATCTTATAGAAAACAATAATGATTATTAATTCATTCGATGGATATTAATTAATTCTATGATTTGAATTTGTAAAACAATTTCAATAATAAAATCTTTAATTGAAAATCAATTTCAATTAAATAAATACGATAAATAAAAGACTTTTTTAATATTGACATCTTGAAAATTAATAAATAATCTATTTAAGGT
>OLXC01000600.1_pt1 | contig 12678 bp, 9 predicted proteins | sample 1673851 | NCBI WGS metagenome assembly OLXC01 (sample SAMEA103958130, study PRJEB25191) | human gut metagenome | biome: human-associated habitat [ENVO:00009003]; feature: intestine environment [ENVO:2100002]; material: feces | place: Germany | collected 2013/2015
CTCGCCTGCCGAGCTTTTTTCTGCAATTTCTATCAGTAATTTTCCATCATTTCGCGCGAGTCCATGTCGCCGTTTTCGGCGGCTATGCGATACCAGCGCATTGCCTCATCGCGATTTTGCTTAACGCCGCTGCCGATTGCGTAACAGTCGCCCGTCATACGCATGCAGTCAACGTCGCCGAGCTCTGCGGCTTTTTTGAACATCTCAAAGGCCTTTTTAGGATTCTCCTTAACACCGAAGCCGTTATAATAGCAGCCGCCGGCAAGGCGCATTGCGTCAACATTGCCGTTTTCGGCCGAGAGCTTCATCCAGCGGAATGCCTCCGACGGATCGGCCGCCGTTCCTTCGCCGTTTGCATAACATACGGCAAGATCGTGCTGCGCATCGGGATGACCCATTTCGGCCGCATTTTTGAACCATTCAAACGCCGCCTGCGGATTGCGGAAGGTGCCCTCGCCGCGATCGTGGTTGAGCGCGGTTTTATACATTGCGTCAACAACTCCTGCCTCGGCGGCACGCTTGAAGCGCGCGAACGCCTCGGTGGGATCCTTTTTCGTTCCGAAGCCTTGCTCCGAGCACAGAGCACAGATATACATTGCCTCTATATCCCCGGCATTGGCAGCAGCCAGCGCCCATTTATAGCACTCTTTTTCGTTCTTTGCCGCTCCGGTGCCTTTCTGATAGCAAACGGCAAGGTTGAGCATGGCCTTAACATGGCCCAGCTCGGCCGCGCGCCTTAAAAGCTCAAACGACTTTTTCTCATCAAGCTTTGCAAAGCTCACGCCGCCGCGGAAAAGCACCTCCGGCAGCATGTCGGCCTCGACGCAGCCGAGGGCTATCGCCTCGTCGTAATAAGCCGCGGCGGCAGGATCGTCCTCCTGCTCGTAAGCCGAGGCGGCTTTTTTGCGCAACTGCATGCTCTTTTCCTCGTCGGAAGCGTCGTCGCCCATTATCTTTTCAATGTCGGCAAAAACGTCCTCGAGCTTCATCTTTTTGTACTCAGCCATGGCGCACCTCACTTATCGTTTGCTGCAACGGAGTATTCCGCGGCAGCGACCGTACCGTCGTCGCCGGCCTGAAGCCTGAACAGGGTCGAGCCGATGGTGAACTTATAGGTATCGCCCGACTGAACATACTCGATGCCGTCCATGAGCGCGAGCGCCTCGTCGATCTTCATGCCGATCTTCACGCCCTGAGGATTGGAAACGGTATCATCCGCAATGGTTATGCCGGTGATGCGCTCTGTCCCGTCAACATCGTTTACCAAGACTTCAAAGCCGTCATAGTAATAGAACTTGTCCTTGCCCTGATACGCGCAGCTGTTGGATTCAAAGGTGCTGTCAGGCTCGCCGAGCGCGGACAGGACATCCGCGGCAGGGTCGAGAATGCCGAACTTCACCTCGCCCGAAGCATAGTAAAGCTCGCCGTAATCTGGCTTGTACTCGGCGGTTTTGTTTGCATCGTTGTCGCCGCTGCCGCCGTCGTTTCCGCAGGCGCAAAGCGCGAAAACGCACAAAGCGGCAAGGATAATTGCAATAAACTTTTTCATTTTTCGTCCCCCAGTGTCCAGCTTTTTAGATAGCCGTATTCCTCAAGCTCGGCATTCTGCGCTGCCAGAAGCTCATAATACGCTTTGCATTTATTCTCCCAGTCGGCAGAAACGGTCTCATCGTCTCTGCGGTCGGGAACGCCGTAGCGCCCGGAAAGGATCTCCGCGAAATAGCGCGAGAGCTTTTCCGCGCCGTAAATGTTCAGATGCAGTCCGGCGTCATAGGTGTCCGTCTGCATGTCAATGCCGATATCGTCCGAAACGTTCAGCAGATTTATGTAATCAAGGCCGTGCCCGGCGGCGTAATCGCTTATCTGCTCGTCCCACTGATCGTACCAGTGCGGCCACAGGCTCGGCGATTTTATAAGAACGAGCGTCGCTCCGTTAGCATCGCACAGCTTCTGCATTTTGTCAAGGTATTCCCAGCATGTGTCGCCTATCGTGTAATCGTCCAGCACAGGCGCCGTCGGCAGCTTTGTCATAGGCTCAACGTCCGCACGCATGAGGTAGCCTGCGATCGTCACGGGGTCGCGGCGGAAGGCGTACTCAAAGTCCTCGTCCGTCAGCTCCGACCAGCGCGAGTGATAGCGCAGGAACGGGATAAGGTAGCTTACCATATCCTCGTCCTCGGTCATGGAGGCCTTTATCGCGTCGAGCTTGTGCTTTGAAAGCGGCATACCGTCGAGCGTCATGCGGTTGTACGCCTCGCTCTGCGGAGTGTCGTACTTCATCGACTGGACATTGTACACGACGACCTTCGGGCTTTCGCGCTCGAACACCTCTTCAAGCAGATAGTACGACTGCCAGATAAGCTGCTGCGCCGAGCCTCGGATGTAGCTCGTTATGCCATGTTCCTCCCACATTGTTACGGGGGAAAAGTTCTCGTACACCTCGCAGTCGCCGACAAATATCACATCGTGCGAGTTTTCTTCATTATAATACTCCTGCGTCATCGCGCCCTCGAGAACGCCGGACATGTATTTCGGCTGACATACCCTGCCCAGCAGCCATATCGCTGCGCACAGCAGCACCGCGAAAGCCGCAAGGCAGATAATATGCAGTTTTTTATTGCTTTTTTTGCTCATTTGCTTCCTCAGAACTGGTTATAGATAAACTGCGTTGCATCGTATCCCACACCGTACGCGCCGAAGGTCAGGACCGCAACGGCAAGGACGAAGAACACGGCATAGCACAAAACAGGCTTTTCCCACAGTACCTCGCGCACGCTGCCGTGCTTTTCCTGAACGCAGGAAACGGCAAACATGATAACAACACCGACTGCGGCAATTATATAGTCTGCGCCCGTAAGCCCCAGCTGCAAAAGCGCACCGGAGAATGCCTCGCCCCAGTTAAAGTCCGTAAACACCGTACCGAGCGCGCGGAAGGATACCTCAACATCGCGGTAGCAGTCGAGAACGCGCAGCGAGCACATGAGCAGGAACGTTCTGAGCGTTTCAAACACCCTGTAACCGAAGCCTGAGACGAGCCTTTCGTGCTTTGCGCGGAAGCGCTGCGACACGGGCTTGAACTCCTCGGCAAGCAGGATGAAGAAAGCGTTGAGAAGTCCCCAAACGACAAAATTCCACGCCGCGCCGTGCCACAGGCCGGTAAGGAACCACGTCACTATTGTCGAAACATACACCGACAGCTTTCTTCCGAAGCCGTCGGATATTTTTTTGCGCGCGGACTTTGAGAGCTTCAGGAGCCACGGCGCGACCGACAGCGGATAGAAGATATAGTCCTTGAACCATGTGCCCATGGAAATGTGCCATCTGCGCCAATATTCGGCGATATTGCGCGAAAAATACGGACGGATGAAGTTCTCCTTCACCTTTATTCCAAGTACCTGCGCAACACCGATGGTTATGTCTATGCCGCCGGTGAAGTCGGCATAAAGCTCGGCTGCATACAAAACGGCGCCGATGAAAACATACGCGCCCGTGTACGTCGCCGGATCGCCGCACAGCGCAGTCACCGCAACAAGCAGCCTGTCGGCAATGACGAGCTTTTTGAAATAGCCCCAAAGAATGCGCTGAAGGCCGAAGGATATCTGCTTAAAGTCGGCCTTATGCTCGGCAAAAAGCGTATCCTTCAGATCGCCAAAGCGCGAAATGGGGCCCTGAATGAGCAGCGGAAAGAATGATGTGAACAGCGCAACGCGCAGGATATTCTTTTCCGGCTCTACCTTTTCCCAGTAGACGTCGATCACATAGCTGACGGTCTGGAAGGTGTAGAACGATATACCGAGGGGGAGCACCCAATCGACCGCCGCAATATCGGCAGAAAAAAGTGCGTTGACATTTGTTATAAGGAAGTTTGTGTACTTAAGCGCTGCAAGTATGCCGAGGTCGGCAACGAGCGCCAGCACAAATATTACCTTGCGGCGCTTTTCACACTGCTTTTTATATGCCTTGCGCTCGGCGCGCTCAAGCGCCTTGCCCTCATCGGATTTAAGGAACGACTTCTGCTTTGCAAGCGACGCGCCCATGAGGTTTGTCGCCGCCCATGAGACGACAACAGTTGCCGCCATGAAGCACAGGCCCTTCCACCCGGCGCAGGCGTAAAACACAATGTCCGCAGCAAGAAGCAGCAGCCATTGGAATCGCTTCGGTATGAGATAATACAGTACAAAAAGTACCGCCAGGAAGGCTATGAAGCCATAGGACGTAAACAGCACGGCTTATTCGTCAAGCAGACGGTTTACCATGTTCAGCATGGCTTCGGCGGAGTTGAAGTTTTCGGGCACGATATCGCGCGCCGGGATGGTGATGTCGAAAGCGTCCGACAGCTCAGCGATTATCGTTACGATATCGAGGCTTTCGAGGATGCCGTCGTCGATGAGCGTAGTGCAGTGCTCAAAATCTGCGTCAAGGCCGAGGCCGTTGAGTATATCAAGTATCTCTTCCATGCTTATATCTCCATATCTTTAAGTGAGTTTCGGTCTATCTTGCCGTTTTCCAGCAGCGGCAGAGCATCGAGCCGTTTTATTTTCGACGGCAGCATATATCGCGGCAGCATAGACCGCAGATATTTGCCGAGTGTCTTTTCATCGGCAGTGCCCATATAGAACATCAGCAACCTGCCTTTTTGCTTATCAAACATGCAGCACGAACGCACAACGCCCTCGCATCCGTCCGCGCAGGCCTCGATTTCGCCAAGTTCGACTCGGTGACCCATATTTTTTATCTGATGATCCTTGCGCGAAACGAACACAAGCTCGCCGCGCTCATTGAGTCGGCCAAGGTCGCCCGTGCGGTAGATAAGCTCGGGATAGTGCTTATTGAGAGGATTTTGAGTGAACGCCGCTGCGGTGCGCTCGGGATCGTCAAAATATCCGTGCGTGAGCGCCGTGCCCCGGATGCATATCTCGCCCGTTTCGCCGGGTGCTGCCTCGTTATCGTCCTCGCGCAGGAGCATGAAGCCCGTGTTGTCAAACGGCCGTCCGACAGGGATAGGCTCGCCGTCGGAAAAGTCGCGGTCAACGACATAGTAAAACGACATGCCCGTTGCCTCGGTCGGGCCGTAGAGGTTAATAAACCTCGCACCGGGGCAGGCCGACTGCCAAAGCTGCAATTGCTTTACGGGGAAAACCTCGCTTCCGAAGCACACGGTGCGCATATATTGCGGTTTAATGTCCTCAAACGCGCCAAGGCCGGATATGATCGTCAGCGCCGAGGCCACCCAGCACAGCGTGTTGACCCTGTGCTCGTTTAAAAACTCCACCGCCTTTATCGGCGAAAGGAACATGCTCTGCTGCATAAGGTAAGCGGTCGAGCCGCATTTTATGACCGACAGCAGCTCTTTCATGCAGGCATCGACATAAAGCGGAACCTGCATTGCAAAAACGCTCTCCTCGTCAGCGCCGATAACGGGGCACAGCGCGTTTGCATAGTCTATAAGCGCCCTGTGGCAGCCGGTGACGCCCTTGGGAACGCCTGTGCTGCCGGAGGTAAAGACGATGTACGCCGGGTCTGTGTCGATGCATTTTGCGCGAACAGCTGCCAGCGCCTCAGCGTTTTCATCGACCGCGAAAAGCTCGGATGCGCTTATAACGCTGCCCTCGGGCGAGAGCCTTTCGGCAAGCTCCCTTGAAGCATCGTCACAGACAACGGTGCGGGGCGAGAGCTGCTCGAATATCATTTGCAGCCTGTAAAGCGGCATGGACGCATCCAGCGGAACATAATAGCACCCGGCATAGAGCACCGCAAAGAACGCGGCTATCGTTTTCGGCGCTTTTTTCATGAACACCGCAACTGGCTCGTTTTTAAGCTCTCCGGCGATCAGTGCGCTTCCTCCGGCGCGCGAAAGATGCGCAAGCTCGGCAAAGCTCAGGCTCTCCTCGCCGTCGGAAAAAGCGGTCTTATCGCCGCAAACGGGCGCTGTTTTTTCTAAAAATTCAAGTACGTTTTTCATTTTCAGCTCATTGAATACGGCGTTGTTTCAAGCGGCGGATACAGTGTCGTGTCAAAGCGCCAATACTGCACGCTGTATTTGACAAGCTCCTCGCTTGTTTTCATGAAGCATCTCAGGTGCTCGGGGCCGACATTGCAGGCATCGAAGTGATACCAGCCCGTGCCGAGGTTCACAAGGCACCAGAAGTGCTGCGTTTTGCCGTTTAGGCGCTCAACGCTGAGCACCTGGCAGTCTATCTTCTGCAAAAGCGCATAGCTTGCCGAATAGAAGGTGAAGCAGTCGCCCACACCCTCGGTCAGGCCGCGGTAGGCCTCACTCTTCCAGTCGGTTTTGTCGGACGTGCCGGTGTAGATGATATTGCTGTAGCAGTAATCGAATATCGCATATGCCTGCTCGGGCACGCTCATATCTTCGGTTATGATCTCCTTGAGGACCTTGTCAACGACCTCATCGAGCTTTGCGTCGTCGATCTTTTTCTCGACGAAGGTGTATTTTACCGTAACGCTCGAGGTGTTGCCCTCGTGGTCGGTCGCCGTGTAGGTAACGTCGTAGGTGCCGGCGGTTTTTGCATCGACCTTGGACTTGTCAACCTCGATCTCAGGCTCGGGATCGGCGTTATCCTCGGCAAAGACCTCTTTAAAATAGGACACAGCTTCGCCGACATAGCAGTATCTGTCGCGCGCGGCGTAGATAACAGGCGCAGTCGTATCGGGGGCTATGATCGCCTTTGCATCGACCGTGGTCTCGTTTCCTGCGCGGTCGGTGAGCACGATCTGAACATCCTGCTCGCCCTCAACGCTCCAGTCGGGCTCGTTTACGAATTTTGCCGTGACCTTGGACATATCCGCAACATTGGTCACAAACTTTATCGGCTCGCAATAGTAGCCGGTGCTGCACTGGCAGTCGATGCCCTCGGCAGTGGGAGCAACGGTGTCTTTTATCACAACGCCGACATTGATCTTCTCGTCGCCTTTTGCGAAGACCATCGCGTGTGCGCCGAGGCTTGTGCGCTCGAACGGCTCGCTTTCCATCTTGTATCCGGCATAGTCGCTGCCAAGCGCCGCGAGCACGTCGCTTTCCGTGACCATATCCGTCGATGCCTCAAGCTCGGCTATCGCATCGCAGACGATGATCTTGCCGGTCTTCTCCGAGCTGTTTCCGGCTTCATCGGCAGCCTTTATTCCGCAGGAGACCGTTCCTGCCTTCGACAGCACCGGCTCGGAGGTGAATTCATAGCTCACAGCGGTCGCGTCGCCGCCGCTCAGGGCAAGGTCCTTGGCCTCTATCTTGCCGCCGACGAGCACCGCCGCCGGAACGATGTCCGGGTCGGGAGCCGTTGTATCAACTATGCGCAGGGTCGAGGTAAAGGTCTTTCCGTCAAACTCGGCCTTGACCTCGTAGTCGCCGAGCTTATCCCATGTGATGTCGTTAAGATCGGTCACGAGCTTTGCATCCTCGCGCTCTACGGCCATGAAGTCCTTAAGGCTCGGGCGCGGCTGACCTGCCTCGTGCTCGAGAACATCGACAAGACCGAGCACCTTGACCGTGAGCTTGACGCTGCGGCTGTTTCCGCAGGCATCCTCAAGCTTTATGCTGCAATCGTACGCTCCGGCAGTGCCGTAGGTCGGCTCCTTCTCCCACGTTGCGGTGACCTTCGACGCATCCTTTATCTCGCCCAGAGCCGTCTCGGGCTCGAGCGATTTATCATCGATGGTTATCTGGGCCTCGGTGGTATCGGTCGTCGGAGCCTTCGTATCGCGTACGATAAGAAGCTCCGGGCGAACCTTGCCGCCGCTTTTGACCTTTAATATATAGGTACCCTCTTTGCTCGTGCTGACGTTGGCATCGCCAACGTAGCTTGCATCCGCGCCGTCTTTCATGAACGCCGACGCCGCCGGTGCCCCATCGCCGAGCTCGGCTTTGAGGTACATGTGCCGTCCGCCGTAAACGACGAACACGAAAAGCGCCGCAATGATCGCAAGCGCCGCGATCACAAGTGCCGCAAAGACGCTGCACCCGATCACAAGAGTGCTCCACGTCTCGCTTCCGCCGCCGCGGTGAACAAGATACATCGCCATCATCGCCGCCGTCAGCGCAAGCGCCTGGAGCGAAAACTCGCGCGGGTAGAGCAGGAACACAATGCCCAGCACCGCCAGCACACTGACCGAGACCAGAGCCGCCAGCAGGAACAGGGTGAAATAGCGGTCGGCCTTTTTCTGGTCGCCCTCGCCCAGCGTGATGCCCACGATGGCGCTGCCGCCGGTGCCCAGCATGAAGCCGATGGTGGCCAGCAGCTGGGGCAGCGGCATGATCAGGTTGACCGCCGCAAAGGCTGTTTTGCCCACAAAGTTGGACACGCACAGGCCATCTACGATGCCGTAGATGGAGGTGAACAGCATGGTGCCCACGGCGGGCAGCACGAACCGCAGCAGGCGCGGGTAGGTAAAGTGATCCGACAGTTGGATTTTTTGCTTGGACACGAAAAACTCCTTTCGACAGGAAACAAAACGGGCCGGATAAGCTCCGTGAGTGCACGCCCGGCCTTCCTCTTCTTCCTCACTACGGCAAGGAAGCCTCCGGCGGGGCGCTGTCTGCACGGCATCTTATCCGGCCCGTCCAAATTACGTTGGAAACGGTCCTCCGATGACCGAAAAAGAGTATAGCAGAATCCATTTATTTGTCAAGAGCAAAAAATACGCCCAAAAGCGAAAATTCATAAAATATCTCTTTTCCATTTTTATCAGACCTGTTAGAATGATAAACAGTTTTGATTTTTCCGGAAAGGAGTTTTCCTGTTTTGCTGAAACGATTCTATACCGCCGTCGTGCACCGGCGCAGAGCGGTGCTGGCCGCGTTCGTGCTGGCCGCCGTGCTGAGCGTGTTTGCTTCCCGGGCGGTGCAGGTGGACTACGACATCAACGACTATCTGCCGCCGGACTCACCCTCCACCATTGCACTGGAGCAGATGAACAGCGCCTTTACCGGCGGCATCCCCAACATGCGGGTCATGGTGCGGGACGTCACGGTGCCCGAGGCGCTGGACTACAAAGAAAAACTTGCCGCCATCGACGGCGTGGAGGCCGTGACCTGGCTGGACGACAGCCTGGACGTGACCGTGCCGCTGCAGATGCAGGACACCGCCACGGTGGAGACCTATTATAAGGACAACTGCGCGCTGTTCACCGTGACGGTGGAGGATGCCAGACGTCTGGAGGCTGTGGCGGCCATTCAGGACCTGATCGGGGAGGACAATGCCCTGGCCGGGACCGCGGTGTCCACCGCTGTGGCTACCAATTCCACCGTCACCGAGGTGGCCAAGATCGCGGCCATTGCGGTGGTGTATGTGCTGTTCATCCTGATCCTGACCACCGATTCCTGGGTGGAGCCGCTGCTGGTGCTGGCGGGCCTGGGGGCGGCCATCCTCATCAACAACGGCACCAACCTGATGTTCGGCACCATCTCCTTTGTGACCAACGCCGCCGGCAGCATCCTGCAGCTGGCCGTGTCGCTGGATTACTCGGTGTTCCTCATCCACCGCTTTGCCGAGTGCCGGGCCGCGCGCCCGGACGCCAGCGCGGAGGACTGCATGGTGGAGGCCCTGTGCAAATCCACCGGGTCCATCCTGTCCAGCGGCCTGACCACGGTCATCGGTTTTCTGGCGCTGGTGCTCATGCAGTTCCAGATCGGCCCGGACCTGGGCCTTGCGCTGGCCAAGGGCGTGGTGCTGAGCCTTGTCACCGTGTTCACCTTCATGCCGGCGCTGACGCTGGTGTGTTACCCGTGGATGGATAAGACCCACCACAAGCCTCTGCTACCCGGCTTTGACAAGTTCGGGCGGTTTGTGTCCCGCATTATGCTGCCGGCGGCGCTGGCGCTGGCCGTCATCATGGTGCCCAGCTATCTGGCCTCCAACAACAACGAATACTACTACGGTGCCGCCCATATGTTCGGCACCAACACCCGTCTGGGTGCCGATACCGCCGCCATCGAAGAGACATTCGGCAAGAGCGATACCTGGGTGGTGCTGGTGCCGGAGGGCGACACCGCCACCCAGGCCGAGCTTTCGGATGCGCTGCACGCCATCCCGGAGGTGACGGGCATCCTGTCCTATGTGGACAACGCGGGCGCATCCATCCCGCCGGAGTTCGTGCCGCCGGACACCCTGAAACTGCTGGTGTCCGGCGGCTACACCCGCATGGTGCTCACCGTGAACGCCGACACCGAGGGCGACGCGGCCTTTGCACTGGTGGAAAAAGTGCGTGCCACGGTGCAGCAGTATTACCCGGATGCGTATGATCTGGCCGGGCAGGGCGTGAGCACCTACGACCTGATGGACACCATCACCGCCGACATGGTCAAGGTGAATCTGCTGGCCATCGGCGCGGTGTTCCTGATCCTGCTGCTCATGAAGCGTCAGCTGCTGCTGCCGGTCATTCTGGTGCTGAGCATCGAGACGGCCATCTGGATCAATCTGGCCATCCCGTATTTCCGGGGCCGCCATGTGTTCTACATTGCTTACCTCATCATCAGCACCATCCAGCTGGGTGCGACGGTAGACTACGCCATCCTGTTCTCGGACCGGTATCAGGAGTTCCGCGAGACGCTGGACAAAAAGCAGGCCATTGCCGCCACCGTGTCCACCGTGACCACCTCGGTGATCACCACGGGCAGTGCGCTGGCGGTGGTGGGCTTCCTGATGGGGGCCATCTCCACCAACCAGCTGCTGGGCCAGCTGGGCAACTTCCTGGGTGTGGGCGGTCTGGTGTCGCTGGCCATCGTGCTGCTGGCTCTGCCGGGCTATCTGTATCTGGCCGACCCGCTCATCATCAAACCGAAAAAACAGCCGAAGGAGGCTTGACGAGATGAAACAGAAGATTGTGCGCCGGGCATCGGCGCTGATGCTGGCAGGCTGCCTGCTGGCCGGGGCGGCCCTGCCGGCCCTTGCGGCCTCCGCCAAGGAAGAGGTCATCTATGCCAATCTGGATGCGTCCGGCACCGTGACCGGCGTGTACGCTGTGAACAGCTTTGCCGTGCAGGCGGGGGACACCGTCACCGACCACGGCAGCTACACCGCCGTGCGCAACATGACCACCACCGACCCGCTGAAGCACAGCGGCGACACCGTCACCGCTACAGTTGCCGAGGACGGCAAGCTCTACTATGAGGGCACCATGGACACCGCCACCGCGCTGCCGTGGCTCGTGAAGCTGACCTACACGCTGGACGGGGCCGAGATCGCCCCGGAAGAGCTGGGCGGCAAAAGCGGCGCGCTGACCATCCGCCTGCAGGTGAGCCGCAACCCGGATTGCACCGGAGATTTCTTTGACCAGTATGCCCTGCAGGTGACCATGACGCTGGACACCGACCGGGCACAGAACATCGTGGCTGATGGGGCCACCATGGCCAATGTGGGCAGCAACAAGCAGCTCTCCTACATCCTGCTGCCAGGTTCGGACAGCGACGTGACCGTGACCGCCGACGTGACCGACTTTGCCATGAACGCCATCTCGCTGAACGGCGTGAAGCTCCGGCTGAACCTCGACCTGGACGGGGCCGACCTGACCGGCATGCTGGACCGGCTGCAGAGCGGTTCGGTACAGCTGGACGACGGTGCCAACGCGCTGGCAGACGGCATTGCCCAGGTGCAGGCGGGTCTTGACACCCTGAACGGCAAGTCCGGCGAGCTGACCGGCGGGTCCGCCAAGGTCAAGGCGGCCCTGACCCAGATGCAGACCGCCCTGAACGGCGTGTCGGCCTCCACCGACCAGCTCACCACCCTGCTGGACGCCTCCACCCAGATCCAGAACGGCATTGCCCGGCTGGACGCCGGTGCCGCCCAGCTGGATGAGCAGGTGAGTTACGACGCTTACAAGGCCATCCTGAAGGAAAACGGGCTGGACCTGGACCAGCTGAAGGACGGCAACGCGAAAGCTATGGAGCAGCTGGAACAGCTGGCCAGGGTGATGCCCCAGCTCAAGGACGTCATCCTGCTGCTGAAGGGGTCCAGCGCCAACATTGACGCGATGGAGACCTACCTGAACACGGTGCACGACGGTGTGGCCCAGCTGCACGCGGGCAGCAGCACCCTGAACAGCCAGTACGGGCAGTTCGATGCCGGGGTGCGTCAGCTGGCCAATGCCCTGACCGGGATGCTGGGCAACCTTTCGGTGTTGACCGACGGCGTGAACCAGCTGTCCAGCCGGTACGGCCAGCTGGACAGCGGCCTGAACGCCTACACCGACGGTGTGGCCCAGCTGAAAGCCGGAGTGCAGCAGCTGACCGACGGTGCCGCCCAGCTGACGGCCGGCACCGGAGAGCTGCGCAGCAATGTTTCCGGGATCGACATGGGCGACCAGCTGGACAGCCTGCTGGCCGGCCTGAACGGCAGCAGCGAGGTGGAGAGCTTTACCTCTGCCGAGAACACCGATGTTTCCGCCGTGCAGTTCGCCCTGCAGACGGTGGCCATCGAGGCCCCGGCCCCGGCGGCAGAGCCGGAGGCCGCCCCCGTGGCGCTGACTTTCTGGCAGAAACTGCTGAAGCTGTTCGGGTGGCTGTACCGGGCATCCTGATGACGGCCGTCCTTGCCATTGGCGTGGGCAACGCCCTGTGCCGGGATGTGGTGCACGTCGATCTTGTGGGCAGTGCCAACAGCCCGGCGGTGGTGGTCAGCCAGAATCACACAGCCGTGGTGCTGTTCCGGGGTGGGGCATCCACTC
>OLXC01000611.1_pt1 | contig 12585 bp, 9 predicted proteins | sample 1673851 | NCBI WGS metagenome assembly OLXC01 (sample SAMEA103958130, study PRJEB25191) | human gut metagenome | biome: human-associated habitat [ENVO:00009003]; feature: intestine environment [ENVO:2100002]; material: feces | place: Germany | collected 2013/2015
CCCCGCAGCCGTGTCGTAGCAGTACAGCGCCCACTGCCCCTTGGCGTCCTGCAGGCTGACGTAATACCTGCGCCCCAGCACGCCCGCCTCGGCGCCCGCGCCCAGCTCCTCGCCAAGGGTCGCGCCGATGGCCACCGGCATGCTGCCGTCATACATTTCAATGCCGGCGGGGGAACGGTAAATCAGCGCGCCGTCCACGCACTGCAGGCTGCCCGCGCACCCGCGCTTCACCCCGCGCAGCTGCGTATCCATGCTCTGGTAATTGCTGGGCTGCGAACCGTAAATCTTGTGCAGCACGTTCTCCTTAAAAAACGTGGGCATGCCGCCATAGGTGATCGCGCCCGTCCACGGGCCGTCGCTGCCCACGCTCAGCGCGTATGCGTCCATGCTCGTGCCCTGGTATACGCGCCAGTTCTTGAAGTCGCCCAGCCGGCAGGCGTAGATCTCGTTGACGATCTTGCCATCCGTGCCCAGCCCGTAATGGCAGCCCCACAGGCGGTTGCCGCACTCCACCACATATTCCATCTCGGGCACGCTGCGCCTGCACGTCACCTGCCCGCTCTCCTGCTCATAGGCCGCGTCCAGCAGCCCCTCCACCGTCAGGTAATCGCTGTCCACGCCGTACACATAGCGCGCGCCGTTGAGCGCCTCCAGCTGCTTTTTGAGCGCCGCGCCCGCCTCCGTGCCGGCGGCAATGCCCGACAGCTCCACCACATCGCCCTTGGAAAAGGCCGCGCCGATGCCGCTGGCCTGAATGCGCGTGTATACCGTCAGAACGGCCGTCCATGCGCCCGCCGTGTCGCTCCACATGCGCAGCTGATGCGTGTCCTCCGAGGCGTCAATCCAGTATTCGCCGTTTTGGGGATCCTCCGGCGCGGAAGCGCTGACGGTCACGTTGCCAAAGTCGCTGCCGTCCAGCCGGCAGGGCGTAAGGATCACGCTGCCCTGGCTTTCGTACGCGCCCTCCATGCTGCCGCAGTCGCTCAGATCCACCGTGTTAAAGTACTTCTTGTCCGGCCAGATACACACATACGCGCCCATGGATACCAGGCGCTTGGGCATATCCGCATCGGCGGTGGAAAGCGTAACGCCCTCCACCGCCGTGCCGTCATAGTAGATCGTGCCGTTGTCAATCACGCACAGCTTGTCCCTGCCCAGGATGCCCTGCGGCTTTGTCAGCGCCTGCACCGTGCCGCGCGGCAGGCGCGGGCACAGAAGGGGGTAGGCTCTGGCGGACAGGTTCTGCATGGCGCTCCATTCGCCGTCCCCGATGGCCGGGGCGCGGTTGAGCCCGCCAAACTCCCCCGTGATCAGCTGTTTTGCGCTCCTGCGCGCAAGCCTGGGCAGGTATGCCATATCGCTCTCTCCTTTACAGCAGCACACGCCCGCCGGCCTTGCCGCGATGTGTGCGGTTAAAGTAGTTCTTGTAGGTCAGAAGCGCGTTGTTGTGCAGCGCCTGCGCGTTCTCGTATGCGTCCGTATCGCAGGCGGCCATGGCGATCTGCGCGTCCACATACCGGCGGTATACCTCCGCGTACTGATCGGGCGCCAGCAGCACATCCTCCGCGCTCAGGCTCTGCAGGGCGTGAATGCGCCGCCGCTGCGCCTCCTCCTGCGCGCTTAGCTGATGGGTATCCAGCACCTCGTCAATTTCCTCCCGATGTTCCTCAAACACGAGACCGTACTTTTTCCCGTTCACATCTTTTTCGAGTTCGGACAGGTAGGAGAGCAGGTTGCCCGTATTCTCATCCTGCGGTGCTGCGGCGATAAAGGCACGAATCTGCTTGATTTTGTCCAGCAGATCGTCCCGCTTCTTTTTCGAAATATTGGTGCTCATCGTGCATCCTCCAATATGGTTTTATTCATAAGTTCATGCCCAAAGTGCCAATTTGGCACTTTGGAACCACCTTGCTGGCACTTTGGTATCAATTTGATACTTTGTAATTCTCTCTCCTCACTCAACTGCCACTTCGACCTTTTTACCGCTGAAGGCCACGCCGTATTTATAAATCGTCCTGACCCCGGCTGTCGTCAGCTCGGTTTCGTATTTCTTATCGTTGATCTGCTGCAAGGCCGTCTCGGACAGCTTTTTCAGCTTTTCGTCGCTGCAATTTTTCTCCGCTTTCAGCTCGATCAGGATGCCCGGAAGTCCCTTTTGTGTGGGCTTCAACTGAATGTCATAGCGCCCGTCGCCGGATTCCCGGTTGGAGGTCACGAAAGCGCCGCCCAGCAGGGCGCACAGTCCCAGCATAAAGCCGTGGTAGAAGTTCTCCCCGGCGGTATCGAAGGAGCTGACCGACTGGGTCAGCAGCGTCTGGATCTGCGCTTTCAGCCGTGCGTTATCGCCGGAGAAGATGGCCTCCTGAACGGAAATCGCCGTGGACGGCGGGATCAGATTCTCCAGCCGCTGCAAAATCTCCTTGTTATACACCAGAGAAATCTCCCGGTTGGGCAGGGAGACCTCGCACATAAAATCGCCGCTGAAGGAGGGCGTGGTTTTCAGCGCCTTCAGATAGCCGGTCACCAGCAGGAAGCTGTAAATGGTGGAGGGATTGCTCTTGATCTGCGGATAAATCACGCCGGTGTCGATGAAGGTGGTGAAGGTCTCGCCGTTGACCAGGGAGGTCAGACGGTTATAAATCTCCTCGTCCGCCTGGGCAAGCACTTCCCCGATAATATCGTTGCTGCCGGTGGAGACCCAGAAGGGCCTCGGCTCGCACTCGTTGCTGAAGTAGTTGACCACCGACCACGGGTTGAAAATTTCCGTCTTGCCGAAGCGGTAGCCGTCGTACCACTGGCAAATTTCGTCGTACTTATCGGCAGCGCCGTAGTATTCCGCCATCTCCATCACCTCGTCGGCGGTGAAGCCGAAGTAGGCGCTGTATTTGTTGTCCAGCACGGAGTTGATGGACAGGTTGTTCATCCCGCTGAAAATACTCTCCTTTGCCACCCGCAGAATGCCGGTGAGGAAGCCGAAGGACAGGTGCTGATTATCCTTGAACCCGCCGGAAAACAGGTTCCGCATAAACCGGATGACCTTGTCGTAATAGTCCTTCTGGTAGCCCTGCTGGATGGGGGTGTCGTACTCGTCGATGATGATAATGGGCGCAACGGCATAGTGCTTGTGCAGCATAGCGGACAGGTCCAGCAGTGCAGAAGCCAGCTCTACCTCGCTGACTTTGCCGTCTGCCAGCTTTTCATAGGTCTTTTTGCTGTACTCGTCGCACTTTTCACTGGTCAGCAGCTCTTTGTGCCGCCGGGTCTCCTTTGCAAAAATATCCCGGATGGCCGCAAAGGTCTCCTCCCAAGTGTCGAACTTCACATCCTTGAAGGTCAGGAAGATCACAGGGTACTTGCCCTGATAATCCTGGTACTTCTGGCCGCAGGCCCAGATCTTCTTATCCTGGAAGTAGACGGAAGTATCCTTGTCGCTCTTTTCAAAATAAGTGCGCAGCATATCCATATTCAGCGTCTTGCCGAAGCGGCGGGGACGAGTGAACAGCGTCACCATCGGACGCTCGTCGATGAAATCCTTGATCATCATCGTCTTGTCGATGTAGTAGTATTCCGACGAGGCAAGGCAGTAGTTGGACACGCCGATGGGCAGGGGCAGCTTCGGCGCGCGCTCCGTCTTGCGGAAAGCGCCCGTCTTGAGCCGCTGATCCGCCGGCTTCTGCGTATCAGCGGGGATCAGCCAACGATTGCCCTGCTTTTTCGCACCGGCGATTCTCCCATTCTTGCAGAGCGTCGCAACTCTCCGCTCCGTTATATTCCAGCGCACTGCTGCCTCTCTTACCGAGATCATTTCAGCCATAGGGGATACCTCCACGCATAAAATCACAAGTACATTATACCCAAATAAAAGAACAATGTCAACAAAGTTCGGAACAATGTCGTTTCAAAACAGCATTGTTCTTTTCTGCACACAAAACAAGCGGAGGTCATCGACCCCCGCTTGCTCGTTACCCATATACAATTTCCTGCATCACGATCTCGTTCGCTCGGTTTCGGATGCCGTTCATCTTCCGCACCCACGCCATCGGGTCATCGGCTTTCAAGGCCTCCGTCACGCCCTCGGTGTCTGCGTATTGTTCTACCAACTGAAGAAAGAGCTCCTGCGCCTGCTCCTCGATGTCTGCAAGGTGCCCATCCAGCGTCCCGGCGGTCAGCAGGTTATAATACAGTATCCGGTGATGCTTCTTCAGATAAACTCGCCGCCGCTGCCCGTAAACGCCAATGGGGCGTTCTTCTTCGGGCGGTAAGCAAACATCTGGCAGGCAGTAGTCGCCCTGCCTTGTGTAAGTGCCACCCAACTGCTCAAATAGTGATTCCATATGTGATCCTCCCATTCAAAATTTCCCCGGCAGGTCTGCAACGCAAAATGCACCCGCCTTTCGGTTACAGTCTACCAAAACCGAAAGGCAGGTGCGAGTGTGCGAATTTCAGAATCGCACATTATTTCTTCATCTTCCTGCTGAATTCATTCAGCGTCTGGATATGCCAGAGGCTTTTGCGGGTGATGGAGCGGAAGGTCAGGGAGCAGAAGAAATCCACAAGAAAGATTTTCGGGATACAGAACTTCAGTCCCTTTTGAAAGGCTTTCAGCGACCCGCGGCTGCACCAGTTGTGGACGGTGGTCAGGGTGTAGCCGGTCAGGGTTACCACATCCTTTACCGTGACCACATCCGGGTACACAGCGATGCGAGACCTATGATCAAGAGGGCTCTGAATCGAGCGGCTTTACAGCTCGATCCTCTGCTCCGGCTCCCACAAAGCCTGCACGCTTTCAAAGTCCCTGCTGTACTTCGTCAGGCACTGGCGGGTCAACGTCCGCAGGGAAATGGAATCCTCCCCGGCAAAGGGGATATGGTACAGCACAACCTGCGGCGGCGTCCACCGGCTCAACAGCGCACGGCCCGCCGGGTCGTAGAAAAACAGCGGGTTAACGAACACCGCACGGGGCCGGATATCCGCTATGGCGTCATAATAAGAGGGATCGTTCCAGCCGCAGTCCCCGGTGATAAGATAGTGCTGGCCGTGTACCGTCAGCAGCAGGCAGAGGCAGTCCAGATGGGCGAACATCTCCCCCTCATGGGGGGTAGACAGCGCCGTGAGATAGACCTCCGGCGCCAGCAGATACGTGTGGCGCTGTCCACGGTGCAGGTCTGCCTGCCACCACGGGATATGACGGGCCGTCATGTCCGCCGTCAAGGCGTCCTGCGCCGGGCCATCCTTGCTGCGGGGCGGCAGCAGCACACGGCGAACGCGGTTGGCCTGAAGATACGCCTGCGTCAGAGCAGGCGACCAGTGATCCGGATGGTCATGGGTGAACAGCAGAAAATCCGCGTCACGAAACGGCCCCTCTCCCCGCAGCATTTGATCCAGCATCGCCTGCGGAACGGGGCTGAAGGGGTATTGGCTACTGTGGTGCAGGCCGTCGATCAGAAATCGAATGCCGTCAATTTCCAGCAGAATACCCGCGTTGGCGATCAGTGTGGCGTGCGTCATAAGCGTTCTCCTTTCAATGGGGTCACACCGCGCGAAATAGCGCGAAATGTTCAGTTGACTTTTATGTTTTTCAAGGGTATACTCGAATTATTATGTGCGGGTACCATCGATTAACAAGGGCAAACACGCCTGACAGCGTGTCTTTCCGGCGCTTTTTGCCCTTTTCGCCTTGGCTTGCGCCAGCAAGCCTGCGCCTCAAAAACCAAAAATCACTCGAAAATACATCGCTGGCAGGTGCAAACAGTTTTGTCGGAGCAGAAATGTGTCCAGACAAGAAAAGGCCCGCAGAGAATACTTGCCGTATTGTCAAGGGACTTGACGCAGTATGGGCGCATTTCTGCCCGTCAAAACCGTGTCTGCCCTTGTCATTCGATGGTATGATAACCTTGTAAAGGAACGGTGCCTATGGAGCTGCACGCCAAGCGTGTCCGCGCACAACTGAATCTGTTCAAGCCCGTTATGACCAGCTGTTCATTGGAGGCCAGCCGAAAGGGGCAGGATAAGCTGGGCGAGCTGATGACCGCTCTGCACCGCAGCGAGATCATGACGAAGAACCATGATTTCCAGCACTTTCAGGGTGCGTGGATCATGCCCCAGGATCAGCGGCGGGACGGCGTGGTGCTGTATCTCCACGGCGGCGGCTACACCTGCGGAAGTCTGGAATACGCCAAGGGCTTTTCCTCGGTGCTGGCGGCGGAGTGCGGCGTGCGGGTGTTCTGCGCGGCGTACCGTCTGGCCCCGGAGCACCGGTATCCCGCGGCGGTGGAGGACGCGCTGGAGGCCTATCAGTACCTGCTGAAAAAGGGCTACGCGGGCCACCAGATCCTGCTGTGCGGCGAAAGCGCCGGCGGCGGACTGATCTACGCCCTGTGCCTGAAGCTGAAGGAGCTGGGACTGCCCCTTCCTTGCGGCCTGATCGGCATTTCGCCGTGGACGGATCTCACCGGCAGCGGCAAATCCTACGAGGAAAACCGGGAGGTCGACCCCTCCATGTCGCCGGAGCTGCTGCAATTTTACGCCAAGTGCTACACCGACGATCCCGCCGATCCCCTGTGCTCGCCGCTGTTCGGCGATCTCACGGGCTTTCCGCCGTCGCTGCTGTTCGTGGGCGGGGACGAGGTGATGCTGGACGACACCCGGATGCTCCACCAAAAGCTGGTGAAAAGCGGCTGCCGCAGCAAACTGATCGTAGCGCCGGAGCGGTGGCACGCCTATGTGCTGTACTGTCTCAGCGAGAACATGCCCCAGGACTTCGAGACCATCAACCGCTTTATGGACAAGGTGCTGTCCCCCGCCCGGAGCCTGCGGTGGATGAAGCTGGACAACGCCGCCAAAATTTATCCCGCCGCCAAGCGGCGCAACTGGAACAACTTCTTCCGCATCTCCGCCACCCTTACCGAGCCGGTGGACGTGGCGGTGCTGCGCAGTGCGCTGGACGTGACGGCACGGCGCTTCCCATCCATCGCCGTGCGGCTGCGGCGGGGTATGTTCTGGTACTATCTGGAGCAGATCCCCCACTCCCCCGCCATTCAGGAGGAAAAAAGCTGCCCGCTGGCCCACGTGCCCTTCCACGAGGTACGGCAGTGCGCCTTTCGGGTACTGGTCTATCATAACCGGTTCGCGGTGGAATTTTTCCACGCGCTGACCGACGGCACCGGCGGACTGACCTTTTTCAAGACGCTGCTGGCGGAGTATCTCAGCCAGAAATACGGCCTGACCATCCCCGCCGGGGACGGCGTGCTGGGCCGGTTGGAGGAGCCGGACGCCGAGGAGCTGGAGGACAGCTTCCTGCGCTATGCCGGAAATGTAAAGGCCAGCCGCAAGGAGGCCACCGCGTGGCACCTGACCGGTACGCCGGAGAAGGACGGCTTCAAGGATCTTGTGACCCTGATGATCCCGGCCCCGGTGCTGAAGGAGTGCGCCAAGGCCCACGGCGTGACGGTGACGGAGCTGCTGTGCGCCGCCATGATGCAGGCCATCTGCCAGTTGCAGGCGGAAAAGGTGCCCCGGCGCAGCCGCCGCAAGCCGGTGAAGGTGCTGCTGCCGGTGAACCTGCGGAACCTGTTCCCCAGCAAGACGCTGCGGAACTTCGCGTCCTATATCACGCCGGAGGTGGATCCCCGGATGGGCGACTACACCTTTGACGAGATCTGCGCCGCCGTGTACCACCGGATGGGACTGGAAAACAATCCCCAGACCATGCGGGCCAAGTTCGCCGCCAATGTGGCCAGTGAGCAGTCGCCCCTGCTGCGGGTGATGCCGCTGTTCATCAAGAATCTGGCCATGAAGGCGGTGTTCGACACGGTGGGCGAGTGCAAATCCTGCCTGTGCCTGTCCAATCTGGGCGTGGTGCGTCTGCCGGAGGTGATGGCTCCCTATGTGGCGCGGATGGATTTCATCATCGGCGTACAGTCCAAGGCCCCCCACAACTGCGGCGTCCTGACGTGGAACGACACCGTGTATATCAACTGTATCCGCAGCATCCGGGAACCGGAGCTGGAATTGCATTTTTACCGCGTGCTGCATCAGCTGGGCCTCCCCGTAAAGGTGGAGAGCAACCAGCGGTAACGCGGGAAAGGAGCGCATCATGTATTGTGTCAAATGCGGCGTAGAGCTGGCCGACAGCGAGAAGGTCTGTCCCCTGTGCGGTACGCGGGCCTTTCACCCGGATATGCCGCCCCAGCAGGGCCAGCCGCCCTATCCTGTCGACCACCGTCCCCACACGGAGGAGGTCAGCCGTTCCGGCGTACTGTTTCTGCTGACGGTACTGGCGCTGCTGCCGGCGGTGCTGTTCATTCTGTGTGACTGGCGCATCAACGGCTCCATCGTCTGGTCGGGATACGCCTCCGGCGGTGTGGCGCTGCTGTATGTGCTGGTGGCGCTGCCCCTGTGGTTCCGCCGCCCCAATCCGGTGATCTTTGTGCCCATCGACTTTGCGGCCATTGGGCTGTACCTGCTGTATATCAACTTCGCCACGGGCGGACACTGGTTCTTGTCCTTTGCCTTCCCGGTAACGGGCGCTATCGGAGTGCTGGTGACGGCCGTGGTGGCGCTGCTGCGGTATCTGCCAGGCGGACACCTGTATGTGTTCAGCGGGGCGCTGATGCTCTCCGGCGGCGTGGCGGTGCTGATCGAGTTTCTCATCAACCTGACCTTCCAGCTGCACGAGACATTCTTCTGGTCGCTGTACCCGCTGACCGCCGGCGTACTGCTGGGCGGCATGCTGCTGGTGGTGGCCATCTGCAAGCCGCTGCAAAGGTCGCTGCACAGGAAGTTTTTTATTTAAGCGCTTTCCCTCGCCGCGCAGCGGCCAAAGCCTCCCTCAGTCACCTTCGGTGACAGCCCCCTCTCAGAGGGGGCCTTGGCTTCTGCACCTCGCTGCTATTTTCAATCATGCCGCGAAGCGGCATACCGCAACTCTTCACTCTTCACTATTATCTCTTCTCTGATTAAAAAATGCACCCCAAAGGGGTGCATTTTTTAATCTAATGCATCTCTGCTGTTAAACACATCGTTGATGCTGCCGTAGGGGTCGGGATGGCTTTCCGGCTCCGGCGATACGGCGTCGAAGCTGCCCTTCATCTTCAGCTCCTGCCACTGCTCCTTGGTAATCAACAGCTGCCGGGGCTTGCTGCCCTCGAAGGGGCCCACGATGCCCCTCTCCTCCATCTGATCCACCAGACGGGCGGCGCGGGAATAGCCCAGCTTCAAGCGCCGCTGCAGCATGGACACGCTGGCCTGTCCCGTTTCCAGAATGACCTCCACTGCCGCGCCCAGCAGCTCGTCGTAGCCCTCGTCGCCATCGGCGGGAGCGCTGCCTCCGGCGGACTTGCCGCCGCCCTTTTCGCTCTGCTTCATGACCTCCTCGATCTTCTCCATGACCTCGTCGGAGTAGTCGGCGGCGCCGCTCTCCTTGACGAAGTTCACCACACGCTCGATCTCCTCCGGCGTGATGAAGCAGCCCTGTACACGGGTGGGCTTCTGGTTGCCCAGCGGGAAGTAAAGCATATCGCCTTTACCCACCAGCTTTTCCGCGCCGGTGGTATCCAGAATGATGCGGGATTCCAGCGACGACGCCACCGCAAAGGCGATACGGCTGGGGATGTTGGCTTTCATCAGACCGGTGATCACGTCAGACGAGGGACGCTGGGTGGCAATGACCAGGTGCATACCGGCGGCGCGGCCCATCTGGGCCACGCGGCAGATGGATTCCTCCACCTCCTTGGCAGCCACCAGCATCAGGTCGGCCAGCTCGTCGATGACCACCACCACGGTGGGCAGCTTCTTCAGCTCGGGGTCGCTCTCGCACAGGGCGTTGAAGCCCGCCAGATCCTTGACGCCCCGCTCGGAGAACATCTTATACCTCTTCATCATCTCGTACACCGCCCATTGCAGCGCACCGGCGGCCTTTTTCGGGTCGGTGACCACGGGGATCAGCAGATGGGGAATGCCGTTATAGGGGGCCAGCTCCACCATTTTGGGGTCTACCATGATGAAGCGCACCTCGTCGGGGGTGGACTTATACAGCAGGCTGACGATCAGCGAATTGGTACACACGGACTTACCGGAACCGGTGGTACCGGCGATCAGCACATGGGGCAGCCGGGCGATATTGCCCACGATGGCGCTGCCGCCGATGTCCTTACCCACGGCGAAGGCCACGGTGCTGGGATGGTTGGTAAACTCCCGGCTCTCGATCACGTCCCGGATACGGACGGCGGTGACGGCCTTGTTGGGCACCTCGATGCCCACGGCGGAGATCTTGCCGGGGATAGGTGCGATACGCACGCCGGTAGCGCCCAGCGCCAGAGCGATATCATCGCTGAGATTGGTGAGCTTGCTGAGCTTCACGCCCTGATCCAGTGTGAACTCATAGCGGGTGACGCTGGGGCCGTGGACGACCTCGCCGGGATGAGCGTCTACCCCGAAGGAGGACAGCGCCGACGCCAGCCGCTGGGAGTTGAGCCGCAGCTCCGCGCCCACCTCCTGATGGTTGTCATCGGTATTTTCATCCAGCAGCGTGATGGGCGGGTAGCGGTAGGCTCCCTCCCCCTCGGCCAACTCCTTTTCGATGGCCTCGCTGACCTCGGCGGTGGCGCTTTCCACCTCCGCCCGGACGGCTTCCTTCCGCTTCTTCTCCGACAGCGGCTCCTTGACCGGTGCGGGAGTCGACGCCGGTTCAGGCTGGGGCGCCGCAGGCGCTTCCGCCGGAGCCAGCGTGGGATCCAGCAGCTCCGCCGGGGTCTTTACGTCGCCGGAGCGGCCGGGGAACAGACTCTTGCCGGAAGGCTGCAATGCGGCGGCCTCGCGGCTGGGCTCTCCCGCCGGTTCGTCGTCCAGCGGAATGTCGATATTGGCTCGCCGTTTTCTGGCAGTCGGTGTAACGGCAGATTCCTTTACAGACTTTGCGGGACGGGCGGGTGCTTCCTCCTCGTCGTCATAGTAGTCGTCCTCGTCCTCCCACCGGGCGCGTTCCTCGGCCCGGCGTTTCATCTCCGCCGCCAGCTCGGCGGGCTTGATCTGCAGTGCGCCCAGCACCGCCAGCAGCGTCAGCAGAATGGTCAGGATCAGGGACACCACGCGGCTGAGCAGCGCCTCCATGGCCACCGCCAGAAAACCGGACACCACGCCGCCGCACAGCAGGGACTGCCCGTCCTTCCACATGGGCTTGATGTTCTCCAGTGAGAAGGCATAGCCGCCGCGGGACAGCAGCAGATGCAGCACCATGCCCACCAGCACCGGCAGCAGCAGCGTGCAGGTGGTGCGCAGCTTCACTGGGCGGCCCTTGTGGCCAACCAGCACGATGCCGGCATACAGCAGCGCCGGAGCCGCCAGCCAGTAGCCGTAGCCCACGCAGCCCTTCAGCACATTGGCCAGAAACGTCAGCAGAATGGCGTCCACGTTAAAGTACGTCACCAGCACGCACAGAGCCAGCAGCAGGCAGACGATGCCGCCGATGATCCGCGCCTGGGCGTTATAAGCGGGAGGCGGCGGGGCAGAGCGGCGTTTGCTGCCGCTCTTGGCGGAGCTCCCGGCGTTTTTCTTCTTTGGTGTATTCGCCATAGCTTACCTCACTTAATGGCGTTGAGCAGTAGCGTCAGCAGGCCCGCCGCCCAGCAGTAATACGCAAACGCGCCGAAGCGGCCCTTTTCGGCCACCATGCGCAGCAAACGGATGCAAACATAGCCCACCACTGCGGCGGTGACAACGCCCACCAGATACATGGGCACCTCCGCCCAGACGATCCCGGTCTCGATGGCATCCTTCAAACTGAGGATGTTGGCGCCCAGCACGGCGGGAATGGACAGCAGGAAGGAAAACCGCACGGCAAATTTCCGCTCAAAGCCCATGAAGCAGCCGGTGGTGATGGTCATGCCGGAGCGGGAGATGCCGGGCATGGTGGCGATGGCCTGCCCCACGCCCACTACCAGCACATCCGCCAGTGTGGCATTGCGCTCGGTCTTGCGGCCCTTGCGTACCAGATCACAGGCGAACAGCAGGAAGCCCGTCACCACCAGCGCCGCGCCGATGAAGATCATGTTGTTGCTGAGGGCCTGCACCTTCTTATGGATGGGCAGCACGGCAAACAGCGGCAGCGTGCCGATGATGATAAGCAGGATCAGCCGCCGGGCGGGCGGCACCTGGCGGGGCGTTGTGCCGTGGGCCAGATCGTTGACGCCGTGGATCAGCTCCATCACCATGTCGCAGATATCCCGCCAGTAGGCCACGAACACCGCCACCAGCGTGCCCAGATGCAGCAGCACGTCAAAGAACTCCGGCACCGCCGTGTCGATGTTCAGCAGGTTCTGGGCGATGGACAGATGGCCGGAGCTGGAGATGGGCAGGAACTCCGCGATGCCCTGTACCAGCCCCAGCAGGAAGGAAGAAAAATATGTCATAGAGTCACCTCATGTCGTATCCGAATACGTTTTGTCATATCCGGCAGATAAATTACAGTTTGTTATCGGTTGTCGCAGAAGATATCAAATATAGTATACCATATCCATGAAAAAAATGCCACTGTTATTTATAACAGTGCAGCGCAAAACTCATCTCTGTCATTCCGAGGAGCGAAGC